>Ga0315547_1002639_pt1 | contig 12416 bp, 10 predicted proteins | sample SalMarSW160240MG_2_FD_202542 | JGI IMG/M metagenome (GOLD analysis project Ga0315547, IMG submission 202542) | Salt marsh sediment microbial communities from the Plum Island Ecosystem LTER, Massachusetts, United States - Salt Marsh Sediment SW1601-240 ... | reverse complement strand
ATCCTATTTGGTGGGGAGAGCGCTTCTTCTGGTGATACATGTCCTAGCACTAACAAGTAGACATAGTAGACTTGTTATGCTAAAGTATGTGATAGAAGGAGGCAAAGATGGTGACACATACCCTATCAACAAAGATCCCTGTTGACTTGCGACGGCAGGTTGACGAGATCGCTGCGATTGAGAAACGCGCAGCCAGTAGCATTGTTCGTCTAGCAATTGAACTCTACGTCAACACCTACTTCGAATTGCACCCGCAATTCCAGGCCGACATCCTTGAGGCACGAGCCGCAATACTGGAAGGCGATGTCGAAGACTACGAGTTCGGGTAGAACGGATGGTTTACCTTCCAAAGACATCTTCGAAATTCAACAGGATAAAGAAGAAGCTACCCACCAACCTGCGCAAGGCGATTGATGATCAGGTGAAGCGTGTATGCGAGGACCCTAGTCTTGGAGTACTCAAGACTGGCGACCTGGCTAATATAAGAGTCAAGAAGTTTGGTTTTCTCGGCAGGTTGTACCTTTTGGCGTATGAGGTAGATGAAGGCGCTAAGAGTATCTACATCTATGCTGTCGGCGGACACGAGAACTTCTACCGTGACCTGAAGGAGTATCTGAAGTCCTAGTCCATCTCTAGTGAAAGTGGCATCCTATCTCGTTGCTTTGGCGCCACATGGATTAGCAACGAGTATCCCCGGCGGATGATTACAGCACAGTGTCCCTTGCATGAACAGATAGCGAAACGCCATAAACACGTAATGTCAATGCGTTGATTACGACATTTCGCTCCGCGCTACCTGCTCGATGAACGTGTCGTAGTCCTTGGCTAGTGCGAAGCCGATGTCTTGTCCAAGGGCCTTGAAGTGCTCGCGGCCGCAGTCAATCTTTGCCTTCTCTGTTGGACGTAAGGCATCGCTAAATAGGCTCCCTTTAGTCTCAACGACGAAATACAGGCGATCCTGGCCGTCATTCTCGACAAGAACAGCCCAATCGGGGTTGTACCCGCCCAGTGGTGTATCAATCTTGAACCAAGCCGGGAGCTTGGCGTAAACCTTGATGTCATCGCTCAACTCGAACGACTTAGCGAACTCCTCTTCTACGTCAGAGTCGTAGACAACGTGATCGTAGACCGACTTCTGGCTCTCGATCATGTTCTTGCTCAGATATCCGAACAGCTCGTTCTCTTCGAACAGCTCCTGCGCGTAGCAGGCCTTGCCGCCGATCTTGTGATACTTGATCCCGTCGAGGATGAGTAGCCGCATCTGCCGTCTGATGATCTCAGACACTTGCTCGATGTATTTTTGTGGGTTGTTGATGAAGTCATGCAGGCGACTGCTCTCAACAAGAATCCGCACCAGCGTTCGTCGAGTCAGGTTCGTCTCGTTCTGTAGGTAGCTCACGACATCAGGGAGCTGATAATCGCGGGCGTCGGAGACGTGTGTACTCTCACGGACTTCGTGTGCTTGCACGCCGCCGCGGTCGATTTCCAGTTGGCTCTTTCGATAGACGAAGCGCGCCTTGCCGACGATCAGATTCTTGGAGATCTCGTCAACGCACTTATTGATCAGCTCCTCGGGATCGAAATCGACGTGAAATGTCGTCCGATACTTGATGCGGTCCCATAGCTGTTTGAACTCCTCACCAAGGTAAACAGCCTTGTTGAGCTGGACTTGCTTCCGATCATTCGCATTCTTGATGTTGAGATTGCCCGCGACTTTGCGCAGCGCGGCGAGGATCTGCTCCCCATGCTGCTCGACATCCTCAGGGAGATCCACTTCCCCCATCTTGAGATCGGCGCGGAGGGTGTCTTGAACCTTCCCGGCGTCACTAATGTAGCCCTGTGCCTTCAGGTGATCCCAGACCTTCTGTGATGCTTCGACGCCGAAATACCTCGTCTGATGGTCGTTCGTGGGAATGGGAATGTTGGCGAACTGGTGGCGTTCGACCACCCCAAATCGGATTCCCTCATCCTGCTCGATCTCTCGCTGGAGCTGACGTGCGAATTCCTCATAGGACTCGTTGGCCATCACTGTCAGCGTGTTGACGTCGAATCCATGTACGCGCTCTCCATCCTGATTGACGGCGATGCGAAGGCCACGTCCGATCTCCTGTCGCTTCTTCATCACTGACGAGGTTTCATTCAGCGTACAAATCTGAAAGACATTAGGGTTGTCCCAACCTTCTCTGAGTGCAGAGTGCGAAAAGATGAACTTGAGCTTCGAGTCGAAGCTGAGAAGCTTCTCCTTGTCGCGCATGATGAGCTGATAGGCGCTCTCATCCGCTTGGGTTCTTCCCTCGCCGCGCGATTCCTTGAAACGTCCCGCGCCAGCCGTATCTTTCTTCCGGTCAATGGCAAAGTAGCCGTTGTGCACACCTTGCGCTGCAGTCTCCAGATCGGCTCCCTCGAAGAGGGGGTGATACTTGGGCCTTCGGATGGCGCGGGCGTATTCCTGTTCGAACATCTGCGCGTACTTGCCCTTCTGCGGATTGCCCTCATCATCGTAGGCGCGGTAGTTGGCAACTCGATCGATAAAGAACAGGCTGAGAACCTTCAGGCCCCTGGGACGTAGACGCACTTCTTTGTCCAGGTGCTCTTCGATTGTTTTTCGAATCTGCAAGCGCTTCTGCTCATCGTCATTTACGTCGCCTATCGCTTGATTTAGTCGGATGATGTCCGGCTTGCTGGTGAAGCTGATGTACTCACTCCCAACCTCACAGTAGATGTCCTCAACGATATAGCCATCGTAGACATCACGTCCGCCTGACAGCTCCAGCAAATCATCGCCGCTTCGAACCGTCTTCTTCGTTCGTTTCACCGTTCCACTGCCCTGCCGGACGTCGATCTCGATCTGAGCGGTGATCGGACTCTTCCTGTTATCCACCTTCAGAAGGCGGATGAATGCCTTGTTGTGAGCGTCCTGCACTTCGACGCTCGCCACCTCGATCTGCTTGACAAGCTTTCGCTCGTATGCGTCTACCGAATCGAGCTTGAACATCATGTTGTACTGATCGATATGAGTTGCCGAATAACGTAGCGTACAGAGCGGGTTGAGCGACGCAATTGCCGCCTTGCTCTTGGCTGTAGTATCCACGCTTTGAGGCTCGTCGATGATGACGATCGGGTTGGTCGCCTGGATAAACTCGATCGGCTTGCTACCCGTCATGCGGTCGTGCAGGCGATGGATGATGTTGGCCCTGCTCTCCTTCTCCGGATCATCGAAGCTCTTCCGGAAGGCATCGATGTTGATGACCATGATCTGGATGCAGTCGTTCGTCGCGAAGTTCCGCACCTGGCCAAGTTTTTGCGAGTTGTAGACAAAGTAGTCGTAGCGAACGTTCTCGTACAGGCCCTTGAAATGCTCCTCGGTCATCTGGAGCGACTTGTAGACACCCTCCTTGATGGCGATTGAGGGTACTACGATGATGAACTTGGTAAAGCCGTACTTGCGATTCATCTCAAGGAGCATCCGGAGATAGACGTAGGTCTTTCCCGTGCCTGTCTCCATCTCGACGGTGAAGTTGAGCCCATCAAGCTCATAGGAGGGAGCCAGACCGTTGCGCAGTTGGATGGCGCGCACGTTCTTGAGAATGTCCTCATCGAGCAGGCGAAGGCGGTTGCCGATACCAAGATCGCTCTGCGTCATGCCGTCGAGCCATCCCTCTTCTTGCTTGAGCGGTGCAACCGTGAAGTTGGTTCGGCAGATTTCTTGACCTTCGAAGAGATCCACGACGGCATTGATCGCTTCGCGCTGGAAGTCCAGGTTCGGGTCGAATTGAAGCTTCATGACTTCTTCTCCCCTTCAACGACGTCATCCTTCTTTGGCTGGGCCAGTCGCTTCGCCGTGTCCTCCAGGGCTTGGATAGCGTCTTTCTCTCCTACGGTCTCCTTGAAAGCGCGTCGGCGTTCGGCAAACAACTCATACTGTTCTTTCGCACGCGCATCTGCCTCGGCTTTGCTAACAGCACCGGCGTGCGTCAAGACGTTCCTCTCGTTGAATGCCAGGAAATCATCCAGCTTCTGTTCCCAGGCCTTCATGAAGACCTGCTTGCGGCGACGGGCCTGGTCCTCGGCAAAGTCCAGCCACATCACGACGATACGGTTCAGTTCTTCAATCTCGCCAGCATTCAGGTAGTTCTTAGCCACGGTCACATCGCCTTTGTGAACCTCGTTGGATTTCCACGAGGTGAGTCCCATATTGGGAATTAGATGGTCGGATCGGGTCTGGATAAGCTCCGCTGCTGTGAGGCCCGTGGTCGCGAAATGAAGCTTGTTCTGAATGATGCGGAAGAACAACATGGTCTCCTCGGACGATGGCTCGTAGTCTGCCGCCATGGCGAGAATCTCACGAACCCGCAGGTACATTCGTCGTTCACTGGCGCGGATATCCCGGATGCGTTCGAGCATCTCGTCGAAATAATCAGGGATACCCAACTCTGGCGTGGGCGGGTTCTTCAGCCGCTCGTCGTCTAGCGTGAATCCCTTGACCAGGTATTCGCGTAGCCGCTCGGTAGCCCACCGGCGGAACTGCGTACCTTGCTGGCTGCGTACTCGGTACCCAACTGCCAGAATCGCATCGAGACTGTAGTGATCGATCTCACGTGCAACTTGACGAGACCCTTCTCGACGAACTATCCGGAATTTCCGGATGGTTGTCCTCGGGGCCAGTTCTCCCTCGTTGAAGATGTTCAGGAGATGCTCGTTGATTGTTCGTACATCTCTTTGGAACAGCTCTGCCATCAACGCCTGGCTCAGCCAGACCGTCTCATCCTCGAACCGGCATTCCAACCGTGTGCGGCCATCCTCGGTCTGGTACAGCAGGACTTCCCCGCGAGGGATTTGGGAGTTGGGATCTGTAATTTGGGAATTGCTCATTTGTTCGCGTCCTTGTTCTTGCGGGCGGTGTTCAGGGATGCCACAAAGATGGCAGTCAATTCATCAGCCTCTTTGTGAAGGGGTTCCACTTGTGAAGCTGAAAGCAGTTCACCATCCATGATCAACTCCAGCCAATACACGCACTCATCTGCTTCTTCGACAACGATGCCAATCTTGGCGATAAAATCCGCTCGCGCGCGTCCTTGACAGGCCGCCCGATAGTTCGCCCCTACGGACGTCCCGGAGCGAATCAGCTGATTCCCAATAGCTCTTCCCGCAGTAGTATTGGGCAGAGCATCCACCAGCTTCATCACTCGAAGTCCAAACCTCTTAGTTCGATCCCTTAATTCAGTCTTATTCATAACTTCCCAAATCCCAATTCCAACATCCAAAATCAAAGCGACCGCACATCTTCGATTCCCGCTTGGCGGAGAATTTGGACGGCGTTGGTTTTGATCACGTCGTCGTCGAACCCGGAGTCCTTGAAGATCACGCGCATCACCTCCGGCTTCAGCTCTTCCTTCAGGGTTGCTATGCCTTCGACGACGTCCAGGCCGATCCCCTTCGCCAGGCAGACAATCAATGCCCCGGCTCCGATAATGTAGACGGTCTTCCCAGCAATCTGGCGTTCCTCGGTGGGGATGGCCAGGTCCAGGCCATACTTGAGCAGGAGCTCATAGAGAACGTCCGCCTCCGTGCGAGTGGGTTTGATGTTCTCGACAGCAGACAGGAGTGCACCTTCGACATCATCGAACTCGGCATCCCACGCCTTGATGTTGCTTGTATCGAGTTTGAAAACCTTGAACCCAAGGTCCAAGCTTGGTGCGTCCTCCGTGGTCCCGAGCAGTTTCCCCTCTGCCTCTTTGGCCTTCTCTGCTTGCTCCGCTTCCAACTTCTTAATGACGCGGCGGATGCGTTCTTTGCCTATGTCGGCAATGTTATTGAGGCCCAGCTCGAGTGCAGCCTTTCCATGGGGCAGCTTCTCATTCACCGGTTCCGGAAGCTGTACGGCCACAAATCGACCTTTGCAGGCGCTCAACACCGCATGAGCCGTGGAACATGATCCGGCAAAGAAGTCAAGACACACATCTTCCCCCTTCACTCCGGCAATCTGCATCATGCGTTGTATCAGAGCAGTGGGTTTCACAGTGTCGAAGGGAGCCTTGCCATCGAAAAGACTCTTGAGTTCCGATACACCTTTGCGCGTTACTCCAACATCTTTACCGAACCAGATTGTCTCTGGAGCTCTCCCCCCCTGGTCTTCCAGATATATTTTCCTGATGATCCGCGTCTCATCTGAAGAAAAGACGATCTCGCCCGTCTCAATCTTCTGCGCGAGGGTTTCCCTGCTCCAGCGCCACCCGTTCTCAGGCGGTGGGATAGTCTTCCCAGAAGGCGTTGTGATGTCATATATGAGATTGGGCCGATAGAGCGCATTACGTACGTCACCCGATCTCCAAGCACCGCGGGGATCGTCATCGGGATTGGAATAGCTCTTGTTGTCAGCCGCCGTCCTGTCCAAGGCGCACACTTCGTAGTCTTCGCTTCTTCGATAGGAGAGTATATGGTTGTGGTGAACAGAGTAGATGTCCACGTAACCTTTTGGCTGCACGCTGTGTTGCCAGATAACGTGAGCAACAAAATTCTCCTCACCGAATAGCTCATCCAACAGTTTCCGTAGGTTGGCAATTTCTGCGTCGTCAATCGAGATGAACAAAATACCATCATTACGAAGGAGATTTCTTGCAAGCCGGAGTCTTGGATACATCATGTTTAGCCAGTCGGTATGGTAACGGCCCGATGTTTCGGCGTTGACAGATAGCTTGTGCCCCTCTTCATCCGTCTGCCCGGTCAGCTCCACGTAGTTCTTGATATTGTCCCGGAAGTCATCGGGATAGATAAAGTCCTTACCAGTGTTATACGGCGGATCGATGTAGATCATCTTGATCTTCTTGTGGTACGACTTCTGAAGCAGCTTGAGGACCTCGAGATTGTCGCCCTCGATGAACAGATTCTGCGTCGTATCCCAATTGACCGACTCCTCTGGGCATGGCCGAAGCGTTCCCGTGGACGGAGTCTGGGCCAGCCGCCGAGCACGGCTCTTGCCATTCCATGTAAAGCTATATCGCTCCTCACGGTCATCCATGTAGTCGCCCAGCACCTCTCGCAAGGCGTCGAAGTTGACCTTCCCCTCGGTAACGATCTCCGGAAACAACTTCTTCAGTTCCTCGGCGTTCTGCTCCACGATATCGGGCGTTGCCCCATCAACCTTCGGATCCAGTTTCTCCATTTCATGCCCCCTGTTCGTCGAGTTCATTGATTTCATCTTTCATCAGACGTCCTCGCTACAGATACCTCGGATTGTCTCATAGGCCCAGCCGGTTGCTGTTTTCGTGTCTTTTAAGACCTTCGCATGCAGTTTCGGGTCAAGCTGTCTCCGGATCTTCGCAATCACTTCTGGCGTGGTCCGTTGTCGGCCTAAGGACTTCAGAGCTTGGACAATCAGCGTGCTTTCACGCACTCTGAACCTTGCCTCCTTCAGAGCTGTATGCTTGAAAGTGATCGTATGGATAGCACTATTATAGCTGCGGGTTGGTCCGTCAGAGAGATACACCCATTGGGACGGAACCTGCGTGGATAGGCCCAGCAGGTTCAGCGCCGCTGAGCCGCTAGGCTGAACGCGCCAACCAAACTTGCGGGCAAGTGCCCGGGCAACTTGATCGATGTCGGGGCTAAGCTCGGTTTGAAGCATGTTGCTGTAGGGCGGGTAGTCGTAGATGCCGCGAATGACCCGACGGATGGTCCCATTCTTGAGTAGGCGATGCAGTGTGACATCGATGGCTGAGCGGCTGCCGAAGGCCGTAAAGTCGATTATGGAGAATGCCCAACCCCTCCCCTTTCCGTAGATCTTACTTAACACTCTACCGCTCGTGCTTATCGCCATCATGCGCCTCCATCATGTGTAAGAAATAATGCCCTATTTTTCTTACACGAGCAAACGCGATGTTGATGCTCATAGCGTCGACACCTTCGCTGCCAGTTCCTTCTCCATCTGTTTGATCCGTACATTGTGCTCGACTTGCCGATTGAACTGCGTCTCATTCTTGAGTGCTGCCCGTTCCTCGGCAATGCGCAATTCCAGATCGCGGCATGTAGCAAGGACTCGGTGCCTTGCCTCGGAACGATCAACTGCGGTTTCGAGAACGAAGCTTCCGGTGCGAGTAGCGCAATTGAGAGCAATCACCCTGTCAACCAGCGCGAGGTAGAAGGCCTTGAAGTCTGTATGCGGGAGAGTTGCCTTTGCCTTTAAACTCTTGTTTCTGTTTTCCTCTGCGGTAAGATGTCTTTGTCTTTGGCGGTAAGTTGCCTTTGCTCTTAACCCTATTCTTGCCTTTCTTTGCGATCTTGGCGCCTTGGCGAGACAAAACAGCTTGTGACCCTTACAAAGACGGTGAGCCGGCGAGAGGGGTTGAACCTCCGACCTACGGTTTACGAAACCGTTGCTCTACCACTGAGCTACGCCGGCGGTATAATCAACATTATAGCGTTCTAGATTGCCCTACTCAACTGGAGGAAGAATGGATGGATTGGCGATAGCTGCGGCACTTACCACAATCAGTAAGAACATCAATGGTGGAATCGTTCGATCCATTTACCAACCGGAACGTGGGTCATTTATCATGCAGCTGTTCGCCGGCAAAGATTTACGGTTACTAATCTCCCTCCCTGCGGCGCACATTCACTGGACAAGTCTTGATCTTCCTCATCTCAAAACTCCATCACCGTTTGTGATGCTTCTACGTAAGTACCTACAAGGCGGAAAGATCGTTCAAATCAGCCAACCAAGATGGGAACGAGTGATAAGCCTCCAGGTACAGTGCGTTCATGGAAAAGAGACATTCCGGGTTGTTATCGAGCTTCTTGGACCACACGGAAACCTAATTCTTCTTCAAGAAAACATGGTGGTGGCTGCCCTTCGAGCGGGCACACGTACCACTCCAGGAAACACTTACCGCCCACTACCAACACAAGACAAGCTCGATCCCGGAAAAGCTTCAACCACATATCTTCGCGAGCTTCTTTCTGATGAGAATCCCGACCAAGCGCTAGTGCGCAATTTAGATGGGATCGGACGAAATACAGCTGCGGCGATCCTCGCACTGGCAACAACTTATACACCTGGGCCAGTTGAACAACGAGCAAAAAGAGCTATTGCCTTCGTCCTTTCCAAGGTAGAAAAACCAGAAGCGCGCTACGATCCACACAAGAATTGGGCTTCATTCTTTCCGCTCGCTCAAGAGACTGAGAAGATGCACAGCTTTGCCGCCGCACTCGATCGAGAGTTTGACACAGCATGGCACTACTCACATGACGATCAAGAACTAACCCCCATTCACACCGGGCTTTCTCGGGCCATTGCAAGCCGAAAAAGGACAATCTCTCGGCTTCAAGCCTGGCTAGTGACCGCGCAGTCAGAGAGCCACCTTCGCTACCGTGCTAACTTAATCATGATTCATCTAAACGAGCTTAGCCGAGGGATGGACAAAGCCACAGTAACCGACCCGACGACCGAGGAAACTGTAACTATCCCCCTAGAAAAACGGCTAAGCCCTGTGGAAAATGCCCAACAGCTATACATGCAGGCAAAACGTATGCATCGCGGTCGTCCAATTGTTGCTCACCGGCTAAGCCGTATCAAGCGGGAGCTTTCCTTACTACAAGCCGGTTTAGGCGATGTGCAGGCAGGACGCTACCCAAACCAGTCAGTCATCTCACTCATTCCACCCGTTCGATCAAGAAAACAAGAACGAGCATCTACATCGGCCAAGATCTACACTATCCAAGGATATACCGTGCAAGTAGGAACCAATGCCACACAAAACGACGCCCTACTAAGAAAGGCGAGCCCGCGAGATCTGTGGTTTCATGTCAAAGATATTCCCGGAGCGCATGTCATACTCCACTGTCACGACAAGCAGATCCCACCAATTGAGGTGATAAGAGAAGCAGCCCGACTGGCAGCAGCTGGATCAAAGGCAAGGGATGAAGCAAGGGTAGAAGTAAGCTACACCCGGGTGAAATATGTGCGAAAACCGAAAGGTAGCCCAGCAGGCTTGGTAATTCTCACACAAGAGGATACACTCACCGTAAATCCAACAGGAAAAGTGGTTACGTAATGACCTTTGCATACGCTCTTGAGATTGTCTTATCCCTCATCGCCGTATTCACGGCCATTGTCCTTCATGAGTTTTCGCATGGTTACATTGCCTTTCGCCTCGGTGATCCCACCGCAAAGACACAAGGCCGGCTTACACTAAACCCATTAGCGCATATCGATCCAATTGGGACAATCCTTGTTCCAATTGTCCTTGTCATCCTTAGATCTCCTTTTCTTTTTGGCTGGGCCAAGCCGGTTCCGATCAATCCCAACTACTTCCGTAACCCGTACAAAGGCATGTTTTACGTCGCCATTGCTGGGCCACTAATGAATGTTGCCCTCGCTCTGGGCACCAGCGCTATCGGAAGGCTTGCAATATTGATTACCCCTTCCTCTCTTCTATATGGACATGGTTTCTTCGCAGCCTTTGTGCAAACTATATTCTACCTGCTGGGGTTTTTCGTCATCATCAATATCATTCTTGCGGTGTTCAACATGATTCCTATACCACCACTTGATGGGTCACGCGTGCTTACGTATTTTCTGCCACCGGAGGGAAAACGCGTAATGATGCAGCTCGAAAGATACGGATTCCTTATCATCCTCGCGCTACTCTACCTTGGCGCGCTTGGTGGCCTGATCAAATTGCTGAGTGGAATATGGGATGCGCTCCTTGGCTCATATTGGCCGATGGGCATTGCTGGCTAGTAACAGAAACAGGCAACCCTTGCTCAAAAAGTCCCCACAGCGTATAATTGCCGCACCAATACGGTATATGGAGTGACTTTTACTAATGGACAAGAATGCTACCTATGAACTAAAAGAACGATCGGATACCGCGGTTACCGTGCAGGTAACGGTGAACCCTGAGACAGTTAAGAACGCGCTTGATAATACTTACCGGAGCTATGGGCGCGAAGCAAGCGTTCCCGGGTTTAGAAAGGGGCGCGTGCCAAGAGGTGTGCTAGACGCACGTTACGGCCACAAGTTGTTCCTGGAAGAGACACAGAAAGAACTACAACAACAACACCTGGGAAAAGCCCTTGCCGAGCTTGAGCTAAATCCGGTGGCTCCCCCCGAGATAAAGCCCGTCTCTTCTGACGAGAAGAAACCATTCGTGTTCGAGGCAAGCTTCCCTGTATTGCCGGATTTCGACCTCCCCGAATACAAGGGCATCAAGCTTGAGACTGAACCGATAAAGGGTGTTACTGATGATGATGTCAAGCTAGCGGTCGACCACATCTGCGCGCGATTTGGAACCATTGTACCTAAGGACGGCGACACCGTTAGTGAAGGAGACGTCGTACATGTAAAAGAAGGTGACAAGGAATGGGACGCTCACGCTGAGGAAAGAAACCCAGTGGGAGGAAAGCTAATCGGCCACAAGGTGGGCGAAACAGTTTCTGTTGACCTTGAGCTCCCCAAAGACAAGACGCTCAGTACTTCGCTTTCTATTGTCAGCCTCAAGGAGATCAAGATTCCGGAAGCCGACGATGAACTGGCAAAGGACGCTGGATATGAGAACCTAGAGGCCTTACAAGCAAAGGTTAAGGAAAGCCTGCAAGATAACCGGGCAAGAGAGCGCGAAAAGGAGATCAAGGCAAGACTCCTGGACTGGGTTATAGACCAGGTCAACATACCGCTACCAGAGGTCCTGGTGGAAGAAATGGCAACGGAAGAAGTGGAACAGCTGAAAAAGAACCTTTCCGAGCCCCGTTCTCCGCTTTCTTTTGAGGACTATCTCAGCAAGCAGGAAAAAAGTGAGGAAGAGATACAGGCAGACTACCGTGAGAATGTAACCAGGCGGCTCCGGCGCGAGCTTGTCCTACAGAGAATTGCTAAGGCAGAGGATATCTCCTTTACGGACGAAGAACTAGAAGAAACCGCTACAACCGAAGCAAAAGAAACAGAAGAGGATCCCATTCGGTTCATCGCTGAGCTAAAGGCTAACGAACGTTGGGAAGACTACCGCTTGGCCAAGGTAAACATGGGTGTCTTTGACGTGTTGTACAAGAACGCCGTATTGAGTGAGAAAACAGAATGAGTGCCCAGATCCCATTTGTCATCGATCGTACCGGGCACACCGAGCGAACATACGATATCTACTCACGCCTGCTAGAAGACAGGATTGTCTTTCTCCGTGAATTGATCGACGATGAAGTAGCAAACGTGGTTATCGCGCAGATCCTCTTCCTTGCCGCAAAGGGCCCAACAAAAGCAATAAAGCTATACATAAACTCGCCAGGTGGATCCGTCACCGCTGGTTTCGCCATCTATGACACCATCCGCTATGTGACCTGTGACGTGGATACGATCTGTATCGGCCAAGCAGCAAGTATGGCAGCAGTACTACTTGCCGCGGGAACCCCAGGAAAGCGCTCAGCGC
>Ga0315547_1002638_pt1 | contig 12416 bp, 10 predicted proteins | sample SalMarSW160240MG_2_FD_202542 | JGI IMG/M metagenome (GOLD analysis project Ga0315547, IMG submission 202542) | Salt marsh sediment microbial communities from the Plum Island Ecosystem LTER, Massachusetts, United States - Salt Marsh Sediment SW1601-240 ... | reverse complement strand
ATTTTGGGCGGCTGCATCCTGTCCAGCCGCTTCCAGATCGGCCACGACAAGGTCTTCCTCGAACTGCTTCGCCCTTGCAACGCTCCTCCCATCCGCCGCGACTGCAAAGCTCCCCCCGTCGAAGATGAGCGAATCGTTCCCGCCGACCTGGTTGACGTAAACCACGGGAACGCCATATCGCAAAGCGACCGCTCTCGCCGCCTTTTCTCTTTCCCTGCTTTTCCCCGGCCAGAAAGGGGACGAGCTGATGACTATCAGCAACCTCGCGCCGCTTCTCACCAGACGCCCCGGCAGCACTCTCCGTTTCCGATCCTTCTCCCAGAAATCCTTGTCCGTCCACGCATCCTCGGAAATCACCAGACCGAGCGCAACGCCTTTGAGCTCGCCGAGCGATCGGCCTTTTCCCGCTTTGAAATGTGTGCGCTCATCGAATCCCGTGATAGACGACAGGATGTTCTTGCGGCGCCGCAGAACGATCTCGCCATTTTGCAGAAGAGCCGCGGTATTGTAAATCTGCCCGCCGCCGCTCTGTTCCTCTCGCTCGAGGTAGCCGCAGACGACTCCTATCCCGAGGCATCTTTCCCTGAGCCGGTCGAGGGCCTCCAGATTCGCCGAGACGAAATCCCCTTTCTCCACCAACTCCTTCGGCGGATAGCCGGGGATGCAAAGCTCGTGAAACACAATCAAATCCGCCCCGGCAACCCGCGCCCTATCGGCGTACTGGAGCATCTTATCCACGTTCCCGCCGATGTCTCCAACCGTCGTATTGATCTGTCCCAGAGCTATCTTCATCTCAACGTTTCTCGTGTCTCTGCGGAAACGGCGTGCTAAACCAAAATATCCTTCACCACGTCAATCGTCCTCCCGGCGTCGCCGGTGGCCTGCGCTTCTCGCAGGCGGTCCCTCCTCGCGTAAATCAGCAGAGCCTTCTTCATCAGATTCGCGAAAAGCTCCCTTGAGAGCGCCATCGCCTTCATTGGCTCCATCCGATATGTGAACTGATCCTCGCCGAACCAGCCATCGTAGCCCGTATCAACCGCCGCATAGCAAAAATCCACGAACCGCCAGTTATCTCCCGTCCCCGTCACGCGGTCCTCGTCATTTGAGTGCGTCTTGGCGTTGTTCACGTGAAAATTCACTATCGGCACGCCAAGAGCCTTCCCCACATAAAGGTTATCCGCTGGCTCGTTGCAGTACATCTGCTCGTGGCCGTAGTCAATGCAGACACCCATATTCTTCCCGCCGCACTTCTCGTTGACATATTTCGCGACGAGCATCGCCTTGTGCGTCGTCGCCACGACCATATTTCCTTCCCGAGGCTCGTGTAGCTTCGCCTCGATTCCAAACCTCAAGCCCAGCTTCTTCGCCTTCGTATTGATCTTCACGCAGGCGTCCAGAAACCGCCGGAAAATCTCCCCGTAATTCACCTGGAAATTGTAGTCCCACCCGTCAGACCCAGGCCAGAGGGCAACGCTCTTGCAGCCCACTTCCTTCGCTATTTCCACCCCCTGGAGCGCCACCTTCAAAGCCGCCTGCCGGATGGACCTGTTCGCGTTCGTCACCCCGCCGAGCTTCCATCTCGGGTCCGTGAAAAGGTTCGTGTTCATGTTCGTGGGCGTGACATTGTACTTCTCTAAGGCCTCCCGAACCATCTCGACCTTCGCCGGGTCCTTCTTGTACTTCTCGTCAATGAAAACCTGCTCGTGAAACTCAATCCCCTCTATCCCCGCCAGCGCCACCCTCTCGATTTGCGCGACGATTCCCGAATCGAACGTCGGGTCGTCGCTGTTGTAGCCCAACGTCGCAAACCTATCGAGGAAATCCCCCGCGCACCAGTGCCCCGCCGCAAACTTTATCTCAAACTCCTCAAAGAACTGACCCAGCCTATTTCCTCTGAGATACCCCCTGTACTTGCGGTTCAAGTTTTCCAGACTTTTCTCCGTAACTTTCATTATTCAAGCCCCCTCTCCTTAGACTTGCAGCGAAATAGCCAAGCATTGGTATTCCGGCTACGACCTACCCGAACGCCATCTGCGAGATGAACTCCTCCATGAACTCCTTGTCCACCGAAAGCTCATGCAGCTCGACGATGTCGCCAATGCGATCCGCGACTTCCCTGCTCGGACTGGACAGAAGGTACATCTTCGCACCTTCCAGAGCCGAGTTCCCCACGGACATCACCCTGTCAAGCCGCACCTTCGGAATAAGCCCAATTCTCGTCGCCGAAGCCGCATTCACATAGCTCCCAAAAGCCCCCGCAATCATCACCCGGGCGACATCATCTATCTCGATACCCATCTTCCTCATTAATATCTCAATTCCCGCTGCGACCGCTGCCTTCGCCGCCTGAACCTCCCGAACATCTTTCTGGGAAATATATACCGTGTGGGAAAGCCAGAACCGTTTTTCGCTTCCCTCCTTTCTGAGTTTCTTCTTGATCTTTTCGGACAGACCTTCCGGGAGGGTTTCCGGATCGCCCATCTTTCCGCTTTCGTCGAGGATGCCGAGATCGAGGAGGCACGCGATAGCACCAACAAGCCCCGACCCGCAAAGCCCCGAAGCCCTGGCGTCGCCTATGGCATGGAACCGAACGTCCTCCTCGTCAAACCAAACCCTGTCAATGGCTCCTTGCAGCCCGATCATTCCGCAGGCGATCCTTGCGCCCTCGAATGCCGGCCCCGCCGCCGCGTTGCACACCAGCAACCGCTCCTTATTTCCCAGAACAATCTCCGCGTTCGTCCCTAAGTCAACCAGAAGCTGAATCTCCTCGCTCTCCAGAAGGCCCTGGGAGATGATTCCTGCCACGATGTCGCTGCCGATGAATCCGCTCAAGTTCGGCGGGGTCTGAACCGGATAGGTTCCGATGTCAACACCGAGGCCCTTAGTGGGGCGAAATCGAGCCTTCCGGGAAATCGCCGGAGCGTACGGCAGTTCCCCGATATACGACGGATCGAGACCTAAGAAGATGTGCTGCATTGTCGGGTTGCCGACGACAATCGCCTCGCTGATGTCCGTCCGCTCGATGCCCCCCTTCCTGCAAGCCTCATCAATCATTTCGGAGAGCCCATTCGTTACCGAAAGCCGCATCTTCACCAAGCCGCCTTCTTTTTCTCTGCAATACTGAATTCTGGAGATGACGTCCGCCCCGAACTCCCTCTGTGGGTTGAGACGCACGCTGACAGCTTTTTGCTCTCCGGAGTGCAAATCAATCAGAGAGACCACGAGCGTGGAGGTCCCGACATCTATAGCCAGCCCGAAACTCTTCCGGGTGGTATCCCCCGCTTCGATCTTGGTTATCTCGTCGCCGATGACAGTGACCGTCACCCGGTAATCGGCGTCGCGGAGCAGACGCGGCAGGGCATGCACATCGCGCAGGTCAATACCGAAGTCCCCCATCCCCGTCTCTTCCAGAATGAGATCAATATCCCCGACGGGCCTCTCGAGCTTCTGGGGCTGCAACTGAAGGAAATACTTCTTCGCCCCGGGCTCAATCTGTTTCTCGATCGAACGACCCTCCGCCAATATTTTGACAGGGGCTTCCCCGCTCGACGGCGGTACGAAGATTTCCACCTCCCCGCCGACTTTCACCTGACAGGCGAGCCGCCAACCTTCCTCTATCTCCTTTGCCGTCAGGTGGCGACTCCCGCTTTTCGAGGCTGCCGGGGCGCCTTTGATGAACCGAACGCGGCATTTGCCGCACGTCCCCTTCCCCCCACAGACGCTCTCCAGAAAAACCTCCTGCTTCTGAAGGTTGGCGAGAAGGGTCAGGGTGGGGTCAATCGGAAATTCGCGTCCGGAAGGTCTTATGGTCGCTTTGTTGGTTTTCAATGAAGATTTCCGAAGAAAGGAAATACACTCGTGTCATACTAATGGCGCCCGACGCGCCGCCATCCGTGCCGAGCCTTCGGCTAAACTATCTTGCCCGCCCGATAAGCCTGTATGTACCTCGTGCAGAACTCGTCCCTCCCCGCCAGCGCCTCCGCGGCGATGATGCTCTGCATCAGCTCCGCGTCGTTCGGGTCCACGATAGCTGTGTCCAGACCCGCCGCGATACACATCACAATGAAATTTCGGTTGAGCACCTTCCTTTTCGGCATCCCGTGGGAGATGTTGCTGATTCCGCAGGAGATGTGGGTCTCCGGAAAGGAGCGGGCGATCTCGCGGATGGCGTCCACGACAGCCATCGCAATCGCCTGATTCGAGCCGACCGTCTGAACCAACGGGTCGAGATATATATCTTGCTCCGGGACACCGTCCGAAATCAGCCTTGCCCGAAGGTTGTTTGCCACCTCAAACTTCCGTTCTGCCGTCTCCGGTATGCCCAGGTCATCCATGCACAGCGCAATTACACCGCTTTTGTACTTCTTGACCTGCGGCAGCACCTTCTCGTAGCGCTGCGACTCCGCTGAGATCGAATTGATGATGGCTCGCCCCTTGTGCACGCTCAGCGCCGCCTCCGCCGCCTCCGTTCTTGGCGTGTCAATGCTCAAGGGCACGTCAACCGTCTCCTGAACGAGCTTCACCAGCCACGGCAGGTCTTCGGCCTCGTTCCGCAACCTCGTCCCGCAGTTCACTTCCAGATACGCCGCCCCGTTCTTGACCTGCTTTCGGGCGATCTCCCTGAGGAACTCCTCGTCCCTCTTCTCGACCGCCTCATGCAGCCCCTTTCGGGACGTGTTCAGCCTCTCTCCGATGATAAGCATTGTCGCCTCCTATCCGCTCCTTCGGCGGGCCCCATGCTCAACGAACATTCATAAACGTATCTCAGCGCTTTTGCGTCTCTGCGTTTCCGACTCTCGTACACTCAACGCAAAGGCGCCGAGACGCGGAGAACAAACCGCCCCTCAGCCGATTCCCAGCAATTCCTTCATCTTGTCCACGGCCGATGCCGCGTCCGGGGCGAACCCTCCGGCGCCTATCTCGTCCGCGTACCTCTGCGTAACAGGCGCTCCCCCGATGATGGTCTTGACCTTATCTGCCAGTTCGGAACCTCTAATCACCTCGACGGTGGTCTGCATGCCAGGCATCGTCGTCGTCAAAAGCGCAGACATCCCTATTACGTCCGCGTTATTCTCCTTCGCCAATTCGATGAACTTTTCCGGAGAAACGTCAATTCCCGCGTCAATCACGTTGAACCCCGCCCCTTCCAGCATCATGCCCACCAGATTCTTCCCGATGTCGTGAAGGTCACCTTTCGCCGTCCCGATGACGATAGTGCCCAAAGGCTCGATCTTGTTCTCAACAAGTAACGGCCTGACAATCGCCATCCCGGATTTCATCGCCCTGGCAGCGATCAAAACTTCCGGCACGTAAATCTCATTGTTCTTGAACAGCGCGCCGATGACCGACATCCCCGCGATTAAACCGTCCTTGAGAATCGTCCCTACCGAGAGTCCTTCCGTCAGGCCCTCGCTCACAAGGTCCGCAACCTTCGTCTCGACCCCGAGGTCTCCCTTAATCACTCCTTCCTTAATGCGTTCGACAAGTTCCATATCCTCCTCCGGTTAGAATGCGTTCCGGCGACAATTCGTTTCTCACGAAGCTTCAGCAGCATTTCGCATTAAACCAGCCCAACACTCCCTCTGTCAACCCCTTTCACCGCGGTAGCTCCCCAAAAAAGCCTGTCTATATCCTCGCTTCGGAATCGGAGGCATCGCACTGTAAAACCTTTGTTCACGCGGGAAGTGATAGTGGCATGGCCGTCCACGGGTCCCACCTGGGGCGGGATGCCACAAGGCAGTGCTCCCCCTTTTAGCATTCACTCCCCCTCTGCGCCTTCACGCCTCTGCGTTGAGCTCTCTCTCCATCCTTTTCCTGCCGCCGGAACACAGCCGAACCAGAGTGAGAAGATTACTGGATGCCATTGTCACCCTCATAGTATAATAAATTGGTTCGCGAACTCATGGAATCGGCACGGGAGAAATGCCTTCTCGTGAAAACACGCCGACGGCGCGACCGGCCCATCGTCGGCTGATTAGGTTCGTAATCCCTCACTTACGGGTGCGATAGGGGGACTTCCGTGGAAAACCAATGTGAAACCATGGACACAGGGATTTTTCGGCAGTGGCTCGGGCTGCGCCCTTCAGGGGGAAAAGAACAGCCGTCCCTCAGGTGGCATCCCGCTGGAGGCGGGACCCGTGGGAATCATGGGCAGGATGCCCATGCCACGTCAGGCGGGGACAAGGGCCTCCTGCTCTTCCCCTCTGCGACTTTGCGACTCTGCGTTACCCTCCTCTTCGCTTCTTCCCTCCCGCAACTCTGCCTCAGCCCGAGACTGAGGCATTATTTAGTCTCAGATGATTCGGTTGACAAGTTTAACCTCGGCGAGCAAGCTGTCGGTGCTCTCGCCCGAGTAATGAACGTCTCGAAGGAGGAACTGGAGAAATGCCGCGTCGCTCATCTTTGAAAGTTGGAGTCTCCGGGGTTCGAGGGGTCGTCGGCGAGTTGCTGACGCCGCAGTTGGTGACCACTTTCGCTGAAGCCTTCGGCACCTTTGTCGGGCCCGGCCCGGTCGTTGTGGGCCGGGACACTCGCGTTTCCGGTGAGATGGTGAAGAACGCCGTCTTCGCCGGGCTGCTGGCGGTCGGCTGCAAGCCGATTGATGTCGGCATCTCGCCCGTTCCATCCATACTAATCAAAACGAACCGCACGGACGCCATCGGCGCCATCGCGGTCACCGCCAGCCACAACCCGGTCCAATGGAACGCCCTGAAGTTCGTTGGGCGAAACGGTCTGTTTCTCAACCGCTATGAGGCTCAGGAGCTACTTGACATTTACCATCAATCCGAGTTTTCGCTCGTCGAGGCGGACGCCTACAAACCCATCGTCAAAGATGATGACCCGACCAGGGAACATTTTTCCGCTCTCCTCGAATACCTCGATGTCGAGGCTATCAGAAAAAGAAACTTCAAAGCGGTTTACGATTCCTGCAACGGCGCAGGGTCTCTCTTCGCACCCCGTTTCCTGGAGATGCTCGGATGCCGTGCGGTCGGCATCAACAACGTGCCGGATGGCATTTTCCCACGCGATCCCGAGCCGAAACCGGAGAACATTTCCGGGCTCTGCGAAGCCGTCAAAGCGGAGAAGGCTGACATAGGGTTCGCGCAAGATGCCGACGCGGATAGATTGGCCATCGTTGACCAAGACGGTCGCCCCATCGGCGAGGAATTGACTGTCGCGCTCGCGGTCAAACACGTGCTTTCCCACGACCGCGGCCCCGTGGTCGTCAACCTCTCGACGACGGCTATTGTTGACCACATCGCCGCCGAGTTCGACTGCCCGGTCGTCCGCACGAGAATAGGGGAGGTCAACGTCGCCGAGGCGATGATCGCAAACTCCGCCGTCATTGGTGGCGAGGGCAACGGCGGCGTGATGGTTCCCGCGGTACATCCCTGCCGCGACAGTTTCATCGGAATGGGAATCGCCCTGGAGTGCCTTGCCGAAAAAGGAAAGACTGTCTCCGAGCTTGTCGCGGAGCTTCCTCGCTTCGTCATGGTCAAAAGAACCGTGGAGTGCTCGACGGAAATCGCCCATTCCATCATGACGGTTCTTCGCAAGAAACAGATGGGCGCGGGCGAGGTGGACACCAGGGACGGTCTCAAAATCACCTACCCCGACGGAAGCTGGGTACACATCCGCCCCTCCAATACGGAAGCGGTCATGCGCCTCACCGCCGAATCACCCTCCCCGGAAAAAGCGCAGGAGCTCGCCGAGCGGTTCGCCGAGGAGATTTCCTCTCTCTGTTGAGTGGCTTCCATTCCACCGGTTGGCTCGGAGCAAGACGCCGCTCTCCCGGAAAGCATCACTCGTGGCAGAGCGTGCAAGCCTTCTTCTTGGGGAGTTTTAGCAAGTGCTCGCCTGTGGCGCCATGCGGGTCGTGGCACATCTGGCAAAAGGCGAGCGCTTCGTATCTGTGGTTGTGGGTGAGGTTGAACTCCGAGCGCTCGTGGCAATCAAAGCATCCCAACGGTTTTTCCAAGAAGAAGGCGTCGTTCATGTTGACGAATCGGTGCTTCTCGCTCAACTCGTGGCAACCGACGCAGGTGACCCCGCCAGAGCCGGCGGGCGGATGGGCGACGTAATGCGACCATCCGCTCGGAGGAATCTCCTTACCTTTCTCATCCCGCACGAAAAACTGCACGCTCGCTGGGCCCGCGGACAACTTGTGCAATCCGGGCGAAAAGGACCGGACAATAACAAGCGCCGGGGGAAGAAAAGCGCAATCGCCGGACGGCGGCGAAGCCGAGCCTTCTCCCTTCGCAGACAAGAGCGCGGACGACAGCTTCAGCTTCTGTCCGTCAACGACGATTGATGGCAGTTCCTCACCTGAGGGAACGACGACGGCAATTTCGACCAGACCGGAAGAGAGGACCGTGCGGTCAACCGGGCGGAGAATCCGCGGCGGGTCGCTTTCCCCCGGGGCCGGATACATGCCGAACACGAATATGAGAACGCATGCGAGTGCGACGAAAGATTTCCTTTTCATTTGGTGGTCCGCAGCGAATTTCAGGTTCGTTTTGAATACTTTCTCGCAAAGTCGGCGTCCTCTCGCACCTCGTCCGAGAAGACCGGATACATGCCGACAATGGCGGCGTCCGTGGGCTTGATGTTGGCGTAGGCGAAGGCGAAAGCGCGCTCGATGGACCGCTTATTCCAGCAGAGGCGGCCGGCGCCGAGAATCTTGAATCCGAGGCACGGCTTCTTCACCTGCCGGACACGCTTCGTCATATTGCGGGGGTCGGATTCCAGAAACAGTTCTCCGAGAACAAGGTCGCCCACCATCCTCTGTATCTCTTCGGAAGTTCGGCTGATGTTGTAGAAACAGGTCATGTAGAAATCGTTCTCCCAGCCGGCGTCCTCCACCTTTGCCAGAAAGTTGGGATTGTGCGTTGAGACGCCCGCCAGAACGCCTGCGTCGTGAACCTTCTTCACGAAGTCGTGGATTCTCTCCTGTTTGCCCGTTTGAAACATGCTGTCGGTGACGCCGCCATGATGCACGATGGCTATCGGCTTGAGAGATAGAAGCTCCTTAGGCACCGCGTCCGAGGTCAGGCACAGCCACTGGATTTTCGAGCCGCGTTCCCAGGCAGCACGAAGTGCATCGCGCACTTTCGGAGTGTGATCGGCTTGCCAGGTGGTGATCCCCTCCTCCTCACAATGCAGAAGGAATTCCGTTGTCCGTTCCACGGTGAAGTAATGGAGCATGTGCTCGGCAAGCTTTTTGGTGGAGTGCGAATATCCGCCGATGGGGTTATAGCCAGCGATTAGCCGAGTTACCTTCTTGTCCCCAAGCTTAACGACTGGCAAAGCCTTCTCAGCGGGGACACGAGCCGCGTCTCCGGCGCTTCGCAGAATGGAAGAGCCGGATAGGGCAAGCCCTCCGGCGACCATCTGCTTCAGGAAAGTCCGTCGTGGAACCCGATGCTCCGAAAGCTCAACATCGCCAATATGACAATCACGACCTGACATGGCAATCACCTCCTATTTTGACAACCGTATCTGTTCTATGGTGCACGCAACTGACAGAGCAAAGAGTCTGTCAGCAGCGTATTGTATTCTACTCCCTGCTTTCGGTCAATTGATTCGGCGGGACCTTTCACGGGAGACTCTCTCGGCCCGGCCGATTTTGCCGCAATCAGCCATCACCATCGTCGCCCTTGTCGTCGGGCGACACTTCTTCGAGGACTGCCTTTATCCTTCTGACGCCCGCGCTGCTGGCTTCCTCCTTGACTATCCTGAATTTTCCGAGCTCGGAGGTGTTGGCGACGTGTGGGCCGCCGCAGACCTCCTTGGAAAAATCACCGATGGAATAGACCTTCACCTTCTCGCCGTACTTGTCCGCGAAGAGAGCGATGGAGCCCTGCTTCTTCGCCTCGTCGAGTGTTATTATCGTGAACTTCACCGGGAGGGCTTCAGCGATTTTTTGGTTGACGATGCGTTCGACTTCGGCAATCTGCTCCTGGGTCACTTTCGCCGGGTGAGAGAAGTCGAACCGCAGCCTTTCCGGGGTGATGTTGCTCCCTCTCTGCCCCACGTGCCCGCCGAGAACCTCTCGCAGAGCCTGCTGAAGGAGATGCGTCGCGGTATGGAGACGAATATTCTTTTCGGAGGAATCCGCGAGGCCGCCTTTGAACTTCTGCTCGGCGCCGGCTCTTGACATCTGCCGATGTCTTTCAAAAGCGGCGTCGAACTCTTGCCGGTCAATGGTCGCTTGAGGGAATTTCTCGGCAAGCATCTCTTCGGTCAGCTCGACCGGGAAGCCAAACGTCTCATAGAAATAAAACGCTCTCTTGCCGGAGAAGCGGATGGGACCCTCTTCCCCGGAAAGAGTCGCGAGCTCCCTTTCAAACTCCCTCATCCCCTTGTGAATCGTTTCCCTGAACCGGCGTTCCTCCTTCTGCATTTCATCCAGAATGAAATCCGAGGTCTGCTCGAGATGCGGATAGGAATTTTTGTATTGCTCGATGACGACGGAGGCGATTCCCGCCGTGAAATCTTCTTCAATGCCGATTGACCTACCATGACGGATGGAACGGCGGATGAGGCGGCGAAGCACATACCCTCTTTCCACGTTCGAGGGGGGCAGTTTCTCGGCAAGGAGGAACGTAGAGGCTCGCAGATGGTCGGCGATGATGCGAACGGTCTTTTGCGTCGGGTTCGAGGACAGCTTCTTGATGGCGGAGACGATGGGGGCGAAAAGTTCCGTTTCGAAGACACTGGGTTTGTCCTGCAGGACTGCGGCTACTCGCTCGACGCCGAGCCCTGTGTCCACATTTTTCTGTTGGAGAGGGAGGTAGCGACCATCAGCGGTCTTGTTATATTCCATGAAGACGTCGTTCCAGATTTCGACGAACTTCTGGCAAGGGCATCCGGGACGGCAGTCGGGGCCGCAGGCAGGTTTGCCCACGTCATAGAACATCTCCGTGTCGGGGCCGCAGGGACCGGTCTGTCCGGCGGGCCCCCACCAGTTCTCCTTCTTTTCGAGATAGTAAATCCTCTCTTCCGGGATGCCGAGGGATTTCCATACGCCCGCGGCGACATCGTCTCGCGGCGCATGCTCGTCGCCCGCAAAAACAGTTATCCAGAGCCTCTCCGGCTCAATGCCCAGATGCCCCGTGAGGAATTCGTAGCTGAGACGAATCGCCTCGTCCTTGAAGTAGTCGCCGAGGCTCCAGTTGCCCAGCATTTCGAAAAAGGTGAGGTGAGCTTCATCGCCGACCTCGTCTATGTCGTCGGTGCGGAGACATCGCTGGACGTTGACCAACCTTTTGCCGAGAGGGTGCGGTTCCCCGAGGAGGTACGGCACTAACGGGTGCATTCCCGCCGTCGTGAAAAGCACCGAGGCATCATGCTCGGGAATCAGCGAAGCCTGTCCTATCTCGTCGTGATTTTTGCCGACAAAAAACTCTATGTATTTGGCCTTCAGCTCCCGGCCGGACATCCGTCGCTTCATTTTCCTCCTTTTCTTGAGCAAACCTCAGGTTTATCGCCAGCCCCTCCCCGGCACTCGCGCGATGTCGGAAGAGCATTACAGCCCTTCCCACTTTGCGCTCTTGGCGCCTTGGCGAGAGAACAACCGCAGCCCATACCTCTCGCAAAGGCGCAAAGCTCGCGAAGAACAGAGGGAAGATGCCTTACACATTGAGAAATGATTACCAAATCGCCGAGAGAAAAGCAAGAGGGGGCGTATGGCCTCGGTCTCGGGCGGATACCGCGCCAAGGCCGGGGAGACAAAAAGGGAAGAGAAGTGTAACGCAAAGGCGCAGAGTCGCGGAGAGGAGGACGCGGAGGACTCCGTCGTGGCCTGCCGTGGCATGGCCTCGGGGGAGATGACCCACCGCAGAGAGCGCGGAGAGCGCGGAGAGGAAGATGAGAATGGCCGCCTCCTCGCCTGCCGTGGCATGGGCATCTTGCCCATGATTCCCACGGGCGAGACGCCCTCGAGACTGCTGGCGAGACGCCAGCGTTACATACATTGCAGGACTGAGCTCGCGTGCGCCCAGAAGCGTGCGGGGACCGAGAAATCGCACCGCGAGAGGCCATGTTTGCGGCCTTTGCGAGCACAAAAAGCGCGCAGAATCCGGGCGCAACCCACTGCGGCAGAAGAAATTGCTGAACCCCCTTTAACCCCGAAAAAGCGCCAAAATTCCAGTATTTTCCAGTATTCTCTCGACGAGAAGGGGTACTGGAATGGGTCGCCATTTGGAGGACCTCGTTGGGTTTGCAGTGTTCTGCCATTTTTGAGGGTATTATAGCCGATTTATTGTCAGTTGTCAAGGGAAGAGGAGGTTAACCTAACTTCCGCACCTGATTGCGATTTTGAGATTTTTTTTTGCCTGATTTGGGGATGAAATGGGGATATTTAGGGTGTTTTTGCTGTCATCTTCGCCCTATTTGCGCCACACTTTCGTTTTGCT
>Ga0315547_1002635_pt1 | contig 12423 bp, 11 predicted proteins | sample SalMarSW160240MG_2_FD_202542 | JGI IMG/M metagenome (GOLD analysis project Ga0315547, IMG submission 202542) | Salt marsh sediment microbial communities from the Plum Island Ecosystem LTER, Massachusetts, United States - Salt Marsh Sediment SW1601-240 ... | reverse complement strand
AGGCCTACGGGGTCGAGCCGATCTGCGCGGTGCTGCCGATCGCCCCGTCGACCTACCATGAGCAGAAGGCACGCCAGGCTGATCCCTCGCGATTGCCCGAGCGTGCCCGTCGCGACGCCGTCCTGTGCAAGAATGGGGGTCAGACCTTCATTCTTGGTGTTTCTGCATCTCAGCAACGCGTTTCGCAATGATACTGGTGATTGAGAAGTACAGCCCCAGGAAGTCTCCCACTTCTCGAAGCGTGTAGTGATGGACTTGCACGGCTTGATGGATCCGTTCATTGGGAATCGCCTTGTCGGAGACGCCCGAGAACAGCTCTTCCAAACACGAGTGGTCAAACCTTGTTTCTTGTACACTTCCTCCGCAGATTGACTTGGTCCCGTCAAAGAGGAGAGCGTAACGCCTACAGCTTATACCCTATCGTTCGCAGGAACTGTTTGCGCTTTTTGATGTCTTCGTCGGCCTCCACGCCTTTGGGGGAGACACCGTCGATCACGCCGAGGATCCCACGGCCCTGTTCGGTCTCAGCGACGACCACCTGTGCGCAAGTTGGTAAGGCACGGGACTACAGTGTAATTTACTGCGTATGCAGTAATCGTCACTGTAATGAGGTGTTCGATGCTGGCTAGATTGTTTCGCTCACGATTGCTCGTCAAGGTCTTGGGCTGGCTGTTCACGTACAGGATCAACGTTCGTGCTTCATGCTCATCTTGTGTGAGACAACTCTGTATTTGACAAACTGGCAATTCGGTCTAGAATGATACGCAATTGATTCACGGATGATTCACATACGGGGAGTGATGAGATGGTGGTGAAGAAGATTCTGCCAGTGCGCGAGGTGCGCGAGAACCTGTCCCGATTGTTGGATGAAGCAGAGGATAGCCATGAGCCCGTGATGATCACCCGTTACGGTCGGCCGGCCGGTTATCTCATCGGCTATGAGATCCTCAACCACCTGCTGGAACGGCTGGAGGAGCTGGAGGATATTCAAGCAATGCGCGAGGCCGAGGCCGAATGGCGCGCCAGGGGCGGTCAGCCCTTTGAAGAAGCCTTGGCTGAGGTTGAAAACCAGGAAGCAGTCGGCAGGTGAAGTATCGGATTGAGACGGTCAGCAGCCGGATCAAACGGGAATTGTGCCGCATTCCTTCTCTTGACCGGCAGCGCGTTGCCGAGGCGGTGCAGACACTGGCTGACGATCCACGTCCTCCTGGTGTCAAACAACTGGAATTGAATGTCTACCGACTGCGAGTGGGAGACTACCGGGTTATCTACAAGGTGTTTGACGCCGAAGGTGTCATACTGATCGGGCGGGTGGCCCGTCGCTCGGAGAGCACATACCGTGGCTTGCGGCGGCTGTTTGAACCAGGCCGTAGCGACTGAAGTTGTAAGAAAGGCAACGTCGCACACAAGGTGCAACGCTACAAAAGCCGAGCTTGCGTCGAAGCTTGTCTCCAACGTTCAGGCGGCTCATCTCCACGTTCCTCAAAGCGTGCTGGGGAGCATCCGGCAGAGGTTTGCAGGGACGAGAACTAGATCTGCTACAGCTTGTATCCGATCGTTCTCAGGAACTGCTTGCGCTTTGTGACATCGGCTTCGGTCTCTATCCCTTTGGGGGAGACGCCATCAATGACGCCGAGGATCCCACGGCCTTGCTCGGTTAGTGGTAGGGGAAATCAGGGGACGTATCACCTATTTCTAGCTCTCTCCCTCCTTCCAGGCTAATGTGTGGCTAGATTGTGACACATCTTCGGGACAACCCTATCCTGCCTGGACAGTGAAGAGATGACTCCAGCAGATCAAGATCGAAGGCAGAAGGAACATCACCTTGACACGGCGCGCGTTCAGAGATGTTCCCGGAGTTGTCCTGTTGCACTCAATTCGCTGGATGACAACTCAGGCGATGAGGTCAAAAGGCAAGGTTGTATCCCTACATCGCCTTCTGCTCCCCTTTTCTAGGAACCTCATCTTACTGTCTTCTGCGATAATGGGGGTGGGTTCTCAGAATCGTTTTTGACTTCGACCATGCAGCAGCTACAATATACCGTCGGAAGATAAGGCAGGTTGTGAGAAGATGCGGACCAAGATGCGCGATAGCGAAGAGGTGTTGAACCTTGCTGAGGCGGCTAGGTTCGTACGAGTGAGCCAGAAGACTCTTCGGGAAATGGCTCGTCAGAAGAGGGTGCCGTGTCAGAAAGTCGGCCGGGAATGGCGCTTCCTCCGGCGACACCTGGAGCAGTGGCTTGCTGGTTCGTCAGCAGCACGTGCAGTATCGGAGCCTGGGGCACTATACCAACAGCCAATGCTCTTTCCAGACGCAGCGACAGCTGAGGCCGAAAAGAGCCGCTCTGGCTTTGGCGACACCGCTTTCACGAAGAACCGGCGTGAGCCACTGCACCGTTGGGTACCGTGGATTGCTGGTTTCTCAGCAGCTTTTGTCGAAGAGGTCTTTGACGCAGCAGTCTCTGGCGATCCATTGAAGACCACTATCCTCGATCCCTTTGCTGGAGTTGGCACAACCCTTGTGGAAGGCCTGAAGCGTGGACACAACGTGGTGGGATTTGAGATCAATCCTTACGCAGCCCTTGCGTGTGACATCAAACTATCGTGTGGTTGGTGTAGGCTGAAGCCGCTCTCGGACACGATCAACAAGCTGGAGAATCTGCGACGCAGTCGGTGGGTGAGAGACGCACAGCCGATGTCTAAACCACCCTGTAACTTCAGGAGCAAGAGGGCTTTCTTCAGTCCCGCTGTCGAGCGTGAAGTGCTCCTCCTTCAAGACTTTATTGCCGAACAAACAAACAGCTTCGTCAAGAAGGTGCTCAAGGTCGCCTTGGGCTCTGTAATGGTTGGTTTCTCGAACTACTCGTATGAACCAAGCCTCAGCACGCGCACCGCTGCAGGCAAAGACGAGATCGAGTACGCAGACGTACTAAAGATCTTCTGCGACAAGCTATGGGAAATCGAGACCGACATTGGGTTCTTGCAGCGGCATATGAAACGCTTTGAGCACAAACCCGCAGCCAAGGTTCACCGCTATTCCTACCTCGATAGTTCTGACTTGGTACCTTCGTCCAGCGTTGACGTGCTTGTGACGTCGCCTCCTTATCTGAACAACTATCACTATGTACGGAACACCAGACCTCAGCTATACTGGCTTGATCTGATAGATGGAAGTGGAGATTTGAAGAAACTGGAGGAGGAGAGCTTCGGCCGGTTCTGGCAAACGGTGCGAGGTGCTCCTCCAATTGAGTTGGCGTTCGAGCTTCCGGAACTCCAAGAGGTACTGCAGTGTGTTCGGAAGCGCAACCCCGAGAAGGGCATCTACGGCGGAAGAGGATGGGCAAACTACGCTGCCACTTACTTCAACGACTGCGACAGGTTCTTCAGGGTCACGCGGCGCGTGATGAAGCCTGGTGGATGGGTCGTTGTCGTTATTGGCAACAACATTGTGCAGGGGGTTCATATCGAGACGGACCGCTTCCTTGCAGAAATCGGTGAAATGCACGGCTTCGAGCTTGAGGGCATGCACCGAGTGCGAAAGAAGCGCACCGGGTCGAGCATTGTCAATTCGTCCGTGCGGGCCGGGGTTACCCAGAAACGAATAGAGTTATACGAAACGGCCGTCGAGCTAAGAGCCCCTGAATAGCCAGTCCTCGCTGGTCCGGGGCTTCCGGAGGAAGTCAATCCTCCTGTTTGAGGAAGTCCTGAAGCCGTTGCAAGACCTGCTCAAAGGACTCCTCGGCCGTGAGCTTGGCTGCCCACGGCCTGCCAGGATGAAGAATATCCCATCGCGGCCTTTTCATCGCACGCCTCCCTGCGCCGGGGTCATGGTTGCCAAAACCATCTACAACTACGTTCCAGACAGGCTTGTAGTGCTCTACCAAGAAACGCTCTGCCAACGTAATCCAAACTGGGACAACGACGAGATAGCGACACGTGAAGTGATTCAGTTCCAGGTTCTTCACCTGTTCGACATTTTTGGCATGCTGCTTCAACCTTTGGTAGAGTTCACGGCCTCCTGATGGCCGTCGCCCCCCTTTACGAGCACCGGCAGGCACCGCCTTTCCCACATAGATTGGTGGGGGAGAGTCCGCTTTTACAAAGCGAGAGTAACCTGTAAAGTCACCGTGGTAGTAAATCGCGTAGACGCCTGCACCTTCGAAGGTTTCGGATGGCGGAAGTTGTACCTGAGGTCCGCTGAGCAGCGCTTGAACAACACTCCTCGCAAGATTCTCATAGTCTAGCGGATCATATGCCTGCATTACCCATCCCCCATCGCCGCGCAGATTACAGTATCTTCAGTAGACGGGATAGTGTCAATCGAGGGGCATAACACCTATTTCTGATCTTTTCGCTTCCAGGAGAACGCGCCCCCGAAGCAGTCGTGCACCGCCCAGGACGCCAGAATCCTTGCGTAATCGATCCGGGAATAGCCGGAGCGGCCCTCCGCGATGATGTCTGTCACGTTCTCGCGGTACTCGTGCGCGTAGAAGGTCGCCGTCTTGTCCCAGTGCCGCCGCATGAACACCGTTTGCCTCTAATCGAACCGTCCGTGCTTCTGCGGATCGATCGTGTAGGGAGCAACGTCAACTCGTTTAACCAAAACAATCACCTTCCCGTGTAATCGTTGACAGTGATTCACGTATCTTGCACGACGCAAGACGCCGAGTCAATGGCAAGAAGTCCTCTTCGCTCTAAGCTGTTCCCGCTTCTAGAACGCGCTGTAGAAGTTCACGAAGAACTCTCCACCTGCACCAGACTCAGCGCCAAGAAACGGGTACGCATAACCGACCGTAAGTCCGAGTGGAAAGCTCAAGAAACTGGTCACGGTGATTGTCGATTCGACACCCGCTTCCAGCTTGGGATCGCTGAGTCCGACACAGTCACCTGAGGCCCATGTCTGGCCTCCTTGAACGAACAGACTGGCATAGACGCTATCGACGTGCGCCAAGCTCAGCAACGAATACCCAAGCCCTCTCACCACCGGCGGCAGCCGGAGTATTAGCCGACCGAACACGCCGCGATCGCCCGCGAAATCCTCTGCGAACGCATGCAGACGCTCCAATGAGAATTGGAACGACTCGGGCGGCGTGCCGAAGAGTTCTTTGCCCGCACCAAGATCGATATCCACATACAACATGTGTGCCAGCCGAAAGCGTTTCAAGCCGTTCCACTCAAACGTTCCGAACGGCTCGTGTCCGAATCCCGGTATTCCCAACCTGAGAGAGAGAGTATTCTGCAGGTAGTACTGCAGGATATCGAGGCGGGCATAGTCAAAGCCCACGTACGCTGTGGGCCGCGGCAAGTCTCCCAGTGTCCCTACAGCAATCCGCAACAGGTTAGCCGGAAACCAGTAGCGTCCGGCAACCCCGATGGGCGGATGCTCAAACCGCATCACATTCAAACCGAGCTGCGCATCGAGAAAGCCCGCACCTCCGCTCGGGTCATAGTCTACTAGCGTGGCCAAGCCGTCGACTGACAACTCGCGGCCGAGGTTGGCCGCGAAAAAGCCGGTGGCCGTCCAGCGGAGCTGATCCAGGTCGGCAAGCTCGTCGAACTGCTCTACCTGCGGAAGGACGGCAAGAGCCCACTGGTGATCGTTGCGGAAGCTGCCGGAGATACTCATCGGCGATATCGAGATGAGATAAGCGTCCAAAGGCTGCCCGATCTTCCAGCCCTCTTCGCGGAAGGGGTGTTTGAGCACCACGCGTCGGGGGAAGTGGTTGTTGAACCGGTTCTTGTCCGGGCTCACCTCCAGAGGATCGACTTGAACCCGCACGACCGGCGAGGAACTGGCAAAAGAGACCGTTCCTTGCGCAGCGTCGCCGTGCCACGTCGCGTCGAATTCTTCACCTTCGGCAGTAATCACTCGAACGGTGACCGGATAGATCGCCTCGCCCTCATTGCTCAGGTGAACCACTGTCTGATACCCGTCGTCCGACCTGCTTGAATCCAGACCATCAACAGCCACGTCAAGGGTATCGGCGCCGTAGAGCCAGCTATTGAAGAAGCCCTCGAGCTCCCGGCCCGACACCTCCTCCGCAACTTGGCGAAAGCTCTCCACCGTGGGAATGAGGTTGTTGTAGCGGGCGTAGAACTGCTGCAGGATCTGAAGCATTACATCGTGCCCCAGCAACCCATCCAGCGCTCGCAGAACAAGGTAGCCCTTGTTGTAGGTCCGCACCGACAGGCCGTTCAAATAGTCGATCTTTGACCTTGGCTTGACAATTGCCTCATCGAACCCGTTCTTGAGCAGCGTCAGATAGGGTAGTTCCGTGAGTTGGTAGCGCAGGTTCCAGTAACCGAACTGAGATCGAACCACCTCCTCGATGAGCCCGCCTTCCAGATGAGCGAACAGGTTTGGCTCAAAGCCGCCATACTTCTCCTCAAAGTATGTATACGACAGGTACTCAGCGAACCCCTCCGACAACCAGTTCTCCGCGTTGAAGTCAGCTCCTACACCGATGCCCCACCACAGATGCGCTATCTCGTGTGCAATCAGATAGTCAAGGAATCTGTCCAGGGTTCCTTGGGCGGGTACGTCTTTTAAACGATAGTTGCTCGTCCCGAGGAGGATCATGCCACTTGCCCCCATGCCGTAGAGACCCGCCGTCGGGTTTTCGACAATCACCAGGCGCTTGGAAGCATAGGGCCCGAAGTGCTCGCTGTGGTAGGTCAGAATATCAGCGGCGTAGGTGGCCGCCAAGCGAGCGGCACTCTCTCCTCCCGGCAGATAGTAGGAATCGATCGTCACATCTTGCCACGACATGCGAAAGGCAGAGATATCCTTTCCGATCACCAGGGGCACAGAACGGGTGGGAACATCGCTTGTCAACGATAGGGTTTTCCATTCGTCGTTCTCTGCAACGATCTCTTGTCGCTCCGTGCCGGCAGCGACGACGAAGTCACGCGGAACACTGAGCTCGATATCGTAGAACGCCGCCAGCAACTCGAATTTCTCCTGCTCCGCGTGCCCATTGGGACAGGCCATTGGGTTCCAACCGAAGCGCCAGATGTACACGTCGCGGTTGACGTTGTTGTCTCCCCAGAGAGCTCGGGCGAATTTCGTCTCGAACTCGAGCGCAACCTGGGTGCGGCCGCCCGGGTCAAGAGGTTCGGCAAGACGGACTCGCAGGAGGCCGTCGTCGAGCGAGTAGGTAGTCAAAGCAGGCGGGATTGCCTCTAGCTGATAGTCCATCGGATCGCCTGCCCCATTCGTCACGGAAAGGATTTTCGTCCACGTGGGATCGAAACCATCAATGTATTGAGCATCTTCCAGGGCCGGATGGAGATAGGGGTTCGGATCGCGGCCCTGGTTTGCGACGAGTACGAACGTGATCGCCTCCAGGGCTTCCTCTCCATCGTTTACGTAGTCGACGATCTGTGTGCCCGCAAGGGTATGTGTCTGCGGGTCAAGCGTCACAACGATATCGTAGCGGCTGAATTCTTCCGCCGCTGCACCGATCGCGAACAGCATGGCCAAGATAGACGAAAGAGCAATCACCACTCCGGTTTGCCATTTCAGCAGATTCATTTGTTGATCTCCCCCTCTCATCTGATATTCGGCAGATTAAGGATCCCTTATATTGCACTATGTGCGCATTCACGTCAAACCCCAAACTGGAGAACTCGTCAATGTGCATGGGGAAAATCGGCGGACATATCACCCATTTCCGAACTCTCCGCTTCCTTCCGGGCCGACACTTCGCTAGATCTGGACACGTCTCCGGGGCAACCTTATGCCACTTGGACAGCGAAGAGATGACTCCCGGCAGACTGGGTTCGACGGCAGGATGACAGAAAGGCCCTCATGGAGGCAGACTGAGAGACACCTTTCAGAAACGGCGCGCGCTTTCAGAGATGTTCCCGAAGTTGTCCTGTGGCACTCAATTCGCCGGATGACAACTCAGGCGATGAGGTCAAAAGGCAAGGTTTGCCCCCATTGTCACGGTAAGCATCCTCGCTACTAACATTGCTACCTGTCGGTCACGCTCAGCTTGTTCTTCCTGCTTTTGCTGTCTCAATTGCCCAATCAATGGTTCTTAGGAATCGGTCGAGAGCCTCTTCAGTTGCCAATAAATCCATGCCAAATGTAGGGTATTTATGGATATCATCGCTCATCAGTTGTACGCCTGATATCGTGTTCAATTGAACAAGCAGCTCCGTACGGTTCCCCCCTTCGTCAAATGGTGGGCGACTACTGATCTGACCAAACGGAATCTGAACATAACCACCTGTGGTCAGTGACAAAAACCTGAACTCCTTACCCTCATGCTTGAGGACGGGAATCACGCACCCGGTTTGCTTGCCCTTCCCCCACCATAGTGATAGGTTGTGTTCTTCCGACCAGTCGAGAACGGCCCTTGCCACCTGACATATCTTGTCCCCGTGATTCTTGCGTAGTTCGTCAAAGAACGACACCTTGTCCCATGATCGATGCTCACGAACAGGCGGGCGCTTTTTCTCTGCAATGCCGATAACTCTAGGCACAAGGGTCCGAAGCTTCCCTCCCACGTACTGCTTGATCTCGATAGCTAGAAAATCGGCTGGATCCATCTGCTCGTTGAGGAACTCGATGATGCGCCGGAGCTCACGCGGTATCTCATCGGCAACGATGATCAGCCGCAATCGACCCGCTTGAAGGTTCGTCTTGACCTGTTGCCAAAACGAGTCTGTGTCTCTCTCTGGCCCAAGGAACTCGGTAAGAACCAATTGAGGCTCGCTTTTGTCCTTCTCACAAGTAGCTTCGAACTGATCCCTGATCTTCTCTACCGGCCAATAGACTACCGCGTTGGCCGCGTACTCCAGGAGTTGGCCGATAACCTCCCGGCGAATACGCGTGTCTGAACCGCGTTTCACCTCAATAAGAGTTGGAATCCCGTCCTGGTCTAGAAAGAGGTGATCGACCGACCATCGCCCACTAAAACTGTCACCATCTGGTAGTGCCATCTCGCGGGTGATCAGCAACCAGCGGCGGGGTTGCTCGCTTCCTACCTGGTCACCAGCAAGCAAGTTGGGATATTTAGCGAGAAATTCCTGCAAAAGCTCTTCAGAGGCATACGCCTTCTCCGTCATCTCAACAAGTTCGTCATTATCACGTATGAGAAAAACACCTGTAGCCAATGCGTACCTCCTTTTGGTAACGCATACTTCAGGGCCGAAGCCTGCCTTTTGTGCTTGATCAAGACCCACCGGTGGTGCCTGGTTTCCTTCTCACATTCTCCACCGGTTGACACGTTCTCCATCGGCGAACCACTCTTGTTGCTACAGCTTATATCCTATCGTGCGCAGGAACTGTTTGCGCTTGGCGATGTCGGCCTCGGTCTCTACCCCTTTTGGGGAAACGCCGTCGATGACGCCGAGGATCCCGCGGCCCTGCGGTCTGCGCGGGGAGGACTTCCGGAAGACAATTGAAGGGGTGTTAAGGGAGGCAGTTGCTTCAGCTAGCTGAACAGTTACCCCCTTCTTAATTAGAATGTCCAACTCAAGTAGGCGCTTACCGAGAACCCAACAGACCAGTCAAGTGAGGTGAACGTGTCACCTTCTTTCCAGCTAATGCCAAGAAAGTAACTAAAAACAAGTTGTTCGAATCTATCAGCGAAGTTATTTTGAGTGACAACATCAGTTCCTTCGATGACCCACCTGCTGGAGAATACTCCATCAATAGAGTATTCGAGATAGTCGTCCTTTGGAGCATGCAGAGCTGTTAATTCAATCCCGAAACCATAACTAGCTTGCTGTAGCAGCTGGAAGTTCACACCAGCAGCATAAGTGAATGAGGATGGTCCACGCATAGTCTGTAAGTCAAGGACTGCCGTTCCCACTACAAAACCCACAGAGCCGTTGAACACCCATACGTAGCCATCCATCCATAGATATGTATACTCGATAGTCGGCGGCCACCTCTGTGTAATGCCTATGAATACATGAGGCCCAATATCCACCCTAATTCCGCTCCCGTAACACGGTTTCCCCAGATTGAGGGCTAATCCCACCAGCAAGACAAGCAAAACCGCGAACACCGTGAGAGCGGCATTCTTCGGGAACGCGTCCTTCATCCTGACCCTCCTTTGCAAACATGATATAGCGAAAGAGATTCGCTTGCCAGTTACAGGGGTGCACTGAGGTCAAACCTTGTTTCTTGCGCGCTCTCACCGGTTAGCATGTTCTCGAACGGAGGATCGCCAGTATGCCTACAGTTTATATCCAATCGTTCGCAGGAACTGTTTGCGCTTTTTGATGTCTTCGTCGGTCTCCACCCCTTTGGGAGAGACACCATCGATGACGCCGAGGATCCCTCGTCCCTGTTCGGTCTGCGCGACGATCACCTGTACGGGATTGGCGGTGGCGCAGTAGATGTGACAGACCTCAGGAATCATCTTCACCGCGTTCAGGACGTTGATCGGGAACGATCCATCCAAAAAGATGATGAACGAGTGCCCAGCGCGGCCCGCCTCTGCTTAGGTATCGCTTTGCTCCATCTTGAGGTTGGACAGGGCTTGGGCGATAGATTCACGGAGAGGCGGCAGGTCCTCCCTGACGGTTCGCCATACCACGGCTGCATCTACCCCAAAGTATTCATGGATCACCTTGTCTCGCATCCCGGTCATCCCTCGCCAAGGAATGCGCGGGTATCTATCCCGAAAATCCTTGGGGATGCGTTTTGCAGCTTCACCAATTACTTCCAACGCTCGCACCACTGCCAGTAGAGTTCGCTCATCCTTTTGTAAGTCATCAACCGTCGGAGTTTCCTCCAAGAAGCGGTAAGCCTTCTCAGCATATTCAAGGATATCTTCCAAGTAGTCCTCGAAGATGCGCTCAACGTTCATACTGACACAACCTCAGAGAGGACGCGCTCGCCAATGCGCGGCTTCAGCGCACTCTTCATGACCAGATCAACTTTAACTCCCAGGAGCTGACTGAGATAATCCTCCATCTCGATGAACCGGAAAAACGTGGGAGAAGATTGGAATTCCACCAGGATGTCCAGGTCACTTCTTCCCTCTTGTTCCCCCCGCACAAAAGAGCCAAAGATACCCAAGAACTTGACACCATAACGTTGATTGATCTCAGGTAGCTGTGCCCGCAGAGTCTCCAGAGCATCTTCGAGTGTGAAACTCAATCTGTCAGAGTCGCCTTCCTGCATGCTCTCATTCACCTCCCTGGACACCCTATTCTACAGCTTGTAGCCGATCGTGCGTAGGAAGTTCTTGCGATCTTTGATATCAACCTCGGTCTCCACGCCTTTAGGGGAGACGCCGTCGATCACGCCGAGGATCCCACGGCCCTGTTCGGTCTGCGCGACGACCACCTGTACGGGGTTTGCGGTGGCGCAGATGATGTGGCAGACCTCGGGGACGGCCTTGATGGCGGGAAGGACGTTGATCGGGAAGGATCCATCCAAAAAGATGATGAACGTATGCCCAGCGCCGATGCTTTGAGCGTTTTTCACCGCGAGGTCGACGAGTGTCTCGTCGGTTCCGGAGCGGCGGATGAGGGCCGGGCCAGAGGATTCGCAGAAGGCAAGGCCGAACTTGATCCCTGGAACCGTGGTCACCAGCACCTCGTGCAGATCCTCCACCGTCTTTATGAAGTGGGTCTGCCCGAGGATAAGGTTAAGTTCATTCGGGTTCTTGATTTCAACGAGTTTAAGTTCCATCGTAGCCTCCCGAAAGAATTGAGTGATCGGAGGATTGAGAGATTGTGTGATTTACAATCTCCCGATGATTCAATCGCTCAATGACTCAATTCACTCAATTACTCGCTCAATCTCTTCTACGGTAAGTATCACCTCGGTCTCCACGCCGCTGTCCATCTTTTTTAACTTCCCTTTCTTGGAGGCGGTCTCATCATCTCCGAGGACGAGGAGGTAGCGGGCCCCAAGCTGGTTCGCCTGCGTCATCTGTTTGCGTAGGGCCCGTCCGCGGTAGTCAAGGTCGACTGAGAGCCCCTGCCGGCGTAGGTCTCTTGCGAGATCGAGGGCGAGGGAGCGCCCCTCTTCGCCCAGGGTGGCGAGGAACAGGTCGAGCCGCTGCGTATCGTGGGGTTGCATCCGCTCTTTGAGGACGAGGATCAGCCGTTCCATCCCGCCGGCGAAACCGACCCCAGGGGTGGGCGGACCGCCGAGCATCTCCACCAGGCCGTCGTAGCGACCGCCGCCGAGGAGCTCGTCCTTTGCTCCCAGGTCCACCGAGACAAGTTCAAAAACCGTACGCGTGTAGTAGTCGAGCCCGCGCACCAGCCGCGAGTCGATGGTGTAGGAGAGGCCAAGCCGATCGAGGTGCTGTCGCACGGAGGCGAAGTGATCGGCGCAACTCTTACACAGGTGTTCGGCGCTTCCTGGGGCGTCTTTAATATGCGGCTGGCATAGATCGTTCTTACAGTCGAGGATGCGAAGCGGATTCTCCTCATACCGGCGCTGGC
>Ga0315547_1002633_pt1 | contig 12433 bp, 7 predicted proteins | sample SalMarSW160240MG_2_FD_202542 | JGI IMG/M metagenome (GOLD analysis project Ga0315547, IMG submission 202542) | Salt marsh sediment microbial communities from the Plum Island Ecosystem LTER, Massachusetts, United States - Salt Marsh Sediment SW1601-240 ... | reverse complement strand
GAATAGATGGGTTCTGTATCTCCCATGACATAGTTGTTGAAAATCTGCTCCTTTTGTTCTTCGTTTTTTGCGATAGCAATTGCTTCTCCATGTTTGTCATAGCGAGGGCGTCCCGCTCGCCCTGCTTGCTGTTTATACTCTAATATGGGGATCGGGTACATGCCAAAATTGGGATCGTAACGCCATAAGTCTCTAATAATTACGCGCCGAGCAGGAACATTCACGCCAGCAGCCAGCGTTGGTGTTGCTACAATGCATTTGATGAAACGATTTTTAAATCCTTGTTCCACCGCTCTTCGTTGAGCACTTGACAATCCAGCATTATGAAATGCCACTCCTTTTGCTATACATGAAAACAATTTTTTATCAACAGACGTAAGTTCTGTTTGTTCTTTTTTCATAGTCGTTAGAGCCGTTTCAAGACTCTTTTTTTCTTTATTGGATAAGGTTTTTTCTACGATTGATGTAAGTTTATTTGCCACGGAAATGGTCGATCGTCTAGTATTTACAAATACTAACACCTGTCCACTGTTAATCATGGAGTTTTCAACTAAGCGGTCAAGAACCTTTTGTTCAGTGCCATCGATTGCTGTCGTTTTTCCATCATCATAGGTAACTTCATGCTTCAGAGCAACTCCTTCTCTTAGGGGAACCGGCCTCCAATCTGACTGAATAAGTTTGCCGTCCAACCATACTGATAAATCAATGGCATTTTTGATGGTCGCAGAAAGGGCAATAATCTGCGTCTCAGGATTAATAGCTTTAAAACGCGAGATGATGACTTCAAGTGTTGGACCGCGACTGGAATCGTGGATTAGGTGTACCTCATCAATAACTAATACCTTGACTTTGTCAACCCATGTAATGCCATGTCGAAGCAACGAATCTGCCTTTTCAGAAGTGCAGACAATAATATCATACCGTGCAAGTCGAGGATCGGAGTCGTCTAAATCGCCGGTAGAAATACCAACCTTAAGTCCAAGTTTTTCAAAAGCTTTTAACTCTTCATATTTTTCTCTGGCAAGTGCCTTGAGTGGAACAACATACAGTGCTTTTCCGCCCTCATTCAACAATCGGTGTACAATTGCTAAGTAAGCCACCAGACTTTTCCCGCTTGCAGTAGGTATAGCTAGTACCATATTCTCTCCTTGCAATGCAAGGGGAACAGCCTCTGCTTGCGGCGGATACAATTCTACAATTTCTTGCTCTTTGAGCACATCAATGATATCTTTGCTGATGTCCAGTTTTTCCAGCTTCATCTTTTCTTCTGTATGGGGAAAGGGGTTATAAAACAAAAACCTTATTCATGGTTTGCAAAATACCAGGTTGATATCATGGGACGAAGACAAACAATGATGGAGAAGTACAAGCAACAAATGAAAGCATACCGTAAAAAAAAGATGAAATTAGACCATACGCCCTTTTTGCCACCAACGGGCAACGTCTTTGTAATGGATTCTCTTGACCCAACAAAAAAGGTGAAGGCAGAGGTGCTGAAAACACGCACAAAACAACGAAGACAGATTATAGAAAGTTTGGCTTGTCCTGTTTGTGCAAACCCAATGGAATGGGATAAAGCTTGGGAAGCATTTATTTGTGTAAAACACGGGAAAAAAGCGATTTATGAGATCGTAGACGAAGATTAGACATTCTTTAAGTACATCTTATGATATTATTGGTCGGTGATTTGGATATGGTTGAAGAAAAGATTGGTGTGGTTGAGCATTTCTTTACCAATGTAAGCGTAGCTGCAATAAAAATAACCGATGGTGAACTTAAAATAGGAGATACCATTCACATCGTTGGTGCCCATACGGATTTCAAACAAAAGATTGAGAGTATGGAAATCGACAGAAATCCTGTTCAATCAGTAAAATCTGGGGATGATGTCGGCATCAAGGTGAAAGATCGGGTTAGAGAACACGATGTCGTGTATAAATTACCAGAGGAATGAAATAATGAAGGAATTGGCTGAAGTAAGAACATTGAGAGTAAATCGATATGTCATTGTCGATGATGAGCCATGTAAAATTATGAGCATCTCTACATCAAAACCAGGGAAGCATGGTGAATCAAAGGCACGTATCGAAGCAGTAGGCATATTTGATGGGCAGAAACGAAGTATTGTCCATCCAGTGAAACATAAGGTACATGTTCCAATGATCGATAAACGGAATGCACAGGTATTGGCCTTAATGGGTGACAATGTGCAATTGATGGATCTAGACACCTATGAAACGTTCGAAATGCCGATCCCTGATGAGTATAAAGGTCAACTAGAGCCTGGAAAGGAAATACATTATCTACAGGCACTTGGTAAGAAGAAAATAACCCGCGTTTAAATTAGAATATTTGGATCATATGATTTTTCCAAACTATTTTGCCGATGCCGAATCAAGTTTTGATGAGGCAACATTCGTTATATTTGGGGTTCCTTACGATAAAACATCGTCATTTAGACACGGTACAGAGAAAGGGCCTCAAGAAATACGAAAGGCGAGTTGGAATTTTGAAACCTTTAACCTTAAGACTGGTGTAGATCTAAGAGACATTCGTTTTCACGATTATGGTGATATCGAGGTTAAAAATGATACGCCTCATATTATGGTTAAGAAAGTGAAGGAGTTTACATCTAATCTCTTGAAAAATGATAAATTCCCTATTGCTCTGGGTGGTGAGCATTCTATAACGCCAGGAATCATTCATGCTTTTCCAAAAGATATTGCTGTATTGTCACTTGATGCGCATATTGATTTTCGACAACAATATGAAGATGAATCTTACAATCATGCCTGCGCAATTCGCCGGATTGCTGATCACATAGATATAAAAAATATGGCTGTAATGGGCGTTCGTTCAGCTGAAAAAGAAGAATTTGAAGATGCTAAAGCGCAAGGTCTCTTTTCCATCGATTCCTTTGACATAAATGAGATGGGAATTAAAACGGCATTAGATGAAATGGCGAATCATCTACAAGACAAACCCATCTATCTGACGTTGGATATCGATGTTATTGATCCAGCATATGCTCCTGGAACGAGTACCCCTGAACCTTTTGGCTTAACACCTTTTGATATTCTTGAATGCATCGATCGTTTTTCTTCAAAACTTGTTGGATTTGACGTTGTCGAGGTTTGCCCGCCTTATGACCAAGGACAGACGGCATTACTTGCTGCAAAACTTGTACGCGTTGTTATTGAACGCGTATCTGTTGTAACGAATAAGTAATTTAATATATGATGAGTTCATTCGACTCGGTCATGAAAACTGAAAAGTTAGCTGTTATAGGGTTAGTAATTATCATAGCTGTGGCTTTATCCTCTTATCTAGTAGTGACATATGGTGACGAAATTCTCAAGAATCTTACTGGAACAGGAGAAATTGTAGAAATTGGAGATTGTGCTGATGTTCATTATACTGGAAGTTTTGAAAATGGCACAGTTTTTGATACCTCATATGCAGATGTAGCAAATCAATCAGGTATATATGATGAAACAAGAACGTATGACCCACTCAATATCTTTGTGAGTCTTAATGCAACCGAACTTCCGCCTGAGGGATATGAAACTTATTTCTCAGGAATGATAGAAGGTTTTATGGAAGGACTCATTGGATTAAAAGAAGGTGAGACAAAAACCATAGGTCCAATACCACCTGAGAAAGCATATGGAGTTTATCCAAAGATTGGTGATGAAATTAGCGTTATTGAACCGACGACAGAACAAGAAATCACTATTGTCTTTGCAAGCATAAAAGAAAATGTATCTATGCCAGAGGAATACATAATGCAATATGGCAATGTCACTACTACTTTGTTTGAACTGAGATTTGAATATTATTCAGTTGGTGAGGTAGTCGCTCCTCCCCTATATCCTACATGGGAGAATGCAACTGTTGTGACCAAAATCAATGAGACAACAATGTGGACGTATACGACGCCACCGGAAGACAAACTCGAGAATTTCACCTGGATTGATCCTAATACAGGTACGCAGTACGGAGAGAACGCAAGCAGCGTCACCACTATGAATGACACAACAATAATAGTTACTCATAACCCAGAAATTAACGCAACAGTTCTTGAGTGGGCTGGAGCAGGATATACAACTTATACAGTATTAAGTTTAACAGATGATAAAATAAATGCAAGCTATACAGATCCTACAGGTAACACTTTATATGGGGAGTTTGATCGAACTGTAACGATTCAAAGAAATGAAACACAAAATATCACTATGACATATCCACTTGAAGGAGTAGATGAACTGTTAACAATAATCAAAATGTACTATGATCCGGATCTAACTCTCAGCGTCTCTGGTCTCGCAGGTAAAACACTTTACTTTGATGTAGAAATCGTTAACATCTACAAAACATCTCAGCAAGAAAGCTGAGATTTTATTTCTTTTTCCAATAATTCCAAAAACTCTTCTTCTTTCCCCTTTGGAATAGTTGCACCAGCAGCAATGTTGTGACCCCCACCAACACCATCTAGTGCGCTAGCTGCTCGTCTCATTGCAATAGAAAGATCCAATCCTCTGTCTATGAGTTCTTGAGTTCCACGAGCCGAGGCTTTTACGTCTCCATTTTCAGTTTCAGCAAATCCAATTAATGGAAGATTATTACTTGTTTCTTCTGTGTTTAGTAACATATTTGCTACGATGCCAACAATTGTATCACGTATACCAGTACCTGCATGGAAAAATTGCAAATATTCTCGTTTTTCAATCCCCTCTTCTTTAGCAAACTGCAACCCTTCAACAAGATTGTGACGATGCCCTCTTAAAAGATTACGTGCTTTTTTGAGCCATTCATCTCGATCGCCAAGACAGACATTAAGTCCAACATCATGTTGTCCATATCGTGCAGTCGCGTTAAGCAGAGTAGAAAATTCTTTTGCATCATGAAGCTCTGTCCCTTCTTGTTCTTTTTCTAACACATATACTTCACCAACAATTCTTTTGGTAATTCTGTGACCGAACCCTTTTGTAAGTAGTAACTGTACAATATCTGATATTATGAGCCGCTTCTCACTTTTACTCAAGTCAATCCATCGTCTCCATGCGTCCCCATCTTTCATTGTTATGCCTAACTCCTGAAGGAATGAAATACAAGCTGCTTCTCGCCCACTCAAACCAGGAATTATCGGGTCATTTGCGTATTGCAACAATTTGTAAACTGGACGTGTTTCCCGCCCAAAATACCGAATATCCATTTGAGCTTGTATTACGCCAGCCTTTTTTCCATCTTTCAAAATCTCCTGATTCATGCCAATAAGTTTACAGTGTTTCCGATCTTGAATATCTCCACATGCACCTACGATAGCTAAGGCGGACAAATCCATATTTTTATGATCAATTGACTTGGAAACAAGATAGGTTGCACCTGCACCGCTTATTTGATCTGCTCCTTCCAAATTAAAAAGATGTGGATTCAAGTGAAATGAAACATCTGAATCTTTTGGGCAGACGTGATGATCAGTAATAATTTTATTGATCTCTGGAGAATTGCTACTGATGCTACTGCCGAGATCTGTAAACCAAATGAGTTCATGATTCTCATTGGTCAATCGTTTTAAAACTAGGTTGTCAAGCTGTTTTACAAACTCGATAGAATACTCTTTACCCAATCTTTTTAATGTTTGAGAAGCAATTGCACCAGCAGTTATCCCATCTGCATCAATATGACTTACAATATGAATTTCTTTTGAATCGGTAATAATACGTCCTATTTCATTCGCTCGCTTTAACAAATAAGTGCACCAATGTACCCGTAATGCAGGTGGGTAAAATTAGTCTTTCGAATTTACTTTATAAATGATGAGACTGAGAAGTTATTGCTTCTCTGACATGACTTTGTATTTTTTATATCGTGCGTTAACATCTTCCTCTAGTTTTTTATGTAATTTCTTTGCCTCATCTGGGAATGTTCTAGTAAGCACATTATATCTTACCTCACCCATGATGAAGTCTCGAAGTGTACCATTAGGTTCTTTGTAGTCAAGCTGGAATGGATTCTTTCCTTCATCAGCAAGACGTGGATCATATCTATATAGTGGCCAGTAACCAGATTCGACTGCTAATTTTTCTTCATTCTGTGATTTGCCCATTCCTGCTCTTATTCCATGGTTAATACATGGTGCATAGGCAATAATGAGTGAAGGCCCTGGATATGATTCTGCTTCTTTCAATGCCTTCATTAGTTGATTTTTGTTTGCGCCCATCGCTACAGATGCAACATAGACATAACCATAGATCATTGCCATAAGTCCAAGATCTTTCTTCTTGGTTTTCTTACCCGAGGCTGCAAACTTTGCAACCGACCCTATCGGTGTTGCTTTTGAGGATTGACCGCCAGTATTTGAATATACTTCAGTATCAAGCACTAAAATGTTGATATCTTCACCCATTGCAAGCACATGATCAAGACCACCATAGCCAATGTCGTATGCCCAACCGTCTCCGCCAACTGACCATATTGATTTCTTGGTAAGTATAGTCCTCGATTCCCAAATTTGATCCAACAGTTTATCATTATGATTATTTTTTAATAGCGACTTTATCTTATCCCCATATTCCCTTGAAGCTTCTGCATTATCTTTGTTTTCTAGCCAACCTTTGAAAGCCTCTTCTAGTTCTCCAGAAGCACTTTCTTTTGCCTTCGAAATAATATCCACAAGCTTTGCTCTGCGTTGAAGCGTTGCAAGAACCATGCCAAAACCATATTCTGCGTTATCTTCGAATAGTGAATTTGCCCAGGCAGGTCCGTGCCCATCCTCGTTAACTGTAAATGGTACTGATGGTGCAGAGCCGCCCCAAATAGAAGAACAGCCTGTTGCATTTGCTATGATCATCCTGTCTCCAAAGAGCTGTGTTATAAGTTTTAAGTATGGTGTTTCTCCACATCCGCCACAAGCTCCCGAAAACTCAAGAAGCGGTTGTTGGAACTGAGAACCTTTTACACTGAATTTATCAAAATCACCTGAACGTATGGGAATAGTTTCAGAATATCTCTGCAGAGGTGCCTGGTTTATTTGTGTGGCAAATGGTTTCATAACAAGAGCTTTTTCCTTAGATGGACAGATATCGGCACAGTTTCCACAGCCAACACAATCTTCAGGATAAACCTGTATTCTAAAGGAGAGGTCTTCTACGCCTTTTCCAACTGCTTTCTTTGCTTTAAAACCTTCAGGTGCCTTCTTTAATTCTTCATCCGTAGAAAGCACAGGTCTAATCGCTGCATGAGGGCAAACCATTGCACATTGGTTGCACTGTATACAATTATCAATCTGCCATTCAGGGACATTAATTGCAACCCCTCTCTTCTCATATTTCGTTGTTCCAGTTGGGAAGATTCCTGCAGGTGTGAATTTACTTACTGGCAGCTTGTTACCCTGCACGGCAAGCATCGGTCTCATAACATTTTTCACAAAGTCGGGCTCATCTTTTTCTTTTATTTTTTCAGGTGTTAGTTTTGCCCATGAACTTGGATATTTTATCTCTTTAATTTTATCCAAAGATGCATCAACCGCTTTCCAGTTCATCTCAACAATATCTTTTCCTTTCTTTCCATAGGTTTTTTCAATAGCTTTCTTTAGATAATTGATGGCTTCATCAACTGCAATAACATTTGCAAGTTTGAAAAAAGCAGTCTGCATCACCATATTAATACGGCCACCGAGACCAACATCTTCTGCAATCTTTACTGCGTCAATTGCATAAAACTTTAGTTTCTTTTCAGCAATAGTTATTTTTAGTGAGTTAGGTAGATTCTTCTCCATTTCTGCGAGGGTCCAAGGTGCATTAAGAACAAAAGTCCCGCCTTTTTTTACTCCTTCCAAGAGATCGTATTTATCGACATAAGACGGATTATGACATGCAACATAATCTGCATTTTCTATTAGATACGTTGATTTGATTGGCACCTTACCAAATCTAAGGTGAGAAATAGTGATGCCACCGGATTTCTTTGAATCATATGCAAAGTAACCCTGTACATACATATCGGTGTTATCACCGATGATTTTAATCGCATCTTTATTAGCACCAACTGTTCCATCTCCTCCAAGGCCCCAGAATTTACACTGCACAAGGTTCTCGGGAGATGCATCAATCTGATCTTTTATCAAAAGCGATGTAAATGTTACATCATCCTCAATACCAACAGTAAAATTATTCTTGGGTTCATTCATTTTAAGATTATCAAATACCGCTTTTACCATAGATGGGGTAAACTCTTTTGACCCAAGGCCATATCGTCCACCAACGATCATCATATCCTTATGGATGTTCTGATAAACTGCCGATATGTCAAGATAAAGCGGTTCGCCAAAGGCACCGTTCTCTTTTGTTCTATCAAGAACTGCCATACGTTTTACTGTTTTAGGAACAACTTTTAGAAAATGTTCTGCTGAAAACGGACGATATAATCTAACCTTTATAAGACCAACTTTCTCGCCTTTTTTATTTAGATATTCAACTGCTTCTTCAGCAGCTTCGGCACCAGATCCCATCATAATAATAATGTGTTCAGCATTGGGATCACCGATATAATCAAAAAGATGATATGGCCTCCCAGTGAGTTTACTAACTTTTTCCATCTCTTCTTCAACAATCCTGGGAACCACTTGATAGAATTTGTTAGCCGCCTCGTTGACTTGGAAATAGATATCAGGATTCTGTGCTGTTCCTCTAAGATGTGGTTTTTCAGGATTCAAAGCTCTTTCTCTATGTTTTTTAATTCCTTCCCAATCTACAAGTGGTGGAATATTATCATAGTCCAACAACTCTATCTTTTGGATTTCATGGGAACTTCTGAATCCATCAAAGAATGAAATAAACGGAACACTCGCTCGTATCGTAGCAAGATGGGCCACCAATGCAAGATCCATGATCTCTTGTATAGAGCCAGATGCAAGTTGAGCAAAACCAGTTGCTCGTACAGCCATGACGTCTTGGTGATCGCCAAATATTGAAAGTGCCTGACCTGCAATTGCACGGGCAGAAACATGAAAAACAGCGGGCATTAGCTCTCCAGAAATCTTGTACATGTTTGGCATCATAAGTAAAAGCCCTTGCGATGCAGTGAAAGTTGAACAAAATGCACCGGTACTCAAGGCACCGTGTAACGCTCCAGCAGCTCCCCCTTCAGATTGCATCTCTTGAACTTTTAATGTCTGACCAAAGATGTTTTTCCTTCCTTCTGCCGACCAAGCATCTACTACTTCGCCCATTGCTGAGGAAGGAGTAATTGGATAAATTGCTGCTACATCACTAAATGCATATGCAACATGAGCCGCAGCAGTATTGCCATCAATAGATTTCATAAATTTCTGTTTTTTCTTATCGTTTGATTTTAACTCACTAACTAAAGCGTTGGACATGTTAAGACCTCATAGATAAGTAACCCGTATCCAGGTATGATAAATAAATATTTGGTATAGTTAAAATTTACAAAATGATGTTATTGTACAATAACCGGTCAATGTGTTTAATCATTTTTCTTATCAGTGTTGTATTTTTTTGGAGAGATGATATAATCTTTTCTCTTTTTTCTCCACTCTCCCCATTTCATTAAAATTGGAGGTAACACGATTATTGAGGCTATGTAAGAGTAAATAATAGTCATTGAAGTGATAATTCCAAATTGTTGTTCAGGTGGCATCGGAGCAAGAACAAGCATACCAAATCCCGCAGCAGTTGTAAGAGCTGCAATAAATAATGCACCGCCAGTGTGCCCTATAGTTTTTGAGACTGCTTTCTTTGCATCACCGGTTCTATCTGCAGTAAGTCGAAATCTTTGTGTTGCATGAATGGCGTAATCTATGCCAATTCCGATTGTAAGACTTGTGACCATAATGGTCATAATATTAAATGAATATCCTATGAAATAAATCGTTCCAATGATCCAAATAATGCAGATTCCCACAGGAATAACTGTTATTAATCCTAGAATTGGATTTCTAAATACAATAATTAGCACTAATGCGGCAAGGATAATTGATATGAGCGTTGACAGAATTTGACTGTTGGTCATAGAACCTAAAATCGTATACATGGCAGAATATGTTCCGGTTACAATTGCATTAGCGTTTCCATAACTCTCCAGGTCCTCATTCAGATTATCATAAACAACACCCATCTGTTTGTTTGTATTAACCGTACTATCATCTGAATAACTGATACTTGTATAAATTCGTATAACTGTAGCATCGTATGTATCCCTTTCAAGGTGTAGAACATTGCGTACTTCCATCATGTATTCTTCATTATCATACAAATAATCATATATGCCAACAACATCAAAATCGCTTTTAGGTATGCCATCTGAATTAATGTTGAAAGTAGATGATAATGTAGAATTGGCTCTGATAGCATTTCTAATAATGGAGAGAATGGATGTTACTTTAGGATCTCCATCGGGATTTTTTGTTAGATACTCATCGTCTTTTAGATTTTCATATGTTTTAGACATCCCTTTTAAAGTATTTACTGATGCGACATCTCCCTCGATAAGAATATATTCCTGAGTTTCACTTGATGATGGGAAATAATCCCCTATGCTCAACATTAATTCCATTGATTCGTTACCCTCAGGTAAAAAATCATTCATATCAAAGGTCGTCTCAACTTGAGTAGCGCCACTTAGCATAATGATTGTAACAAAAACTGCAAGTGCAAGTATAATTTTACTTCGCTTCAAAACAATATTTGAGAATTTCTCCATATAACTGTCTAAAGATATTTTATGGTTATTTTTTGGAATAATTTTAGTTTTTCTCTTTCTATCAAGAAGATATCTGACTGCTGTCTGAAAAGTTAGAGCAGTGATAAGCGTGTAAATAAGCCCAATGGCACAAAGAACACCAAAATCGCGCAATGGTGGAACAGTAGCTGTTAAAAAAGATAAAAACGCGATAACGGTAGTCAATGTAGCTAGAGACATAGCCATGCCGATATCTTTAATTGATGCAACTATGGCGGGTCCTGGTTTTTTTCCTTTTTTTAACTCTGATCGGTACTCATGAAACAAATGAACAGAATAATCCACACCAAGTCCCATAAGTAGAGGAACAATTGCTACCATCATCATATTAAAACTCATTCCAAGAAGAACTATTGTTCCAAAAAGCCAAATAATTGAAATCGCAAGACTCGTCAATGGAAGAAGTACATATGATATTCGTCTGAACATCATCAGCAGAATAAGACTGATAACAATGAAGATGGCCGGCATAATTATCATGTTTGCTTCTTCAGTTACCTCGTTCATTTCATTCGAGATAATTCCCGCTCCTGTCGCTTTCATTGAAACATAGCTTTTTTCTTTATCGAGATCCGTCAGAGCCAGTTCAATTTCTATGCTTATTTCATCTAATCCCCCACCAGACATCATGCCCGATCCTGTAATGTTAGAATCTCTACTTAATTGGATTATCATAAGAGTTTTACTTGGACCACACTCCATCTCAAAATCTTGCGATAAAAACACTGTAGCCGCTGATTTTAGATCTTCAATGAATAAAGATTTAATAAAATAAATACCATCAGAAGCATCTAAATCTGGTGCTTCATCTAAAGTTACCCAACTATTAGACATGTCTTTTAATGAGATGCTCTCCTTTGCAAATTCGTTACTTTTTAACATATCAAATAGTTCATCAAAATCTTCCCAAGAAAAATCACCAAATTTTTGTAATATTTTTGTAGAAATGGAGCTTATGATTGGTCTGTTTTGAACTGATTCAGCTAATTTTTGGATAAAGCTGATGTTGAATACGACTCGTTTCCAAGGCTGGTGGAGAATTGGTGACTGATATATTCTTACACCTGATTTTGTATTTGCAATTTTTGCAGGTAACTCAAAATTTCCAAATTTTGGTGCAACGCCATACTTTCCAATCTCCTCTTTACTAACTTCAATCTCGATTTTGTTTTCAATAGTATTAAATTTGATATTTCCGGTTTCAAGAACAACCGGGAAAGAAATATCTTGGCCTGGTGCCTTTATCCAAAGGTAAACCTCAGATTTATATGAGTTAAATAGCTGCTTATTTCGAATATTATCCAAAATATCTCTAATGTTTCTTATTATGCCATTTCCTACTTTCCATAATGGCTGAGAGGGTTCAATATGTGCTGCAATTTGATAGCTCATATCTGCAAGCTGTTCATCAGGGATAATTAAATTTTCAAAACTAACGTACCATTCCCAGGTGTTAATTCTCCGGTGCGGAGATGAAATTTCATCTTTGAATTCAGAAAGGTCATATGCCTCTATTGTGAATAGAAGTGTTTCTTCTTTTGTATTGATGTAATAATTTTTTATGTCTAAACTGTCGATATTTTTTCCTTTTGATAGTTTTGGATATGGGTTAAAATCAATTTTTTCATTTGGATCATCTGTCTGCATCATCCTTAATTCATCGGTTTTA
>Ga0315547_1002631_pt1 | contig 12443 bp, 12 predicted proteins | sample SalMarSW160240MG_2_FD_202542 | JGI IMG/M metagenome (GOLD analysis project Ga0315547, IMG submission 202542) | Salt marsh sediment microbial communities from the Plum Island Ecosystem LTER, Massachusetts, United States - Salt Marsh Sediment SW1601-240 ... | reverse complement strand
CTGCCTTTATTGCCGCGTCCTTGGCTTTCTTTCTGGCACCACCCAAAGCAACCAGAACAATAGAAGCTAAAATTCCAATAATGGCAATAACTACCAAAAGTTCAATTAAAGTAAAACCTTTTTTCATATTAATTTTCAGTAATTAACTAATAAAACCGACCTTTCCTCGTGAGATAGAGCTCACAAGCTCGCTATCTCATGGGGTTCTTCTTTTTTTTCTTCTTCATCTCTAATTATGACCTTCGGATATAATTACTCATTCGGTTGAAATGAAAACAAGTTTTCATTTCTCCCTCATTCCTAATGATAGCATATTTAAGAAAACAAGCCAAAATCGGACACAACCGCTTTTGGCTTGTTTGAATTTCGTGTTTGGGAAATCTAATACCTATTCTCGTTTTCTACACACTTTCAAAAAAATAGAGAGAAACCTATTTTTTTATTTACAATTAACACTACCAGCAGCACAACCGCCCCCAGGAGAACCAGAATGACCGTCACCATCTACACACCAATCAGTGCTATCATTAAGTGTGACTTGAACACAATAATCATCAAGAGCAAACTCATCCGCCACCAGAGTACCACCATTGGTAACAGTAATTTCATCTCGCATAGTTATATAATCAGTCTCTGAATCTAATGCTACATAAGTTGACCCCTCATCCCAAAACATCTCAGCAAGATTTCTAATTTGGGACATCTCTGCTTTTATGGCTGCATCCTTGGCTTTTGTTCGCGCGGTGCCCAAGGCAACCAAAACAATAGAAGCTAAAATTCCAATAATGGCAATAACTACCAATAATTCAATTAGAGTAAAACCTTTTTTCATGTTATTATTATTTTTAAGATTTTGATTATCGACCTTTTTCTTATTTCTAATACTTTATTATACCATAACTATGCTCTAATCCTGTCAAGCAAACCTGTGGATAATTCCGCTGAAGTTACGCTGATATGTACGCTGATTTAACGCTGATTTCTTGCTTTGTCATAAATAATTCTTTTTATCTGTAATCTATTGGGGCTAAAATTTATAAAGAAACCCAGTTTATAATTTGATCCTTTTAAATATTTCCAAAATTGGTCTATGTCTTGTTTTGTTAAAAATGGCTTTACTTTTATTTCTAAAAGAATGAGCTTGTTTACAATTTTATCGGGTATATATGTGCCAACTTTTTCTCCTTCAAAATAAATATCAATGCGCTTCTGATCTTCTATTTTTAAGCCTCTCTTTTCTAAAGCTTTGGTTAATGCTTTATCTACTATTTTTTCTTTAAATGCTCCCCTAAAAGCCTTATATACATCAAAGCAAGCACCTCTAATTTTATAAGATTCTTCTTCGTATAAAAAGTCTTTTACTTTTCTCATATTTTTCAGCGTAAATTCAGCGTACTAATCAGCGTTTTATCAGCGGACATTATAGCCCTCCAAAGGAGTATAACGGCATCAAAACAGAAGCAACCAATCCGGCGACAATCACTCCCAAAAACACAATCAGAAGCGGCTCCAGCATTTGAACAAATTTTTCTAAAGAACGGGTTACCTCTTCTCGGTAAAAACTAACAACATTTAAAAGCGCGCTGTCCAGCTTTCCGGTCTTTTCGCCAACCATAGTCATTTGAATAAAAACAGGAGGGAAAAGCTTGGGATATTGACGCAAAACCTCGCTTGGCGGAGAACCCCGCTGAACCTCATCACGAACATGAAAAATAGCTGATTTATAGACTTGATTGCCTACAATCTCCCCACTAATTTCCAAAGCTTTGGCAATAGACAAACTTCCGGAAATCAATGTTGAAAGGTTCTCGGCAAAGCGAGAAAGATAAATTTTTTTTAAAAGAACGTTTAAGAAAGGAATTTTTAAAGAAAGGGTATTAATAACTTTCTTCCCTTTTTTACTTTTTAAGTAATAAACCAATCCTGCCACAAGCCCAACAATAAAAATTAAAGCAACCCAGCCCTTGGTTCTTAAAAAGTCGGCTACTGACAAAACAAGTTTTGTAATCCATGGCAAATCTCTGCCAGCGCTTTTCAAAACCTCGCTTAACTGGGGAATAATGAAAACAACAACTATTATACCAATAACTAAAAACACAAACAAAATAAATGCTGGATAAAATAAAGCTCCGAGAATTTTGGAGCGGAGAAAATATTCACGCTCTAAATGTTCTGCTAAATAACTCAAACTTTCTGCCAGTTTGCCGGAGGCTTCTCCCGACTTAACCATACTAATGTAAAAAGAGTCGAAAATCTTTGGGTAACGCTCTAGGGCTTGGGAAAAAACCATTCCCCCTTCCACGTCTTCGGCAATTCTAAATAATTTTTCCTTAAATCCGTCTTTTTTGGTCTGGCTCGCCAAAGTTTCTATAGTTTCAACCAAACTTACCCCAGCCTTGAACATAATTGCCAGCTGGCGGGAAAAAACAGACAAATCTTTTTTAGAAGCCTCTTTAAATATTTTAATTTTTCTGGCGTAAACAGCAGGCTTTTCTATGGCTTCCAAAGAAGTAATATATAATCCGTATTTCTGCAGAACATTAAGAGCGCCCTCTCTATTAGAGGCGTCTACTGTCCCCTCCTGCGTTTTACCTTGTTTTGTTCGCGCATGATAGCGAAATTTCATTGTCTTCTTGGGCTACGAAATACGAAAAAAATACGAATATACGAAACCTTAATTAAGATTAACAATCCTCTTAAATTTTACACCGCTTCTTATAAAATGGGCAATGATACCTAATTTTAATTTATTTTCTTTTAAATATGAATATAACTGATCTATATCTTTTTTTTAGAAATAATTTCTTACCTTAATTTCTAAAATTATCTTATTCTCAATTAAGAAATCGAAATAATATATTCCTATTAATTTGTTTTTATAACGGATCCTGACGGGCAGTTGCTCTTTAAAAATTAAATTAATGTTTTAAATCCATTGGCGACTGCTTTTTGGTAAAATCTTTCTTTGTGCCCATATCCCATTTCTGTCCAAATTTCAAACAAAACCCCATTACTTGATAACATAAAGATGGATAAACCAAATCTTTTCTCTTTACGCTCACTTTCTTCATAAAATAGTTTTCGTATATTCGTAAAACTTTCGTATTTCGTAGCCAGACCGGTTTATTTCCTTATCAACGACTTCAACTCTGCCGGATCAAGCGAGTAATTCATTGCTGTTTCCATGGAAATTTCTCTTGCCCTTATTAAATTAGCCAATGATTTATTCATGGTAATCATTCCCAAATCAGCTGATGTTTCAATAACCAAAGGAACCTCATGAATCTTGTTTTCCCTAATCAAGTTGGCAATGGCCGGAGTAGCGAACATTATTTCGCAGGCGGGAATAAGTCCTCCCTTAATTCTCGGAATAAGACGTTGGGCAATTACGCCAAGCAAAGAGCCTGATAACTGAGCCCTTATCTGTCCTTGCTGTTCTGACGGAAAAACATCAACCACTCTGTGAATGGTCTGGGAGGCAGAGTTAGTATGAAGAGTTGTAAAAACCAAATGACCAGTTTCCGCGGCTGTTAAAGCTGTCCCCATGGTTTCCAAATCTCTCATTTCACCGACCATTATCACATTAGGATCCTGACGAAAGGTTGACCTTAATGCGCGACCAAAAGAAAGTGTGTCCTGGTGAACTTCTCTTTGGTCAATAATTGATAAATCATCCTCAAAAACATATTCAATCGGGTCTTCAATGGTAATAATGTGTTCAGCCCGATTATGATTTATCTCATCAATTAATGATGCCAATGTGGTTGATTTTCCCTGGCCAGAGGGTCCGGTAACAAGAACAAATCCTTGGGAAGGAGCTGTAAACTGATGGAGAACGTTGGGGAGATTAAGTTCTTCAATGGTTGGTATTTTACCGGGCAAAAGCCGCAAGGCACAACTTATATTTCCTCGCTGAAAGAAAATATTGATCCTGAATCTGGCTTTGCCGTCAAAAGCATAAGAAAAATCAATTTCTTTTTGAGCTAAAAATTTCTGGCGTTGGGAATCAGACATTAAAGAATAGGCAAGTCCTTCAATGTCAGAAGAAGAAAGATTGCCTTTCCTTGATAACGGAACAAGCCTGCCTGTAATTCTTATGATTGGCGGATGACCAACAGATAAGTGTAAATCCGAAGCCTGCTGTTTGATTGTTTGAGATAAAAGAGTTTTTAGTTTTGCTATGTATGTCATAATTTAGCTACGAAATACGAAAAACATACGAAACTACGAAAACGTTTTCATATATTCGTAAAACTTTAGTATTTTGTAGCCCATTTAGTATATTCTTGTTCATTTTTTATTTCTTAGTAATTTCTTAACTTCCTCCACAACCTCAGTTGGAGTATAATGCGCTTTAATTAGATATTTGGTCGCTCCGAGTTTTAAACCTTTTTCCACCTCATCTTTCTGGCCAAGATTGGAAAGAATAACAACTATCAGGTCCTTCATATCAATGTCTTCCTTTATTTTCCTAAGAATCTCCCAGCCGTCAACATTGGGTAAAACAATATCCAGCAACAAAATATCTGGTTTAACTTCCTTTACCTTTTCTAAAACCAAATCTCCGTCATCAACGACTTCAATTTTAAAACCAGCTTCTTTAGATTTGGTCACATAGAGGTCTATTAAGAATGGGTCGTCTTCAACTAATAAGATTGTCTTCATATAATTCCGCTGAATTTACGCTGAAATCTACGCTGAATTTAGGCTGAATCAGCGGATTATCAGCGTATAAATCAGCGGCCTATCAGCGGTTTATTTTTCTTCCGCTACCCTTACCACTTCCTCAAGCGAAGTTAATCCATCCAGAACCTTTAAAACTCCGTCCTGCTGCATTGTTATCATCCCCTGTTCCTTGGCTTCTTTAAGAATTTCGGATTCGGTCGGCTCTTTCAAAATTATATCAGCTAACCTATTGGTCATTGACAAAACTTCAAAAATACCAATTCTGCCGCTGTAACCAGTATCCTTGCATCTTTTACATCCTTCTGGTTTATAAATATAAATTTCTTTTGGGATTTTGACATCTTTCTTAACAATCTCTGGAAAAGTTTTTAAAGCACTCAGAATAAACTCTCTGGCTTCTCCTTTGGGACTAATTTTCTTTTTGCAGTAAGGACAAAGCTTTCTTGTTAACCTCTGAGCAATAGCAATGCTTAATGTAGATGGAATTAAAAATGGCCGCACCCCCATATCAACCAATCTGGGAATAGCACCTATGGCGCTGGTAGTATGAAGTGTTGATAAAACAACATGTCCTGTTAGAGCAGCATGGGTTGCCAGACTAGCTGTTTCCTCGTCGCGAATTTCTCCAACCATAATAATATCAGGATCCTGCCGTAGAATATGACGTAAACCAGAAGCAAAAGTATAGCCGATTTCGGGCTTAACTTGTGATTGATTAATCCCTTCTACAAAATACTCAACAGGATCTTCCAGTGTAATAATATTTACTCCCTCTTTATTAATGGTCTGTAAAACCGCATAAAGAGTAGTGCTTTTACCAGACCCGGTTGGACCAGTGGATAAAATCATACCATAAGGCCTCTTTGTTGCCTCTTGGACTATTTTCAAATTTCTTCTATTTAACCCCAAAGCTTCAAAGGTTTTCAAGCCCTTGCTAGGGTCAAGAATCCTAATCACCACCTTTTCCCCCAAAGTGGTTGGAAAAGTGGAGACTCTGAAATCAATAGCTCTTTCGCTTATTTTAGTAGAAAAACGGCCATCCTGAGGGATTCTAGTTTCATCAATTTTTAAATCAGCCAATATCTTAATTCTCGCTATAACAGCCTGATGAATTCTGACTGGCAGAAAAATACTGGCGTGAAGAATTCCATCCAACCTGAAACGAACACGGGTTTTTGTCCTGCCTGCTTCAATATGAATATCAGAAGCATCGCCCTCAACAGCATGCCTTAAAAGTACTGCTACTACTTTTGTAATTGGCGCTTCTTCTGCAAGCCTTTCAAAATCTTCTGCTTCCGGTGAAACAGCTTTAGTTTTCTCTTTTCCCATTTCAACTTCAAGGTCTTCTAATGCTCGACTCACTTCTTTTTTTAAACTTCGGTATTTTTTTAGAATATTATTAAAATCACTAAGAGTTATTAAAAAAACCTTAAAAGAAAATTTACCCTGACGGGCTAAAAACTTTAAGGCTTCCTGGGCTTTTAAGTCTTCTGGAAAAACCATGCCAACCTCCAGTAAATTTATATTATCTCTCTTAATCAGGGGTATCATATGATAATACCTGGCTGAATCCTCTGGAACAAGCTCCAGGGTTTTCAAAGAAATATCTCCTGAAGAAATTCTTTTCAAAGGAATATTCTGAATTTCGCTTTTCAGCTTAAATAAATCATTTTCAGGAACGGCTCTCTCTTCTATAATAATTTCCTCTATTTTCTTATTAGAACTATTAGCCTTAAACTCCAAAGACTTGGCTTTGTCTTTATCCAAAAGCCCTTTTTTTACTAATTGTTGAATTAGTGTTGGCATTTTTAATAAGAAATAAAAGGATTATTCCTGCCGGTTTCTATTTCTCCTTCTGGAAGTTCAATTTTCCCAAATTCCTGAAGATCATCTAAAAATGGGTTTTCCAAAATCTCAAAATCTATTTCTATGATCTGCGGCGTAAAAACAACGCTTGGAAAAAATACTTTCTCTTTTTTGAAAAAACCCTGCCAGACAATAATAGCAATAATTAAAAGCACTCCTATTAAAATATGGGGAAGATATTTTTGAATTTGTGTTCGTGTGGGTTTAAACATAATATTATTCCGCCTCCTGTAAAGAACCAACTTCAGCATTAGATACGGCTGGAGCAGGAGAATAACTGTGAACTTTTAGTTTAAAATTAAAGTTAAAGAGACCGCCATCTTCACTGCCTGAAAAAGAAATACTTTCTGTTTCTATCAGCCTGGCGCTCTTATAAAGGCTTGAAATAAAGTTTTTTAAAGCCGCATAAGACCCTGCGGCAGAAATTGAAACATTTATTTCCTGAATATCTGCATTGTCCGAAGAGCTGCTTGGCTGACTCACGTCTAAAGAGCTTAAAATCAAACCGTTTTGAGAAGTAACTTTCTGAAAATAATTATAAAGAGCAGGCAGAGACGCTTGTTCCGGCAAAGCAGAATCAATCTTATCAAGCCTTTCCTGATAATTATTAAGTTTTTCAAAGACACTGTTTATTTGAGAAAAGTAATCCTCTTGGCGCTCAAGTTCCTGTTTTTTCTGATCTAATTGCTTTCTGGAAACAGCTAAATCCTGGTATTTGGGATATGCCAGAAAAATCACTAAGGCAATAATAGCTATAAAACAAACTGCAATTATAATTGGTTTCTGTTCCATAAATTAGATACGAAATACGAAAAAGATACGAATATACGAAAACTATTATAGTTGATTTCTAAACAATTTGCCCGAAATCTGACCTCTGCAAGCTTACAGAGGCCCGTCCTCCGCAAAGCTTATCTGGCTTATTTCTCGACTAAAGGGTGGATTTTTAAGCCTTCGGTATAATGTTTTTGAATTTCAGCCGAACCAATGGCTTTGTGATAAAGGCTTACTTCATCAATTTCTCCATCAAACCCTATATTATTTCTACTGCCGTTAAAACTTGTGGCTTCTGAACCATCGCCAATAAAGCCGTATCTAGTATAATCTCCAGTACCTAACATCTTTCCATTGTGGGGATTTTCTTTTCTGCCATCTTCCTTACCATCAACAAAAAGTATTTTATCTGTACCGTCAAAAACAGCGCAGCCAAAGTGCCAATTCCCGTCATTAATCATTCTGTCTCCGTAGAGATCATCGGTGGCATCTGTGGTGTCAGCAGTGGAAAAACTAATCCTGCCATCTCCGTGAATATAAAAGTTGAAATATTCTGAACGGTCAAAATCAAGAAAAGCCCAATTATTGTTATAACCCGTACTGCTGTATGATGTTCTAAACCAAGCGCAAACAGTTAATTCTTCAATTTCGCCTTGAGTATCATAATACATATTCAAGGCAACATAATCATCGTTTCCGTCAAAAGTTAAAGCATATTTTCCTTCGGCTGAAGAAATAATACTATGAGGGGTATCAAATATCTGGCTTGTATTGCCGAAAAGAGTACCGTTATGACCATAACCGGAACCATCAGGTGTAACTTCTGTTTCTACTATGTCAAAATTCCAAATCCCTACTGCGTGAGAACCTAAACTGCTAAAGATGCTTTGGCTGAATTCCAAATTCTTGGCAATTCTGGCTCTTTCCTTGGCTTTAGTAATACTGCCCACTACAACAGCTGATAAAATCCCTATAATTGCTATAACCACAAGGAGTTCAATAAGTGTGAACCCTGTTAAATTTCCCTTGGAACTATTTAACGGGGTGAAACTTTTGGATTTTGGATTTTGATATTGATTTGACATTTGGATTTTGAAATTTGGATTTTTAATTCAACAGACACCGGGTCTCTGTGATTATTGTTCTTCGGGTTCTTGTTCAAGTTCTAATGGTTTAAAAATATTTTTATCAACAGAAAAGTCTATTGAGAAATCTGCTCCTCCTTTTTCGGCTATCCCAATGCTTGATAAATTAACATCTTGAAATAATCCAGCGCCCTGAAGAATTAAAATCTGCTGGCCTAAAGCTGTAAAACTTTCTGCATTGCCGGAAACTGATACTTTTAATCCGTCTATTTCTAAAGAAAAATCCCTGAAATAAACACGGGGATGAGTAACGGCTTCTATATAATCAAAAAATGTCAAAGGATATTTATGGATATTTAATAATTGGCTGAAAACGTTAATTTTCTTCTTGTATTTTAAAACTACTTTCTCCATATCCATAATTTCTTCTGTCCTTAAATTAGTAATCTGTGAATCAATCTCCTCAATTGCCTGAGAGCTTTTTCTATTCCAGTAAACAAAAATTAGAGAAAGACAGATAATAACTAAAAGTAAAGCCAAACTTAGGTAAAGCAAAGCATTTACCAATATGCCTTTTCTGACTTCTTTTTTTGGGATTAGTTCAATAGCCATAATGTCCGCTGATTTAACGCTGATATTTACGCGGATTTTACGCTGATATCAGCGTTGTATCAGCGTACTAATCAGCGGCCTATCAGCGGATTAGTTCTCTCATTGCCGCACCTACGGCAATAGCATAAGCCGGACCAATTGTTTTAAGCGTGTTTTCTAAAATGGGGGGATAAACAAAATTTTTAAAAGGATTGGTAATTTTTATCTCCTTCTTTATTTTATCATAAAAGTATTCTTTTAATCCAGGCAGCAATGCTGAACCACCGGCCAAAACAATCTTTTCCACTTCTTCGCCTTCGGTCCGATGATAATTATCTGAGATTTTCCTAAATTGGGCAATAATTAAATCAATTATTGGTGATAAAATATCCTCCAACTTCTCTCCTTTTTCGTCAGTCCTTGACAACCCCTGTTTCTTTTTTATTTCTTCTGCCTCTTCGTTTTTAATATCTAAAGACTTGGCAACAACCCCGGTTAACTCATTGGCTGAAACATCAAAACTGTGGCTGGTTTTTAAAACACCTTTCTCAATAATGCTAATTGTGGAAGTCTGGGCGCCGATATCCAAAAGGGCTATTATTTTTTCTTTGTCTTTAATAGCCGCTCTGGAAAGAGCAAAAACCTCTCCCTCTAAAGCAATAAGTTTTAGCTTGGAAAGAACAGCAATCTGCTGATACTGATTTATCACTTCATTAGGAATAGCCATTGAAAGCACTTTCAAAGGACTGCTTTTTGGCTTAGTTTCATCTCCATTAATTACCATCCAGTCCAAAGTCACTTCTGACATAGGCATAGGAATGTGATGGTGCGCTTCATAACGCACGGCCTGTGGAATTTCTTTTTTTGACATAGGAGGCAGTTCAAAGGATGTGAAAAAACTTGAAAAATCAGGGATAGTAAAACTAACCTCCATTGTTTTTATGTCTGTCTCTTCTAAAACAGATTTAATCCCCTTTGCAACATCCTGAGACGAAAGCAAAAGAGTATTTTCCTTGACTGTTCTGAATGTCTTTTTATAAAGGCTGGTGGTTTGAACCTCTCCATAATTCTCCAGAACAAAACCACCCCTTTTTTTGCTTAATTCTACAATTTTAATGGAAGAAGTGCCAATATCTATGCCAAGGGAGTTCTTGTTAAAAAGTTTCATAACTATACTTATTATAACAAAGATGGAGTAAAATAGAAGTGGGGAAAACTTTTATTGTGTCTGCGAAATACGAAAAAAGTACGAATATACTAAAAACTATTTGAAACTATTTTGTATATTCGTAAAAAAATTATCATTTCGCAGCTAAACCATGAAGAACTCCTTAATCTCAATTAAAAACTGTTTATTAGATCTGCTTTTCCCTAAATTCTGCGTTGGCTGCAATTGTGAAGGCGATTATTTATGCCAGGATTGCCAAGGTTTGATTGATATTAATTATTACCAATTCTGCCCTGTCTGTAACCAGAAAGTTTTTAATGGAAGAACTTGTTTTAAATGCCGGGGAAAAACCGCGCTCAGCGGCCTCTTTTTTGCTGTTTTCTATAAGAACCATTTGGTTAAAAAATTGTTCTCCAGATTTAAGTATGAAGCCCGGGTTAAAGATATTTCCAAGATTTTGGCTGGTTTTGTGGTTGATTCTTTTACCAAGCTCCAGTTTTTTGAGAAAACTAGGGCTTGGTTTGTCCCAAATTTACCCGGGATGGCTTCCCGAGTAAATCTCCGAGTAAATGAAGGATTTGTTTTAGTTCCAGTCCCTCTTCACAAAAAGAAATTAAAAAGTCGTGGTTTTAATCAGTCTGAAGAAATCGCTAAACACTTGGCTAAGGCTTGGGATATTCCCCTACTCTCCGATGTTTTGATAAAATCTAGAAAAACAATTAGCCAAACGATTCTGGATAAAGAACAAAGAGAGGATAATATTCACGGAGCTTTTAGCCTCCGCGAATCTCATCCTTTTACGCGCCAGCGAAAAGGAGGGGATGAAATTATACAGGGTAAAAAAGTTTTGCTTGTTGACGACATCTACACCACTGGCGCCACAATGAACGAATGCGCCAGCGCGCTTAAGCGGGCTGGCGCCAAGGAAGTCTGGGGGATAGCCGTGGCTCGGGAATAAAAATGGTCAGGGTAACCGTCCAAACCAAATGCAAAGCTCAGAAAGGCTTTTCATTTCCTTGCGGTAGGAGAGGGACTCGAACCCCCAAGCCCTTGCGGGCGCTGGTTTTCAAAACCAGTGCATTGCCATTCTGCCATCCTACCCCACAGCCTCATTTTAACATAATAAACGGGATTTTTCAATAGCCCCATAAAAAGCACCAAAGAGTCTGATTGACCTCTGGTGCGATGATGAGAAAAAATAGAGTTGATTCTATTTTCTTTACTCGGAGCGGCTGTGCCCTCTTATTTCTTCCAAAGAAAAATATCCAAGAACCCACAAACACCCCTGAATGAAGCCGAGCCAGCGGAAAGCTTTTCCAATTCGGCCTTGAGAAATAAAATTCTTTATCTCGTCTAACATCCAATGACAATGAGAGAGAATTTCTATTGGAGATTTTGGGATTTCGTTGGAAGGAAACTCCTTCCGTCCAATATTATGATTTTCAAAAAATCTTCGGCATCTTTCTTGTGTTATCTCTAATATTTTTTGAATCTTCATCCATATACCTACTTCTCTTCTAGTTTAGTCCTTTGTAAATCTACTACCGCCAGTACATCAAGCCAGATTGGGAAAGTCAAGCAAAACCCCCACACCTAATTAGATGTGGGGGCAAAAACGCCCATTAAGAACGCCTGCCTTTCACGGTGGGGCATCGTCACGCCGTAGCCGAGCCGAACCCGCCTTCGTTCCGCATAGCGGAACTTCGGCGAGGCGAAGGCGAGGCATCGTGGACAACGTTAGAACCATAATCCAGCAAACAGATGAGTATATTTACATACCAGATTTGTGTCCACAAGCCTAATAATAGGTTATCACATTTTACCCTACCCTTCAACTGACTGTCTATTATGATTTCGAGGGAATAAAAAAAGCGGTGGTTGTTACACCGCTTCAAATAAATTTCACTATTTGGTCGTCAATTTCTGCTTACAAACATTTACTAACTCGCTGATTCTCTTTTTTGGGGCGAACCTTTTAAATTCGTGTCTTCGGCAAAAATCAGTCACCTCTTTTTCTAATCCTTCCCAAAATAACTTAATTTCTTGGTATCTCTTTTTTGAATCTTCGTATTCTTTCTCATTACCATCTTTCGGCATAGATTCCCCAAACCAGTTTACACCTATTTCAAACTTTTCTAAACAACCGTTATCACTAATTCTTATTTCCCATACTTCCAACTTACTATTTTGAGGAGGACCAAAAGGATGTTCTATTTTTTTAAATGAAGTATCAGAATGGGTAGCGATTGTTTTTCGAAGAACTTCCAAAAGCT
>Ga0315547_1002630_pt1 | contig 12448 bp, 10 predicted proteins | sample SalMarSW160240MG_2_FD_202542 | JGI IMG/M metagenome (GOLD analysis project Ga0315547, IMG submission 202542) | Salt marsh sediment microbial communities from the Plum Island Ecosystem LTER, Massachusetts, United States - Salt Marsh Sediment SW1601-240 ... | reverse complement strand
CACACTGCTCGCTTAATGAAGAAGCTGTATAAAGACGGCTATCTGGAGAGGGACACCCATAAGATGCCTTATGTCTATCGATTAAAGGAAGAGATGAAGAAGATATTGAAGCGAAGGGAAGCTAAGGCTTCTTAGATTTGTCTCCAGCCGCAAGAGACTCCCCCGCCACCTTTAGTCTTCTCAATTTCTCATCCATTTCAGAAAGAGGTTTCGACTGCGGCAAATCATACTCAGCTTTCCCCCTTTCTTTTAGATAGTCAGGGTAATGAATAACTTTTATAGGAACGGCAAACCGAATCTGCGGTTCTGAAATAAGTAAAGCTTCTCCGATGTCAAGCATCTTTATCTCGGTGTCGCTGTATTCCATGTAAGGCGTATTTTGGGTGAGATAGTCCCTGTCTCGTTTCAACTCGGTCTTCATGATAACTTTGGTCCAAAGCTCAGCGAAGACATCGCGATTTATCTTAGAAGGCCTCGGAGTCACAGCGTTTAATCCAACTCGATATTTCCGGTATGTGAGAGCAATGTTAGAAAAGATAGTTTTACGTATTTCGGGATCAAGAAACTCATGGGCTTCTTCAAGAGTGATCAACAGAGTTGGGAGCTTTTTCCACTCTTCGAAATTGCGTTCCCACAACCGTTTATAATGATATGCAACATTGGTTGCGGTGAGGCAGGTAACGTTTTGTTGCTCTTCAGAATTTAAGCCTGATATGTCAATGAGGCATGTGATTCCTTTGCTTATGTTTTGAACCACATCATCAATGAAGTTATAATTGGAAGGCGGGAAGAGATGTGGCGGAAGATCGGAAAGCCTACTCATCAAAGCGTTAATTACAGTCGAAGATTTGTAGTTGATAATTTTTCCAACACCTAAATAACCCTCTATATTATAGGCTTCACGAGATTTTTCTATCCAACAGCTGCCCAGTTGCTCATACAATCTTCTGGCAACCCTGATTTGGGGCTTCCCAATTTCAGGGAAAATCGTTCGCAATCTTCCAGGAGTAAGAGTGTGCAAGCCTATGCATAATTTGCCATCTCTTGCTGAGTAGTAACGAACTTTAGTGTGAAAAAGGGGATGAACACCGAGGCCACTATCAGATCCAATGTCCTTACCTGACAGCAATTGACCGGCAAAATCGAAGATAAGACCAACAGTTTCAGGGTTGTCAATAATGCGAGCGTTTAGAATAAGTTCTGTGTTAGTCTTTCCTGACCCGGTCATTCCGAACATGCCCATCATCTTCGGGATAGCCTGAACACTTACTCCTACCTCACCTAGAACGTCTTCTCCTGAACGCAGACGACCTATCTCCAAATCACCCGAAAGCCGCAAAACTAAGTAGTCTTCTTCACTGGTTGCATATACGCGGTCCATATAATCCGGATTGAAGGTTGGAGAACGAACCTTTCCAGCATGCTTTTCAAGGAAAAGAATCGCGTCAACATGCCTAAAGCTGGAGTAAGGCCCAAAAGATTCCTTTCCCTCAGCTTCACGAAGTTGCTCATTAGTTTTCAGCGTAGATGAACTCCCAGCATCCACAACACGAGCATAGAAGCTCCGCCCATCAGAAGCTATTCGGACAATCTGACCAAAGGAAAGGTTTACGCCTTGATTTAGGAAAAAGGAAACTTTATCTCCTTTCACTTCACGAACAAAACCAACAGGTTCAATATCACTCAAAATGTTCACGCTCATATGGGCGGGTTATTCCATGAATTTCATCAGCAAAACTGCAGGAACGTTCTTCCCTGCGAAGAGTCTCTAATAAGCCATCAGCAGTCAGCGTCTTCTCAATTAAATCATGATAATGAAGAAGTTTCGAATTTGAGGCCCCAGAAAAATCGTGAGCCAACCACAAGGTAACGGGATAACCTAAACACCTCGGGTCTTCAGAAAGGGATGTGAGGGGAGAAAGCAAATCAGACACATCAGGAGAAGTTAAATACTCCATTATGTCGCAGCGGAAGACACGTGGACTGTCTTTACATAATTTCACAAGAGACACATCTCCATACAGATGCTCAGCCATATTTGCCTCTTTAACCGGATGATAAACCCAGAGGGAATAGGGTGCAAGTGTACTTGTTGACGCCATAAAATCTCGCCCCTTCTCATCGCATAACATGGGAGACTGTTTACTCACGGCAAGAAGATTAACCTTTTTACGAAGAGCCTCTTCATATAGCGAAGTATGGAACCCTCTCTTTCCGCCAAAGAAGCTGGCGCCATCCAACAGAATGTAATCTCCTTCACCTAGTCTACGAAGAGGCTTCTTATGAGATTCTACAGTACCATTAGACTCTTCGTGAAGAATTTTCAAAGCCATTTCACTTTCTAGTTGCAACCTTTTATCTATCAAAAAGTTAGAGCGGTAACGGCGATCCCCAACTGTACTTACGAGGCTTTCATCATAACCCCAATTCACATTACGACCCTCCACGGAAGCATATGCAACTCGCATAAGGTAAATGCCCCAGTTGTGGGCTCTCTTCAGGGTTCTAGTAGAGCAATCTACAGCCAAAAATCGTGAATCACAGGTTTTAACTTTTTTTAGAGGTTTAAATTTGGTTCTGTCTGGTTTGGTAGCGATTAATGGTTGCTGTTTAATATCGCGGTAGCCTATTTCGCGACCCTTATCAACATAATTCTTCAGTTTAGTTTTTATCTCTAGCAAATCTTGGCGTATCTTACTCATTCTACGTTCTCCTCAAACACGAAGAGCTTTACAACTCGGTGACAGGCTAACTATCTTACAAGATAGGCTATTTATTATCTTTCGTGAACTTTATACTCTGAGATTGCGGTCATAATCCTGTAGCGTCGTTGGTTTGAAGCACCTCTTTTAATGAAGAATCCACGGTCTGTCAGACGAGAAAGGTAAGTTGAGACTGTGCTCAAACGAATTGATTCATTAAACTGTTTTTCATATACTGATTGTAGGTCTTTTGAAGAAAACCAGCCTATAGGAAAATTTTTCTCCGCGGATAATCGGACTTTTTCGATCTTCGGCATCTCGGATGCAGAAGGATCCGATTCAGGATTTACGGTTGGCATTCCCCCCAAAAGTTCAACCAAATCAAGTAGACGAAGAGCCTTATCTCTTGTAACCTGACCCTCAAAGGTTATCGTATAATGATCTCCATTATTGAATATCTCTACGCGCATTTTTTTGGTAGGCAAGCCGTGGCACCAGTTGAATCGATTCTTCACTAATTACTACTTCACAAGTTATAGAGATTGTGGTAAATAGTGTTTAATGAAAAAGCGTAAAAAACGGTTTAAAATGGAAAAAAAGCGAAAAATACAAATTTTTAGGTTCACACGCTTCACTATAGCCCACATTTTTAAAATGAAAAAAGAGAAGAGGATGAAGCCAGTTTTCCAGTAGAAGCCAAGGGGTCCCGTCTATACCTGTGAAAATATATAATTGAGCCTGTTTTCGCGATTAAGCGGTAAAAAATGTAGAATCTGCTAGTTAACTTCACAGTGTTTCACAGGGAGTTAACAACTAGGTTGCCAAGTAAACAAGGAAGACTCTTCGTCACTTAACCGTTAGCATATTCAAGTAATACGGTTTAGCTTCCAAAAACATTGTGTAAGGCGCCGACCCCTTCATTTCCATTGGATTAAAGAAGTGCCAACTTATTTCTTACATAGCCCTTATTGCAAAAAAATATAGAATTAACTCCAAGTTTTTTGATAGTAATTAGTAAATACTAATTCTTTAAATAAATTCAACGGGATTCTTTTCAATAACAATAATAAACTCAAAATCAGATTCTTTTCTTCAAAAAAGGATAAAAACGCTTCCTTTTTCCATGCGAAATAGAGGGGTGCGGGGGCCTATAGAAGACTTTCATGTTGATAAATAACCTCAAACCGTTTTTATCAAGAAAGTTTTGTTTCCCTTTAGCTTTTTGTGTGAATTGTCTAGTTTTTTTTATGAGAGTTTTTATCTACTGGAACCGCAATCGAGGCAATAACTCCACTGTCTCTTAGAGGAGATTGCCAGACTGAACAAAATTAACACTCTTGAAGATGTTTTCAATCGTTTTCTGAGTAGCAACCACATTTTCAAAAACCGAGAAGTATTACGGCATGATTATATTCCTGAAAAACTTCCACACCGCGATGAACAAATCAATTGTTTAGGTGGAATAGTTGCCCCAGTCCTGAGGGGTTCTCCTTGTTCCAACGCCTTTATTTATGGAAAAACTGGAACAGGAAAAACAGCAGTCAGTAAATATGTTTTGAACAAGCTTTCCTCTAAAGCACAGGAACTAGGGGCATCTGTTGGGGTTTGTTACGTGAACTGCCGTCTGGCCGGTACTGAATACAGAGTTCTCTCAAGCTTATGTAATGCTTTAGACGTGAAGGTTCCTTTCACGGGTTTGGCTGTCGGAGAAGTCTTTGATAGATTTAAAGAAGGGTTAGATTTGCAGAGGAAAATCTTCATCGTTGTTCTTGACGAAATTGATGCCTTGGTAAAGGTTCGTGGTGACACGCTACTCTACGAATTAACTAGAGTGAATGAGACTCTTCGTCACGGTCGAACATCCATAATAGGAATATCAAACGATCTCCGATTCAAGGAGTTTTTGGACCCAAGAGTTCTGAGTTCCTTAAGCGAGGAAGAGATTGTTTTTAGACCTTATGACGCAGCTGAACTCCAGGACATCCTCTGGAGGCGTGCTCAGGTGGCTTTTTCCGAAGGTGCTCTCCTCGATAGCGCTGTGGCATTGTGCGCTGCGTTGGCTGCCGCGGAGCATGGTGATGCCAGACGAGCTTTAGATCTTCTTCGCGTTGCAGGCGAGTTAGCAGAGCGAGAGGGTGCAGATTGTGTTAGTGAAGATAATGTGCGACAGGCAGAGAAGCGCGTGGAACATGATCGAATCGTGGAGGTTTTGGAAAATCTTCCCGTGCACTCCAAATTAGTCTTGTGCAGTGTTTATCTGTTGGGTAAGACAAAAGTTAGCTACAGCATCACCGGCGACATCTACGGAATCTATTGCGAACTCTGTGATCAGTCCAGTCTCTCGCCGCTGACTCAGAGAAGGGTAAGTGGCCTAATCAGCGAGTTAGACATGGTAGGGTTATTAAACGCGCGGGTTGTGAGTATGGGTCGATATGGGCGCACGAAAAAGATTCGTTTGGGGATAGGTCGCAGTCTCGTTAGAAAAGTGTTCACTAACAATGATAGACTCCGGGATTTGGTAGGTTATGTCCCTAACTGTTTGTCGGGAGTTTCATGAAGTTGAAAATATATGCCTAGCTAGCTTTCGCCTTGGTTCACCAAGTCTCTGTAAAATCTATTGTTGAAATCTTCAATGTTTGGAGGTTCACTATAGGCATGATTCCCGGGGTAGGAACGAGCCCCATCTTTTTTTGAAATTCTGTCTGTCTTTGCCATGCCCCCGAGTTAACTATGAGCGTTCCCCTATACTTATTGCATTTTAGCACGTGAACGTGGCCAGCGTGAAAGATATCCGGTATTCTTTCGATAACCATGAAGTCCCGTTTTTCGGGGGCAATAGGAGTTCTCTCCCCGTAAATAGGTGCAAGGTGCCTGCTCTGTAACAAGAGTTTCATGGATTTGTCAGGGGTATCGAAGCTGACGTTCGGGGCAACCGCTGCAATGTCGTCCAAGCTCCGTCCGTGAAATAAAAGTAACTCCACTCCGTGGAGGCTAACTGTGGAGGGGCTTCCAAGGGAATGTATTTTTCGCGCTTCGTATAACGGTTCTGCGTAGTCTTTTGGTATGGCGGGTTGTGGTAATGCCTTTCTAGATGCGTCATGGTTACCCGGTATAATTATTACTTCGATATATTCGGGAATCTGTTCGATGAGTTTTGCGGCTTCCCGGTACTGTTCATAAATGTCCTTTATCGCCAGTTCCTCCATCTGTCCTGGGTAGATTCCTATTCCATCTACAATGTCACCTGCTATGACCAAATATTTGATGTGACCGGCGATGTTCCTCAGGTTTCCGTTTCCACGTTTTCCTTTTAGCCAGAGTATAAATCGGTTGAATTCTTTTTCCATGAATTTTTTGCTTCCTACGTGAAGGTCTGAAGTGAGGGCTGCGTAGACTGGCATTGAAGCTTTGTGTGGGGTCTTCTGGGGCACCTCTGGCAAGATGAAGTCCTTTGCGATAAGTAGATTATTCTTTCCTTTTATGGCGCTTACGCAAATGACTTGGTCTAGAAGTAGGGAACGGGCTTTTGCTATAATCTCGTGGTTTACGTTCGGAGATACGAGTATGGTGGCGCTTGCTTCCAAGTCCTCGATTTTCACGAAGAGTCTTTCTTTGGATTCTATTTTTTCCGTAACCATGCCTATGATATTAACCTTCGACTTAACCGACATCTTTAGTGCAACCGATATGGGCACGGCGTTTTTGGCGTCTATTCTTTTTCTAAGAATCTTCTTTAACCTTTCAAATCTATCTTGAAAATATTCTAAATATTCCTTGATAGAACCTGTTGTGCAGATTTTTTTCGTTGGATCTGTAATCACTTTCACTCTATCTTCAACATCTTTGGCATAAGGCCTGAAACTCTTTCTCGATTCAGAAATGGTTGGAGGTGAAAAGGGAGGAGGCAGCTTCCCTTCTTCAGCGCAAGGCTCTTTTTTCATAGCCTCCAGAAAGCCTCGATCTATAAACAGAGGTTTTTGAGGCAAATCCCTAATTTTCCTGACAGCTTCTTCCATTAAATAGAGAGGGTCTTCTGTTTCAGACAATATGTTCAAGAATTCGAAAGCCTCTTTGTCCAATTGGTATCCAGATGCTATTGTGAAGGAAACGGCTTTCTGTAGCCTTTCGCCTTCACTCATAATTTTAGCCTCCTTTGATTCCCTCTGTTGAAACGGTAATATATGCTCAGTATCCTATTAATTCTGTTCTCTCCTATTGGACAAAAAGGGTCTTTTTGGAATTTCTTCCTTTAATGGACGAATCTATACTTGTTAGGATATTTTCTTATGTTTCAGATATTTTTTGCTTAACTCTTAATAATGCGTTTTGCTTTAGAGTAATTCAATATTTGCTTGAGGATTCAGAGATGGATCTCCGCAAGATTCAAAGAACGAGTGGCGGAACCTTTTTCGTGTGTCTCCCTAAAGATTGGGCTGAGCGAAACGGACTTGATCGTGGAACTGTTGTTTCTGTCACCGAGACCGCTGATGGACCCCTTGTTATAAATCCAAAGTATAATGTAGAACGGGCCCCTCAGGTGGCGATGATTACGCCCTCTTCCTTACTTGATCGTGTAATCATTGAGAAGTATTTGTTAGGCTATGATATCATTCAGGTTCAAGCGAAGGATAGAATAAGTCCCCTAGACCGTGAGCGGGTAAAACAGGCGTCAAGTCATTTGGTTGGTCTGGAGATTGTTGAAGAGAACCACTCCAAAATCGTTATGCAATGTCTCTTGGAGCCATCTACTTTCCCGCCCCAAAAGATTCTTCGAAGAGAATATTCTATAGTTTCAGGGATACATCGCGACGCCGTGACTGCTCTTCTTGAGGGAGATTTACAACTAGCCAAAAATGTTGTTGCGAGGGACAACGAAGTTAACCGCTTGTATTTTCTTTTGGTACGCGTTCTTCGAACTGTTATTCAAAATCCGGGGCTTAGCGAAAAACTTGGCATTCTGCCAATTGATTGTTTAGATTATCGTTTAGCAGCTAGTTTGGTTGAATCTATAGGCGATCACTCTGCCTCTATTGGTGAGACTGTAATCAAGTTAGGTGATGCAAAAATAGCGGATAAATTTTCGAAACTTATCCTACAGCTCCACAAGATCGCCTATACGTCTCACGAAAATGCCATAAGCGCTGTGTTTTCTCATGATGTATCTGTGGCGGAGTCGGTGCGGTCTGAGAGAGAGAAGGTTGAGGCTTTGTTTCATGAGATTGAAACGGCTATTCGCGACCTTCCAGCGGAGATGGGGCGTCATCTTCTCGCTGTTGCTTCTTCGATACGTCGAATTTACGACAATAGCTTGGATATAGCTGATCTTGTTATGCCAAAGCTTCCGTAATACGTTTAAATTGTGAGGAGAATCTAGACTTTTAGGATGAGTAGTGTGGCGGAATGGAAGAAAAGAACCTTATTGAACGAATAAAAAAACTGAAAAAAGAGAAAAATGCTGTGATTCTGGCTCATATCTACCAGAGACCAGAAATATATGAGGTAGCGGATTTCATTGGTGATTCCTACGGGTTAAGTAAACAGGCCACAGAGACCAATGCAGAGATCATAGTTTTCTGTGGTGTTGACTTTATGGCTGAATCCGCTTACATTTTGAATCATAGAAAAACAGTTTTGATTCCAACCAAGCTGGCAAAGTGTCCGATGGCCGCCATGGTTGATGTTGCTAGTTTGCGAAAATTGAAGGCAAAGCATCCTAATGCTGCTGTTGTGAGCTATGTCAATACAACCGCGGATGTGAAGGCTGAATCAGATATTTGTTGCACTAGCGCAAACGCCGTAGAAGTGGTTAATTCTTTGGAGGAGAACGAGGTCATATTTGTGCCTGACTCCAACTTGGCAAATTACGTGATGAGGCATAGTGACAAGAAAATTATTCCTTGGAATGGATGGTGCTATGTACACAAAAAATTTAACCCTGAGGCGCTTGTCCGAGCAAAAACTCTGCACCCAGACGCAAAGGTTCTAGTTCATCCCGAATGTATCCCCGAAGTTGTGGATTTGGCTGATCAGGTTTTTAGCACAACTGGCATGGTCAACTACGTGAAAAAGAGCCAAGATAAAAAGTTCATCATAGCCACTGAAATAGGCGTGATAGAGCGACTGAAGCTTGAGATGCCAGAAAAAGTGTTTTTCCAAGCACCTCCCAGAAGAATATGCCTTCAAATGAAAGAAATCAATCTGGAACTTGTTTTAGACGCTCTAGAAAAGGAGCAATTTAAAGTCACGGTTCCAGAACATATAAGGGTCAGGGCGAAAAAGGCTCTGGACAGAATGTTAGATGTGGACTGACGCTTTGGACAGGCAAAAACTTGTTGAAATAGCCTACCAGAAAGGAAAAGAGCTCAATCTAAACAATAAGAATTATCTGAGCTGGCTAGAAACTTTTTTTGACGAAGAATATGTTGATGATGTTGGAGCTGGAGATATAACCAGCGAAGCAGTTCTAGCAAAAAACAAACCCAGAAAAGCGGTCTTGAAAGCCGAAGAGTCAGGAATCCTTGGGGGAATCGAGGAGGTAAGCTGGTTTCTCCGGAAGCATCGCCTCGAAGTAAATGTTTGCATCAAAGACGGCGAAGAGGCTCTTGAAGGAGAAACGATTCTGGAGATTCAAGGCGGACAAAAAGATATTCTGGCAACAGAACGAATCGGCTTAAATGTTCTGCAGAGAATGTCCGGAGTAGCCACAGAAACTAAGCGTTTAACTGATTTGCTGAAAGGATATAACACCAGAATTGCTGCAACAAGAAAAACACCTTTGAGATATCTTGACAAGAAAGCAGTTTTTTTGGGGGGGGGTTTAACTCACCGGTTTGGACTCTGGGATTCCATCCTAATCAAAGACAATCATCTAGAAGCCTTGAAGAGTGAAGGCATTAAAGATTACGTCGAGACTGCAATAACCAAAGCTTCAGCGTTTGCAGATAAGGTTGTTTTCATAGAAATTGAGGCAACATCCCACGAAGAGGCTGTTAGAGCGGCGAGAAAATTTAAAGATTTGAGGCTGAAGAAACCCTGCGTTGTAATGCTTGACAATATGAATCCTGTGGAAATCGTGGAAGTCATTGAGACTCTTCGTAAAGGCGACCTTTATGACCATGTGCTTTTGGAGGCCTCAGGTGAGATAACCCCTGAAAATATAAGTGAATATGCTAAAACTGGAATTGACGTTGTGTCTTTGGGGTATCTAACGCATTCTGCGGGGGTCTTGGATATGAGCTTGGAGATGATGCTTTGAAAACGGATTTCTTAGTGGTTGGAAGCGGCATAGCAGGATTGAATTTCGCCCTAAAGGCCGCCAAGTATGGAAAAGTAACTGTTGTAACAAAAAAGGAAATCATAGAATCAAATACGAACCTAGCCCAAGGCGGAATAGCCGCAGCAACCAGAAAAGACGATTCCGTTCAGTTGCACATCGACGACACATTGAAAGTTGGATGCGGATTATCCAACAAACGGGTAGTAGAAATCCTTGCTGAAAACGGTCCAGAAGCGATTCGGAACCTAATTTCTTTCGGAGTAAACTTCGACAAAGAGAACAATAAACTTCATTTGACTACAGAAGGCGGACACAGCATGGCCCGAGTGCTACATTCTGGGGATTCAACTGGAAGAGAAATAGAACAGGCAATGACTGAAAGTATCCGCGAAAACAGGAATATCAAGGTTTTCGAGAATTGCTTCGCGATAGATCTTATCATAAAAAACGCAAAATGCATTGGTGCAAAGATACTAAATATAAAAAAAAGAGAAATACTTGACATCTTTGCGCGGGCAATCGTATTGGCTACCGGAGGCATCGGCTACATTTATCAGAATACCACAAACCCAGAAATTGCTACGGGTGACGGAATTGCCATGGCCCTCAGGGCAGGCGCTAGAATTGAGGATATGGAGTTTGTGCAATTTCATCCTACAACACTGAACAAATCTGGTGCCCCGCACTTTTTGATCTCAGAGGCTCTTCGTGGCGAAGGAGCAATTCTTGTGAATGAGAAGGGGAAACGATTCATGGTGGACTACGATAGCATGGGCGAGCTTGCTCCCCGGGACATCATATCCAGAACAATCTTCAACGAACTCAAGAACGGCTCAATTTATTTAGATATTAGACATAAAGGCAAAAATTTTGTTTTAGACCGTTTTCCCATGATTCGTCAAGAATGCTTGAAGTATGGCATAGATATTACAAAGGACCTGATTCCAGTGTCTCCGGCTGCACACTATATCTGCGGGGGCATTAAAACAAACGAATATGGGGAAACTACCATAGCTAATCTTCTAGCCTTTGGTGAGTGCGCCTGTACTGAAGTACATGGAGCTAACCGGTTAGCAAGTAACTCACTGTTAGAATCTGTCGTTTTCACCTCTTTGGGGGCACAAAAGGCAAAAAGATATCTGAAGAATGAAATTGGAGCACCGCCGCAACAAAAGGAAACTGCATTCTCTAATCTAGAAAATCAAGAATTGAAAGATATTAAAACAGAATTGAGAAAGGCGATGTGGAACTACGTGGGAATAATCCGAAACGAGGAAAATATGAGATTTATGCTTAGAGAACTGGAACAGTTAAACAGAAGACTGGATGCTCTTGGCGGGAACGGAGTAAACACGCGGTTTCTTGAATTGAAAAACATGGTAACCGTAGCTAGCCTCATAACAAACGCCGCCTATGCCAGAAAAGAAAGTCGAGGAACCCATTACCGTGAAGATTATCCAACTATTGACGACAAAAACTGGCTAAAACACATCTGCTTTGAACAAAGAAAAGAAAACCTTCACATCTCCTTCATATAATTATTCTTATTTTCTCAGAGGGCACGCTGTCCTTTTTGGTATGAAGTAAATTTTTCGGGCAAAAGCGCTTTTAAGTGGCAACAAACTCTACAATTTTGGTTGCCGGGGTGACAGAGCGGTAATGTGCCGGTCTCGAAGTGACTCAACTATGGGTCAGAAGACAACCGGTGGTGCTTTGCGCCACAAGGGTTCAAATCCCTTCCCCGGCGCCATTTCACCGATAAACGCTCATAAACGCGTTTTTTTCTTTGGCTTCCTTTTAAGTTCGGTTCCGCAGACTTCGCAAACCTTGAACTTGTAATCTGGGGGATATTTGCGGTAGCATGCGGGGCAGTATAGAATCCATTTGAAGCGAAACTTTATTCCGAAAGTCATTAACGACGTGAACTCGACATCGATTTTGTTAGCCACGTTCTGTATCGAATAATCATCCGTAACAATCAACGGACTTAAACCCCTGCCTTTCAGTTCCAACGCTAAAGCCAGAATTTGTAAATCCGCTTCGGAGAGGTAGCGCATGTCGCCAACCTTTTTGGACTCTTCTAGAATCTTTTGGAAAACGGAATCTTTTGGCTTCACAATCATAACTTTCCTGTTCTCTATCGCTGTGTTGAATCGCATCCAAGGCATGGAGCCTGCAATAAGTTCCTTCTTAACCTCGGGGACCGTGTATTGTTTCTCTGGAACTGCAAGAGGGTCAAATCCGGCGATGAAAGCCGAGGTATCAAGGACGATCACTCTCCTTTTCATATGCTTATACCTCCAGCAAGGCTATTCTCGAATCCAAAAGTGACTCTGTCCTCAGACTCTTTTACTTTTTTGTACAGATTACCAAACCTAACTCTAGCTTTGAAAGCCTCCACCCCCACGGCATTAAACAGTTCCAGTCCCCCAACAATAAAATAGCATCTTTACGGTTTACACCCAATATA
>Ga0315547_1002629_pt1 | contig 12458 bp, 8 predicted proteins | sample SalMarSW160240MG_2_FD_202542 | JGI IMG/M metagenome (GOLD analysis project Ga0315547, IMG submission 202542) | Salt marsh sediment microbial communities from the Plum Island Ecosystem LTER, Massachusetts, United States - Salt Marsh Sediment SW1601-240 ... | reverse complement strand
AAGAGAAGGTCGAGTCTTTACACGAGTTTAACCCGATGCTCGGCCACCGCGGCTGCCGGCTCGGGATCACTTATCCTGAGATCTCCGAGATGCAAGTGAGGGCGATCATGGAAGCGGCCTGCAACGTTTTTCCCGCTGGTGTAAAGGTGCACCCGGAGATCATGATTCCACTTATTGGAAACGTGAAGGAACTCACGTTACAGCGCGAACTGAGCGAGAAAGTTATAAAGGAGGTCCTCGCTGAGAAGGGACTCACAAAAAAGGAGATCCCCTACAAGATCGGGACGATGATCGAAGTCCCGCGGGCCGCAGTCACCGCCGATGAGATCGCTAAAGAGGCCGAGTTCTTCAGCTTCGGAACGAACGACCTCACTCAGATGGGGTGCGGTTTCTCCCGTGATGACGCCGGTAAGTTCCTGAAGGAATACGTGGCCAAAGGGATCTACGCGCACGACCCGTTCCAGGTGCTCGATCAAGACGGGATCGGAAAGCTCGTAGAGATGGCCTGCAAACTGGGGCGAAAGACCCGGCCCGAGATCAAGCTTGGGATCTGCGGCGAGCACGGCGGAGAGCCGGCATCGATCCACTTCTGCCACAGGGTTGGGTTGAGCTACGTAAGCTGCAGTCCTTACCGCGTCCCGATCGCCCGCCTCGCCGCAGCACAGGCGGCACTCGAAGACCAGTAAGAACAAGACTTATCCAGCGTTTTGAGTTGAAGGCCGGGAGAAATCCCGGCCTTTTCCTGTCAGAGGTCATCCACGAGCACGATCAAGGTCGGAGTGCGCGTCACTAAGTAAGCGGTGTAGGCTTGTTCCACCATTTATTCTCGTTTCTTAGACTGATGTTGATTGAGATGGAAAGATGGAGGCGAGCTTGAGGCCACAGACAGCCTTGAAAACCTCCATTCCTGGGAAGTTATGAATTAGCATCCATTCAGCCGCATTTGCCGGGAAGGACCGATCACGTTACTATCATGTAGTTGATACGAAATCACGCATCAACTAGGATTGGCGAGAATGTGAAAACAGGGTTTGTGCACGGGTTTTCAGGCGAAGTTTCCGCCCTGGGGTTAAATGCCCACGGGGCGGTTTGTTTTTATTCGTAAGTGGCAAAGGAGCAGGGAGAGATGGCAGAAAGGGGAACCAACAACGGCGCGACGCTGGGGTTCGAGCAGACGCTGTGGCAGGCGGCGGACAAGATGCGGGGGCACATCGGTCGAACAGGTAGATCAGTGCAGTGTCCACCGAGATGAAGACGCCAAAGGCGAGTCTGTCCTATAGGCGATTTCACAAGCTTATACTCCGCAGCCACAATCTTGTCTCTCTGCACGACTTCCTGGAGGAGAAGCTTGGCTCACGTGACCCTTCGCTCGATTTCTCTGATCTTCTTCGTTCTGCTATCGTATTATCTGTGGCGGCAATGGATGCGTACTTCACCGATGTCTTTGCAGAAAGGCTTGTTCCATATCTGAAGAAAAAGCGATGCGGCAATAGGCTTGCTGAGCTTCTAGAGGAAGCTGGCCTTACGGCGGCAGTTACTCTTGAGCTTTTGCCAATGGATCGACCTTACAGGCGCATCAGAACATTGATTGAAGTATATCTCGAGCGACAAGTGACACAACGACTTGACGCAATAAATGCTCTGTTCGACGCATACGGCATCCAGGACCTCTGCGAAAATGCACAAGCGAAGCTCAAACGGAAGAGGCTTTGCAGGGAGATCGAGGTCCTGGTTCAGCGTAGACATGACATTGTGCACGAAGGCGATTTGGACAGGCACGGGAACCTCAGATCACTCAAGCACACGTGGGTCCGGAATCGGCTACAAGACGTGCAGTTGTTTGTGGGCGCGTGCGAGGAGATCCTTCGAGACCAGTTGGGGTAGGTGAGCGACAAGTGTCAGATGAAAATCAGACCACAGAGCTGATAACGCATCTGGAGACCGAGAAAGGGAACGATGTCTCAGTCGAAGCGGCCGCCAATCTCATGCTGGCAGAGGATGCTCTCCTCGTAGACATCAACAAGCGATTCGCCGCAGACAAGGACCTGGTTTGGAGGCTGAGGCCATTCCAGCAGGGGAGCTTCGAGATCGTGCTCGAACTACTTGCAGCAGCCGCACCTCTTCTGGGCGATGCGCCGATCTTGTTGGCAACGTTCAAGGCGCTCAAGGAATTCCTCTCTCTCAAGTGCCTGCTGGCAGGCCGCAAGTACACAATCACAGGAAATAACGTGATCATTGTGGAGGGAGGAGAGAGAGTCCAGGTCTCACCAGTTGGCATTGCCCTATTCGACCCCAAGAGCAAAGGAGGGAAGGCAGCTGAAAAAGCCTTCGATTTCCTCAGTGAAGACAGGACGATCTCAGGAGTCGACTTCTACAGAGCAGGAGAACGTGAACCGTTCTCCCATGTCAGTAGAGATGATTTTGCATCGTTCCATGTGCCGGATACTCTTGCCGAGACGCAGGAGAAGCCAAGGCGCGCAGTGGTTGGGATACGGCAACCGTCATTCGCTGAGGGTCTCGTTTGGCGCCTACTCTTAGACGGTTTCAAGATCGAGGCGAGAATGGAGGATGAGAAATTCCGCAAACGTTCAACCACTGGATTGGAGTCTTTCAATCAGAGAGACCATCTCGACGTAACGCTCAACATCACCCAAGAGCGGAATCCTGTCACGGGTCTCTGGGAGAACAAGAGCTTTGTGATAACCAAGGTTTGGAAGCATATTCTACCTGACGAGCAGTTGGGGCTTGAGGACACTGCTGATGGGTCTGCGGGATAGGAGGATCGGTGGCTCGCAAGAAGATCGAGAAGGAGATTGAGGACTACCGGCATTCGGGGGAGAGGCGGAAGAATATCCCGCCGGCGAAGATCGCTGCGGAGCGGGGTATTCGTCTCCTGCCGAAGGCGACGTACGCGTACAGCCCGAGGCGATCACCCACAGATCGATGTCCTCCAAGCACCTCCTCAGGAGCAGACCCAAGGGAGCATATCTAAGATGACCGCTGATTCGAAGGGTCGCGACCTTTTCATAGTCGACAACAGTGTCTCCGGCTGGACCGGACTCCGGTACCTCGATGAGTGGTCCGGCATTGCCAAAGCGTTTGACGTGGCAACGGGATTCTTCGAGATTGGCTCGCTCCTGGCATTGGATGGGAAGTGGCAGAAGCTCAAGAAGATTCGAATCCTCATGGGGGCCGAGACGACCCAGAGGACACGCAAGGCGCTCCTCGCGGCGGTCCGGACGAGAGCCACAGAGCAGCTCGACGGAAGTCTCGAGGATGAGAGGGTGGAGAACCCCTTCCTTCACGGCGTTCCGGCCATCCTTGAGGCAATGCGCTCAGGCAAGATCGAGTGCCGTGTCTACGACAAGGCCAAGTTCCACGCCAAGGCCTACATCACCCACGCCAAACTCGAGGTTGTAGGCGCCCAGGCCCTGGTCGGATCAAGCAACTTCACACAGCCGGGGCTTACCAAGAACGTGGAACTGAACGTGCAGATCCAGAGCGCACGCGAGGTGGCCCAGCTTCAGGAGTGGTTCGAAACGCACTGGAACGAGGCGAACGAGGTGACCGACTCGGTCATCGAGACGATTTCGCGCCACACGCAGGAGTACTCGCCATTCGATGTCTACGCCAAGGCTCTCCAGGAGTTCTTCCGGGGCCACGAGATGACGGCCGGTGAGTGGGAGGAAACCCGCTCGCGGATGTTCCCGAAGCTCGACCGCTATCAGAAGGAGGCATACTGGGCTTTCATGAAAATCGCCCGCCAGCACGGCAGTGCGTTCCTCTGCGACGGGATTGGACTCGGCAAGACCTTCGTGGGCCTGATGCTGATCGAGCGCCTAGTGCTGCACGAGGGCAAGCGGGTCGTGCTGTTCGCGCCGAAGGGCGCGAAGGAGAGTGTCTGGGAGCCGCATCTGCGAGACTGGCTGCCGCACATCGGCGGCATAGGCGGTGGTACTGACTTCAGCAACCTCGCCGTGTTCAGTCACACCGACCTCAATCGTAAGGGCGACTTTCCCGAACGGTTCCGTCGTATCGCGGAACTCGCGGATGCAGTCGTCATCGATGAGGCTCATCACTTCCGCAACCCGGGGAAGCGGGGCGACCCCGAGACCGGAGAGGGACGCTCGCGCTACTGGCGGCTCTACGACCTCCTCGACGACTCAGTGCGCCCAAAGAAGCTCTTCATGCTGACGGCCACGCCGATCAACAACCGATTGACCGACTTCCGGCACATGGTAGAGCTGTTCACGCGAAGAGACGAGGCCTACTTCGCCCGGACCCTCGGTGTGAACAACTTCACCGCCCACTTCAACAACATGGAGAAGGCACTCAGGAAGCTACTCGGCAGAGACGGGGCCGAATTGTTCGAGAGCATAGTTGAGGCGCAGGAGGTCCTGTCACGCGATACGACCTTCCAGGAACTCGTCGTTCAGCGCAGCCGGGCTTATGCGAAAGAGAGCCAGATCCGCGAGGTCGGAAATGCAGCCGTCTTCCCCGAGCGGGAGTCGCCGAAGGTCGCGGACTACTCGATCCGCAAAACCTACGGCCAGCTCCTGGACATGTTCGAGAAGGCGTTCGCCAAGAAGAACCCATTGTTCAGTCTGGCAATCTACTACCCCCTGGCCTACTACAAGGGCGACGATAAGACCATCGACCCCTTGGTAGAGGGACGGCAGAAGCAGGTCGTCGGCCTGATCCGCACCCTATTCCTCAAGCGCTTCGAGAGTTCCGTTCGTGCTTTCGGACTCTCCTGCAACCGCCTGATGCGGAAGCTGCTCGCCTTCCTCGAGATCCACAGCGAGACAGTTGGGGAGAAGAAGCGCCTCGAGCGCTGGAAGCAGCAGAACGCGGAAGTCCTCAACTACACCTACCGGCAGGAGTTAGAGTTTTGGGGGGAAGAGGAGGAGGAGGAGGCGGACGAAGACATCATCCCGCAGGAGTTCCTTGAAGCCGTCGAGGATCTGTCGCGGGATGAGTACGACGTGGTGGAGATGATGCAGGAGACCTTCCTCGATCTCGACGAGATTGCGAAGTTCCTTGAGGAGACGAGGAAATTCGAGCCCCGGCACGACGACAAGCTCAACAAGCTCACTCGGCTCCTCAAGTCCAAGGACCTTCAGGGCAAGAAGGTCATCGTCTTTACTGAGTTTGCGGATACGGCACGCTATCTCTACCGACAGCTAAAAGAGGCGGGCATCGAAGGGGTTGTTCAGGTCGATAGCGCCAGCAAGGGCGACCGCGCTGACATCATTAGGCGTTTCTCGCCCTACTACAATGGATCATCATCGGCAGAGCTAGAAGAAGCTGGCCTCCAGGAGATCCGGGTCCTCATTTCCACCGACGTTCTCTCCGAGGGTCTTAACCTCCAGGATGCCTGTCGGATGATTAACTACGACATCCACTGGAACCCCGTCCGCCTGATGCAGCGGATCGGCCGCGTCGACCGGCGCATGAATCCCGAGGTGGAGAAAAAGCTGGCCCACGACCATCCCGAGGCCGCCGCGTCCCGTGGCAAGGTGTCTTTCTGGAATTTCCTGCCCCCCGACGAGCTTAACACCATCTTGTCGCTTTACAGCATCGTCACGCACAAGACTCTGATGATCTCCAAGACCCTGGGCATCGAGGGCAAGAAACTCCTCACTCCTGAGGACGACTATGAAGCCCTCAAGGAATTCAACCACACCTACGAGGGGACAAAGACGGCGGTCGAGGAGATGCACCTCGATTACCAGACCCTGCTCCAGGAAGACCCGGATCTGGCGGGGCGCCTGAACGCGTTCCCCGGCGCAATCTTCAGTGGGCGGAAACGACCGGTCAAGGGCACACGCGGGGTCTTCTTCTGCTACGGCCTTCCGGCCCTGGACAAGGAGACCGGCGAGTTCACCGACGAGGCTGGAACGACCCGCTGGTACCTCTACGACCTCGACCGGGACAAGATTTTAGAGGAGCCAGGCGAGATCATCGCGAGCATCCGGTCGAAGCCGACCACACGCCGGAAGTGCACCACTGAAGAGAGGACCCTGATCGACATCCGGGCGAAGGTGCTCAAGCACATCAAGAACACCTACCTGAAACGCGTGGACGCGCCCATGGGCGTCAAGCCGACACTCAAGTGCTGGATGGAACTGAACGAGGGATGATCCGATGCCAACTGACCACCGCGAAGAGCTGAGGAAGATCCGGACCTTCCCCTCCCTGGTTCGCTATCTGCGCGATGAGATGGACTGGCCCATCAGCACTGAGGATTTCGAGGAATTGACCTTCGACTACACGCCGGAGGAGCTGGGTATCGACAGCAAGAATGCCGCCAAGATCCAGGAGATCAAGCGCCTCCGCCCCCTCTCAGCCAACCAGCCCTGGGGCATCTTCTTCGTCAAGTTCGAGCCGAAACGGCTTCCCGTCGTGACCCTGCGGCGAGTGCTCAGCCGGGTTGTGGTGAAGAAGCGGGCCTCGGCCAACAGCGCCGAGCGCGCGGCCTGGCAGGCGGACGACCTGCTTTTCGTCTCCAACTACGGCGAGGGCGAGGAGCGCCGCATCAGCTTCGCTCACTTTCAGCAGAACGATCAGAAGAAGGACCTGCCCACGCTAAAGGTCCTCGGCTGGGACAACCTCGATACGGCTCTTCACCTTGACCATGTGGCTGAGGAGTTGCGAACCAAGCTCGCTTGGCCAGCGGACGAGAATGATGCCGAGACCTGGCGCGAGACCTGGCGCTCGGCCTTCACCCTGGTCCACCGCGAGGTCATAAACACCTCAAAAAAACTCTCCGTCGAGCTCGCTGGCTTGGCCCGGAACATCCGCAATCGCATCAACACCGTCCTCGCTATCGAGACCGAGGACGGCCCGATTTCCAAGCTCATGGCGGCTTTCAAGCAAGCCCTCGTCCACGACCTAGACGAGGACGGCTTCGCCGACATGTACGCCCAGACTATCGCCTATGGCCTGCTCTCGGCCCGCGTTGCGAACCCCTCGGGCGACACCGCCGACGACTTCGCCGCGGCCATGCCGGTCACCAACCCCTTCCTCAAGGAATTGATGGAGACCTTCCTCGACGTAGGGGGGCGCGAGGGCAAGGCAGGCCAGGGGGGCGGCCTCGACTTCGACGAGCTGGGCGTGAGCGAGGTCGTGGAACTCCTTGACGCCGCCAACATGGAGGCAGTCGTCCGCGACTTCGGCGACAAGAACCCCCAGGAAGACCCGGTCATCCACTTCTACGAGCTCTTCCTCAAGGAGTACGATGCGAAGAAGCGGATGCAGCGCGGCGTCTTCTACACCCCCCGGCCGGTGGTTTCCTTCATCGTCCGCTCCGTGGACGAGCTGCTGCGCACCGAGTTCGGCTTGGCGGACGGCCTCGCCGATACGACCACCTGGGGCGAGATGGCCGAGATCTTCGGCGACATCGAGATTCCTAAGGGTGCAGCCCCCAATCAGGCTTTCGTCCAGATCCTCGACCCCGCCACCGGCACCGGCACCTTCCTGGTGGAGGTGGTCGGCCTCATCCACAAGACGATGACGGAGAAGTGGCAGGCCGAGGGCCACGGCGCTAAGAAGATCGAGCAACTCTGGAACGACTACGTCCCCAAGCACCTGCTCCCCCGGCTCCACGGCTACGAGCTGATGATGGCCCCCTACGCCATAGCCCACATGAAGATCGGGCTCAAACTGTACGAAACGGGCTACCACTTCGAGAGTGATGAGCGTGCGAGGGTCTACCTGACCAACTCGCTGGAACCGGCGCAGGACTTCTCAGGGAGGCTGGCCTTTGCGATTCCGGCGCTGGCGCACGAGGCGGAGGCGGTGAATGCAATCAAGCGGGATCAGAGGTTTACGGTGGTGATTGGGAATCCGCCGTATAGTTACAACTCAAGAAATGTTGGCAGTTACGCCACCAGTCTGGTTGCGGCATATTACTCAATTGCTGGCCATTCTCTTGGGGAAAGGAATCCCCGTGGACTGCAGGATGACTTCGTGAAGTTCATCCGCCTAGCAGAGGTTACTTTGGGGCAAGCGGGGACTGGCCTCTGTGGCTTTATTGCCAATAACAGCTACCTCGACAACCCAACATACAGAGGTATGCGATATAGCCTTTTAGAGTCATACGATGCCATTTCGATTCTAAATCTTCATGGCAGCTCCAATGTGTCTCGAAACAATGCTGGGCTTCTGCCAGACGAAAACGTGTTCGATATTCAGCAGGGAGTTGGGATCATGCTGGCAACCAAGTGTCAGAGTTCGACGAATCAGAGTCGATTTTGCTATGCAGAACTGCTTGGCGCCAGGGAAGAGAAGTTTCAATACCTAATGGCGCATAGCATGAAAGACTCAGTCCCGGTCGTACTCACGCCGCAAGATTCTCACTGGTTGTTTGTTCCGGTGGATCTCGATCTATGGCCGGAGTATGGCAACTACCCAAGTGTGAGGGATGTATTCCCGGTCAACTCCGTTGGCCTTTACACTGCACGCGACCATTTATGCATTCAGTGGGACAGGGAGCAGTTATGGCATGTCTTGCTGCGTTTTACCGGGATGAAACCAGAAGAGGCGCGGGAGTTCTTTAACCTAGGACCGGATTCAAGGGATTGGCAGGTCAAGCTTGCAAGAAATGACTTGAACAAGAGTGGACCCTCAGAAAAGCATGTTGTTCCCATTTTGTATAGGCCATTCGATTACAGATGGACCTATTATACCGGGAATTCTCGCGGATTCCACTGCATGCCACGAGAGGAAGTGATGAGTCATATGCTATGCGAAGAGAATTTGGCTCTTTGCTTCATGCGACGAAGTCGAGAGGGTTCAACTAGCAACTTCTTCGTTGGGCGCAGGATTGTCGATAAGACGATCCTTTCGTCCGCCGATAATGCTAATGTTGCACCACTCTGGCTTCATTCTGCGCGCGAAAATCCATTGTTGCGTAACAGACACCCGAACCTGTCTCCAGAATTCCTGCATCAGCTAGCAACCTGCCTGAAATTGCCACAGGCTGATGAATTTGGCTTCCCGAGAGGCATCACGCCAGAAGCTATTCTTCACTTTGCCTATTCGGTGTTTTATAGTCCTGTCTATCGCAGTCGTTATGCCGAGTTTCTCAAAATCGACTTTCCACGTATTCCCCTCCCCGGCAGCCTTGATCTCTTCCGTGGCCTCGCCCACAGCGGAGGTGAACTCGTCACCTTGCACCTAATGGATTCGCCCAAGCTCGACGGCCATATCACAACCCTAGTCGGCTCCGGCGACTTCCAGGTCGAGAAGGTCTCGTACTCCGACGAGACCGTGTGGATCGACAAGGCGAAGACGCGTGGCTTCCGGGGCGTGCCGGAGGAGGTGTGGAACTTCCACATCGGTGGTTACCAGGTCTGTAACAAGTGGCTCAAGGACCGTCAGGCCAAGGGCGGCAAGAACCCCCGACCCGGCCGCGTGCTGACCGACGAGGACATCGACCACTACCAGAAGATCGTCGTCGCCCTAAGCGAGACCATCCGCATCATGGCCGAGATCGACGAGGTCATCGAAGCCCACGGCGGCTGGCCAGACGCCTTCGCCTTGGCGCAAGATGGAAACACAGCGCAGTAGGATTATGTTGCATCGCTTCTCGGGGGAACGCTTGCAGCAAAATGTTCATCTCAACGGCGATTATTGTCCTAGCAGAGTGCAATACGCATCACCTTCGGAATGTGCTGCCATCACTTGATAAGGGAGCACAACCATCCAATCTGCCGAATACCTGCTCCATTGCTGCCTTTACGCCGCTACCGCCGCCGCTTGGCGAAAGGATTTAAGCGCGTTCTGCAGCTGCTCCTTGATGCAACAGAAGAAGTCTCCTGTTGCAATAAGAAGGTCACCATGTAACGTTTTGTCGTACAAAGTCTAGATCCACTCAACGCAGGCGATTTGCAAGCCTCTCATTCAATCGACACGGCCTTTATCCATCCTGCAGCTCCAATTGTTCTATCCGGTCCTCAAGCTCATCAAGCTCGTATCCTAAGTCCTCCATATCGTCCTCAAGATCATCTATCGCCCTTAACAGCTTTTGCAGCTGGGTCCCAAGTGCTTCAACCTTCTCGGTCACTTCCCCCAGACCAGTCTCGGATGGCTCAGTTTCATCACTCAGATCAAAGAGCGCTTGAAGGATAAAGCTTCTCTTTGGACCTACAATGGCTTCCAGCTGCTCTACAGTCGTAATTGGCACGGCTTCTTCCAGGGCTTCCATCGTCTCTGGCCCAAAATAGGGGAGCTCGCCGATATAGGGCAGATGATCTTCTGTAATTACAGATGGCCTATGGCAGATTTGGAAGAACGCCGCAAACTCTTCTGGGATTATCGTCTCCTCGGACTGGCTGCCACTGAAAGCAGCCCCCACAGTTAGAAGCGCCACAAGTAACAACGCCACAGCTACTCGTTTCAACATCTCCTTTACCTCCTTTGCACTACAATCACTGTTGACGCTTGACTCAGTGAATGGAACCTAAAGCCAAGGTTTGACGCCTTTTCCCTCACGTTGTATTATACAATATGACGCAATCACAGGGATAAGGGGGTGACGGATGGCTAAGAAGGTAATCTCCGACAAGCTCTCGATCTACATTCCGCAATCGAAGATAGATCAGAAACCCGTTCAGCGGTTGATTAGGCTGGGAGACAAAAACGATCGGTCGATCAACTACCTCGTTGTTGAGGCGATTCTGCAGTACTTAGATCGAGAGGAGGGCTGACAGAATGAAGAAGCTGGTCACGATTGTTTTGCTGATCTTCCTTGTGGGAGTTGCTGCTCTGGGCCAGTACACTTTGATGCAGCAACCTCCTTGTATGAACGTAGAGGGATGCGACCGTGTTCTGATGACGTGGAATGTTGAGCACTACTACGTGGATTCAGAAACCGAGGAGATGCGTAGCTGGTTCAGCCAGGCCCTTGAGGAACTCAATCCAGCGATTCTGTTCATCCAAGAGATCGCGAATGATGAGAAAATCGCCCACTTCAAGGACGCTGAAGAAGCGTACCCGATTGCCGTATTCACCAATACCGGAAGCGGAACGGATAATGCGATCTTTTTTCATCAGGATATTACCGTCGAAGACCTGCCTGACCCTGTCAGGGATAGCACTTCCGAAACAAGCTTCAGGCACCCTCCGCAGATTGCCCGTTTCACTCACGATGGAGTTAGTACTGTCGTGATGAGCGTCCATCTCACCTGGGGAGATGATGCTGGGATAGAAAGGGGGAAGGAGAGACAGCACTTGGTGGATCTCGTGCAAGGTCTGCGCAACGACGGGCACCAGGAGTTCATTGTCGCTGGGGATTTCAACACGACCGAAGCAGAAGGAGACACGATACAAGGCCTTGCTGACGCTCTCGGACTCCAGGTTCTCAGACACAAGGGCCAAGACGCTGTGGGCACGACGTATGACTCCGATGATGTCAACAAGTACGACTACTTCCTTGTATCCCCCGGTGTCGGAAACCGAGCAGTCGGCAGTTCCGTTGTGATCTTCAACGACCTGGAGATGGCAGAAGACGTAGCAGACCATCGGCCTATCTTGGCATGTTTGCAGCTCCAAAGTTTAGGCGGTGATGCCGGTGGATGGATCACGGGGGCAGCAGCTGGCGGAAGTGCTGCTGGCGTTGTGCTCGTAATCGTTCTTGCCTGGGCAATCGCCAAGAGAAGATGTAGAAAGGGGACACACACCCTATTTCGAAACCGTGATCCAACAAGCCGAGAACCGGCGTAGACGAACCTGACAGTGCGCAGGAGACGCAAGGTAGCTCCGAATGCAGAAGGTGGTGAAGATGATCAAGAAGATTGAGAAACTCGTGTTCTTTTGGGACAGCACAATCAAGCCTTGGTCTGTAGATATCCGTACCATAATGGACTACTTGACAGGGCTCAGTGACATGGGTGTCAGATGTGAGTTGATTGACACCAAAGACATGGCAGGAGCAGAGCTAGAGCACTGGCGTATGGAAGCCCGAATCGCTGCGATGTGGCGTCATCAGGAGGTTCGACGGCCTTTTGACAGGGGACTTCTCGACTTCGGGAAGCAGGTTCCTGCCCTGTTGGTGTATGAGGAAGGCGAGAAAGTAGCTACGGCAGTATATCCGCACAGCGAGAAGAGAGGCGAGAAACGCACAGACTTTTCGATCGAGGACTTCTTGAAGGAGCTTACGAATTCACTTGGAGTATAAATCGTGTTCACCTCTTCCCCGGTAGTTGACCAACTCATCTACGAACTCTACGGCCTAACCGACGAAGAAACCCGCATCGTCGAGGAGGCAACGCAGTGAGTGTCAAACCCCAAAGGCCTCACCTCGACATCTTGCCATGCAAGAATGTGTCTGAACCGCCCCGGGATTGCCGGAGAGTTCAAAGCTTGAGAGGATGGAGTCATGACAAGAACAAGTAGGTATTCCCCAGAGGTGAGGGAGCGAGCGGTGCGGATGGTGCTAGAGCACGAGCGTGAGC
>Ga0315547_1002628_pt1 | contig 12459 bp, 19 predicted proteins | sample SalMarSW160240MG_2_FD_202542 | JGI IMG/M metagenome (GOLD analysis project Ga0315547, IMG submission 202542) | Salt marsh sediment microbial communities from the Plum Island Ecosystem LTER, Massachusetts, United States - Salt Marsh Sediment SW1601-240 ... | reverse complement strand
AAGATAGGGCTGAGCCAGAAAGCAGCACGTAGTTTCGCAGAAGGAACCCACGAGCTCGCTGACGAGCTAGAGGTGAGTGCAGCCTGCGCCACGGTATTGGCTAGTTTGGGCACCTTCTCGGCCCCCACGCACACCTACTCCTGGGCGGAGGCGCTGGCGAAGGCCAACCCAGATGTGTCGGTCAGGCGGGCGGGGTGGCTGAATCCCTGCTGGCATGTGCGCTGGTGTTTGGATGTGTGGCAAGGCCGAAACAATGTAGGCGATACTTGGGAACCGTATACCATCAGCTCCGAATGTAGGCGTGCCACGGACTGGGAGGTGTATGAAGAAGACAGTGACCAGTTGACAGTTGCCAGTGACCTTTCGGCAGAGTCAGGACCAACTGGGGGCGAGCCGGAACTGACCCGTGCTGCTATGGTCAGGGACTTTGGGGAGCCCAATATCAATGTGAAGCTGTTTGGCGAGGGCTACGGCAGTGTCTATGCAGGCCGTGGCCGCCCCCGCTTCAAGCATCTTGTCGACTATCCCGCCTTGCACTATCCACCGGGCGTGGTTGTGAGAGTCCCAGGCAAGGGTGCGTTTGTCCTGTGTTCTGATGGAAAGGGAGTGCATCGTGGTGGCTACGTTGGCGGTGTTGCCCTATGCGATGTGCATACCATCGGCCTGGTGGAATGCTGGCACTATCTCGAGGAATACGGGAGCAAGGCCAGCCTGTACCGCTACATCCGCCTCGTGCCAGAGTGGGAAATCCCTGCGGCAAGGGATAAGCTCGGTGCCGGCCTACGCAAGAATCTCGCTGAGTTCCGCGACTCGTTCACCCCGGATCAGCAGGAGGTGCTGTTCGAGCCAGAGCTGGGCAGCCACAGGTGGGCGAAGGAGATGTGCTGGAACGCTTGGGATGTGGCAGGATTCGTGAATGAGTACAGATGCCTCGGGCATCTCAATCGTGTCTCACCTCGGACGCATGCCCTGAACACCGGCTGATCCATCTGATAGCCGCATGGCTGATTTGCTGTATCATAGGACGGCTGAGCAGATGACGAAGGATGTTTTCACTGTATCAGCTGATACACCCGGCAGCTGACGAGTATAACTTCACCTTATGCTGAGCTGAAGGAGGAAGAAGATTGGCTGAGAAAATGACAGACGAAGAGGCATGGAATATCACTCAGGAATGGTATACCACCCATGTTGACCCTGATTATGAGCGCGAAACCTTCGCTCAACGTGGTTGGAAGACGGATGAGGAACAAAAGATCATGCATGCTCTCGCTGAACTGATCGTGGCCTCAAACTCTAAGGACGATGTATGACTCACTCGGAGCTGGTGGAGAGAGCAGCTCGCTGGCTGATGAACTCGCGTCGGTGCGGGATTGTCGTTACTGAAATGTGCGCGCCTAGGGTGAAAGATATTCCTGATGCTCTAGGTTGGGTAAGCCCCACTGGATTAATCGTTGTGGAGTGCAAGACTAGCATTTCAGACTACTATGCCGATAGCCGGAAGGAGATAAACCGTCAGAGACCTTTTGGGATCGAGCGTTGGTATCTGTGCGAGAAAGAAGTGCTAGAGCCTGAGAGAATAAGGGACGGATGGGGATTGCTCTGGGCTTATCCGACAATGCTACGGAAAGTCAAGCCCGCACCGACGCACCATCCAGATCTTGAACAGGCACAACGTGAAGCTGCCTTTCTTTATCAGGTTGCCCATCGTTTGTGGGCGAATATAACTGTTGATGAGCATTGGGGAATCGATCGCATACACCTCTGTCCGCTCAACGATGCACTGACCAAATTGGAGGAAGAGTATGAAAATGAGGTTGACTCTGAGAAACCTTCTTCGTAAGTTGCGACCACGTAACCGTATCGTTAACGTGTGTCAGGAGGCGCTGGCCGCTGTGTCTGCCGCCTATGAAGAACGTATTGCCATTGAGAGCAAGGCGCGGCAGGAGTCTGAGGAAGATTTACGCAACGCCCAATTTGCCATCCGTGGCGCCAACAACGTTTTGGACACGTATGGGATGGCAAATCCAGATGCTGCCCTGTGGGACAAGGCTCATATTGTGACAGGAAAGCTCGAGCTCAAACTGGAACGGACGAAAGAGGCGCTGGCTGAGATTAGAAAGCATCTGACGCACGGGGTTATCCTGACGGCGGGGCATGGCGAGGTATCACAGGTTTACTATCCCCACCTTACCGGATCGTAGACCCCGCGCCTGGCACGCGGGACTGGGCGCAGATTCTGTGCGAGATGGGGGCGACGGTCCAGGATGATAATGGGAATGAGCTTAGGAGGTATGCTGCGCATTTTTCCCACTCATTTTATGGGGCGATAAAGGATTATCCAGCAGGACCACTAGATGGCTGGACCGTCACGGCAGTGCCGGGGGAACGCAGTGAGGAATGCGGAATGGCCCATTCGGCGGGCTCAGCGCAAGCGAATGATGAATGCACGGCTGACGAGCTGCTTGACTTTCTGACGGAACCCTGTGCCAAGTGCGGTGGGCAGCAGCACGTTTGTGTCCCAGCAGCCCTTGGGGGTAGCCCCGAATATGTGGCAGGCTACACGCCGTTGCCGGAAGGCGGGTTCGTCTGCCCGGAATGCGCCGGGAAACCGGATAGTCTGACCGGCATGATGGGTCGGGCCAGCGCGGAAGTATCGGCAGATGGACACAAACGTCCTAAGATGCGCACAAGTCAGGAGGAAGGTGATGAAGGAGTTTGAACCAAAGGCCAAGTGTCCGAAGTGCGGCTATGACCGCATTGGCGTAGCCTATCACGATGGGCGAAACATCGCGATCTGGGGCTGTCCTGGGTGCCATCCGGTCAGTAGCGGTAAGGAACATCTGTGTCGCATCTGCCGACAGTGCGGCTATCTGTGGGCAGAGGCGGTGCTCAGCAAGCATGGGAAGGAGGAAGGCGATCGTGGTAAGACATGACAGCCTGGCCCAACAGGTCATCGACCACTACCGTCCGCTTAATGTGCCCGTCCTGCTGACGTTCATGACCTACTACCGGGAAATCGTCCAGGAGCCCCACAATTACACATGGAAGAAGCGGACGATGAACTCCTACTGGGTCATATCGCCAGACGCAAGGGACTGGCTGGAGACCGAGTTGGGTGTAGATGGCGACATGGTGCGGACTTGCACAACGCGCGAAAGCCACTACTGCCGGGATTGCCGCAACTGCGAGAATCTCTACCGGCGCTTTCAGCGTGTGTCATGGTAAGCTCGACTCTTAAAGGCAAAGGCTCGCCCGAATTAGACAGAACTTACCTGTAGCGAAGCCGAAGGGATGCACAGGATGACGACTAGCATCTAGCACCTGACATCTTACAATGGGAAGGAGATGAGAATGGAGATAGCGCAAATAATCCCTCTCTTAGTGGGGTTTGTACTCTACCTCAACATCTGGTACGCATTCGGGTTTAGGCTTGTGGGTCTGACTATAGCGGCCAGTATTTACGTCGTTTTTGTGTTTGGCCCACTGATCGACTAGGACGTTAAAAGGAAGAAACGGAGGTTTTGAGATCATGTTCAATAGCTTTAGACTTCTTGCTTTGGTGGTTCTCGTTGGGATAGTGGCAATGGGAGTAATCGTGTACTTCGGTGGACCACCGGGAGCTCTGATCTGTCTGGGTGGTGCGGTCTGGTTTGCAGCGCTCATTTACTTTTGGTCAGAGGTCTTTGGAGGAGGGCGTACTCATGTCAGAGGCGACTGAAACAATAGTAGCGCTACTCCGGGATGCAGGAATTAAGGCTTCGGACTTTGCAGAGGAAGCCTACTTTACCATTTGCCGGAGGATCTGATATGTGCACACCAGCGAGTTTTGTTCTGACCAAAGATAACGTCTTTTGGTCTTCCATGAGCGAAAGCCATGAGGACTGTATCAATGAACACGGGCTCAAAGAGCTAGACATGTTCGAGCTCAACATTCTTCGCGTTGAGATCTCTCCCCCGCGGGAGGATTACACCCTGCCACTAGACAAGTGGGTATTTCGGATGGACCAGGATCTTTTGCCAGAGTGGGCCCGGTGTGAGGGCGGACTAGCCTCCGCAGAGGTCCGTGCTCGCGCAGCCCTGCCAGACTGGTTGGCACAGAAAGTGGTTCTACCCGGGGCTGCACGCTACGATGTAAAAAAGCACTTGGTGGCCGTTTACGGGGCTGTGACCGGATTACGGGATGCTACGATTGATCGTGTATGTGGAGAGCAAGCGATAGTAGAGAACGTTCGTGGTAAATCGACGATTTACTTCGTTACGGGAGCTGCTAAGATCAACGATGTCAGTGATTCTTCCGTAATATGTGATGTTCGGGACCAGGCGGTTGTTAGCTGCGTACGTGGCCGTGCTCTCATAAAGCTCGTTTGCGGAAAAGCCACTATTCGGAATGTGGCTGGTAGTGCAATGGTATACTGTGTGGAGGAAGACGCATCAATACGGAATGTCTCCGGCCACGCTAAAGTTCAATACGTGGGAGGCAGAGTTGTTATTGAAAACGTGGAAGATAGCGTCATAATCCAAAGCGTAACACAGCAGGCCACAGTACGACATGTTCGCGGCCACGCCGTCATTAGCCAGGTTTGTAGCTCTGAAGTAAAAATCGAAAATGTCGGTGGTTGCGCCACTATACTCAGCTCCCAAAATCTGGGTCCTGGTAAGTTTCTTTCGGAGCAGGCAGTTTTGGTGGATCGCTCCGGACGGAGGCCGGTCTGCTACTTTGGTTAGTTTTCCCTGTTTCTGATCGGAGGATACTATGTTCATTGCACTGACTGATCCTGACGGAGATGGCTTACTGTTGAATTTCGATTCAATAGAGGCTATCTGGCCTAACAAAGAGGGCGGCTGCACTGTGAGGATGCGCGACCTCCTCCCTAATCTAGAGGGTCAGCTCGGAGCGAGGCTGCATGATGTGCGAGAGAGCGAAGAGGACATTAGGCTCGCGCTTGACAACGCACGCTGGGTGATTCCCGTGGTGGGGAGACTACCTCAGGTTCACGATCTTTAGCCACGGATTTGGGCGGGCGAGGAAGAGTGGGGGTTTTCTGGCACCTCCTTTACCCCACTCTTCCTCTTTTTTTGCTATACCCTCAAGTGCTAAATCCATCCTTCTCGAGGGTTATAATAAGGTGTAAGGGTTGTTTTGACCCTAACCCTTCTTTTTGGGAGGAGGTCAGCAATGACCATCCATACCCTGTCCGAGCTGTCGAAGTTTGAGCTGATGGTGGCGGGAGCTCTAGTGGACTATAGAGCTCCCGGTGGTGCTCAGTTGAGCGCTCTCTGTCGCGATGTGGCCTCCCGGCTCTCCCACGAAGGAGTTTGGGATTCGGCCACTTGCCGCTTCCACATTCCTGAGAGCTCTGAGATCGTTGCCTACATCGGTCTCAGCTGTCTCATCAAGACGGCCTTGTCAGCTTTGACAAGACTGGGTCTCGCTCGGGGCAATCGGAACACCGCGCATGGTTGGAACGGTCCTCGCCTGTACTACCCTACAGACGAGTTAGTCGACTGGTTGGGGCTGTCGTAGGGTGGCAACCAGCATCCAGGAGTTAGTCTGAAGGAAGGGTGGGGGCTTTCTCCTCTTTCACCCCACTCTTCCTCTTTTTTTTGCTATGACCTCAGATTGCTTCTTGCCATCTGAATCGGCTATAATGACTGGTGGCTAGACCATTTATCTCCTATAAGGAGGACGGAGAATGCCAGAGATCAAAGGATGGCCAGTTTATGTTCCCGGCGAGAAGCCTGAAAAGTGCGCCAAATGCGCTAAGTATATCAATGCAGAAACGGACCCGGCGCCATGGCCTTTCGTTGACGAGAATGGAAAGCAGCAGCTTCTGTGTCATGAGTGCCACACGAAGGACCACAATGTTTTTGCGCGTTTACGCGGTAAAAAGAAAACTCCATGGCCACAGAAGGTTTCACCTTGATATGTGAGCTGTCTTACCCTACAATGTTGGGAGAAAGGGATTGACAAATGAGCTTTGCCTACATGATCGGTCAAGAACTGGGTGAGAGAAGGGAGAAGAAGGCAGGAGTGGGTTCCGCGCTTTACGGACCGGAATCCTATATGTTACGCGACTACTTGAGTAAGGGCCTTGGTTCTGGAATGAACTCCCTGATGCGCTCATGGGCTCGCCGTCCTAATGCTCAACCATGGAAGACTCTTGGACGTCTGGGTCTCTCAGGTCTGGGACAGACTACAGCCACTCCTCCATTATCGGCCATTCCGCTGGGGACGGGGATGAATCTCAATCCTAGACAGGAGGAGATGATGGGCGGGGCGGGGACTGGTCAGCCGACTGTTCCACCTCAGGCAGTGGCGATACCTCCTTTGGAAGATCCTTACGCTGAACTGCAAAGACTGCAGAGTTATGAAGCAGAGGCTATGCGGAGACTCGGCGCGTACAACCGTCTTCTCAACGATATCAATGATGTTCGTACCTATTCTCCAGGAGAGCTGCGTGCTAGACGAGCAGCGACCCCGCAACAGATCACCCCTTGGAGATATCAGTCTTTTGGTACGCCACCCATACCGCCTCCGGGTTGGGAGACAAACACTATCATGGGTCGGAACGAAGTCTCTCTTCCCCAAAGTCAGCGCCCTCGTCCTACCATACCAGGCTATCCGACGGCTGCACCGGCTGCAGCTGTCGGGCAGGCGCAGACAGCACCACCGGTCGCACCTCAAGAAAGGAGATATCCTCTCGGTGCAGCTTTACAAACTTCTGATTACGGCCAGTTTGCTCAAAGTCGAATTCGATCTATGACGCCGTCCACAGAAGGTAGAGAAGCGCATCTGCGTCAGGAATTTCAGCGGCGTGGGCTCTCACCGGAGAATATAGATCGGGCAATAGCGGGGCAGCTTCCGGAAAGTCCGAGTTTTTGGGATAACCTTATTGCAGGGAGGGAAAGACGACAGGAAGTTGAGAGGCAAAAGCAGCTGGCTCAGCAAATGCAGGGTCGATTGACTAGTCAACCATGGGAAGGCTGGGCGCTTGGACCACGTGGAATGATGATAGGTGTAGAAGGAGCACCTAGAGAGTTCATTCCAAGGGCGCAGCTTGATCAAATCGTTCAGAGTATGCTCGGTCAGGAAGGGAATCTGGAAGCACTTTCTCAACCTCAGTTAGACGCGTTAGTTAGACAAATTATGTCGTAGAGAAAAACTCCGAGGAAAGAGGAGCTTCCAGAAGTGGGATGAGGGATTGGCTGGAGGAATTCGAGCGTCTTGAGGTGGAGTTTTCAGAAAATGGAAACGAATGAAGAAGGAGCTAGAGCAATGAGTCTGAGAAGATTCATGGGTGATCTGGAGCGCCTGGTGAATGAACCGGGCTATATAATGACCCTAATTTGTCCCTACTACGACATGACATTTCAGTGCTTGATCAAGGATGAGAATGACCGATGCTGGTGGGCATTTCCAGACAAAGTCTCCGGTCGTGTCGGAGCCGATCTGAGTCTGCTGACTGAAGACTTAAAAAGAGGTGACTTAATAGCCGTTGACCTGAATCCGAGGGTGGATGAGTGGCTTTCTGAATAGGGCTGCACTATGAGTACCGAAGGGAATCAGTGGAGCTATGATCGAGTAAGAGGACTCCTTAGCCAGATCACTGGTGGGAGTCCTCTTGGAGCTGCAGCATTGACTGGCGGTGGAGGGGCTGCCCTAGGTGCCCTTCTCGGCCCGACCATCGCCAGTTGGTTGACGGGGATGCCAAGAGATGCTGGCCCATTACAGTTCTTGGCATCCCCTGCTGGGGGGATCCCCGATGAGTTAAAAGGGCGTATCCGACGGCGATTTGCCGTTCTCGGAGGAGTCCTCGGACTTTCTCCGTGGGTCATACCGGCCATTGAGAGAATGCGGAAAGACTCTAGCATACAATTGGAAAAGGGAGCCAGTCTGGAAGAATACATTGCTTACGCCCCTTCCATCCAGGTGCTGGAAAACGATCCATTTCTGACTGATCCTCAGAAGAGGGAGGTGTTGAGTATCTTCCGAGGAGCAGCAGAGCACTCGAACATCCGCAGTCAGCCTTCTGGAAAACTGCATGGTTTGCTAACTACGGAGGACCTGATTGCTGGAGCAGTAGGCGCTGGTCTAGGGTATGGCGGAGGAGCAACTGCTGGGCTAGTGCTGTCCAACATTTTCGGTCTTCCGACGAAGACTGTGCGGCGTCTGTCTCGGATTGGTACACTTGCTGGAGCCCTACTGGGTTCAGGAATCATAGGAGGTTAGGTTGAAAGTAACTAAGAAGTTTGAACAAGGCATAAACGAATGGATGAAGGAAGCTTCTCTTCCGGAAGAGTTTCAAGATGGTTTTCGAGAGTTGGTGAAGAAGGCAGTCGAAGGTGACGTCGACTTTGCTTTTGAGGTGCCGCCAGATTCTCGTCAAACGGCATTACAGAATGTGCTTAGCGAACAAGAGAAAGTGCACACAGATGAAGACGCGGACAGAACTCTGCTTCTTCTCCGAGCGCTTTTAGGCGGTGCTTTTGGTGGACTTGGAGCACAAGCTGGCGGAGCTCTTACTGGAGGCTCTACGTTAGGTAAGGCGCTTGGCGGTGGTCTAGGCGCCGGGGCTGGAGCTCTAAGCCCGGAACTTATGGAAGCATTATCACGCGCTATTGGTGAGCTCTAGAACTAAAAATAAGTAGGGCATGCCGAAATTCTCAGGTTGGAGTGCACTTTCTATGAACGAACGGCTAAGACAAAGAGTCACGCAGATCACAAACGAATGGCTAGAGGCTCCAATGGAGAAGTCAGCTGCGCTTCCTCCCTTGTTTCTAGGGTTTCAGCTCCTCGGACAGGGCTTCAAGGGAGGCATGGATCTCTTGGGACGTGTCATTTCGGAAATCCCGGAACTTGTGGTTCCATTAGCCGCTGTCGGTCTAGGCCTCCCGATTGGAGCCGGCTACGCTGGCGGTCATTTGAGCTCTTATGCATCTGAGCCCGGTCCGCTCGATAAAGAGCTTCTTAGAAAGCAGGAGCTGCTTACATTACTCCAACGCTATACCCAAAGAGCTGAGCAGCAGTCTCGTCAGCTTTTTGGAGAGGAGGATTAGTTGGACACCCCACGGCCAGATTTATACTTTGGCAAGCGAAGCATCATTCCATTTCGCGGTCCTCAGCCTCCGTTACTAAAGAGAGACGAGCCATTCGAAACCAGCCCGGCAATCTATCGCGAACCTCATGTTCGGGTTCTGGACCTGCCGGGGAGCAATGACGACGGTATAAAAGAGCTGGAAAGGATTCTCGCCCTCTGCGCTAACGGACGCGGCCAGCATCTTCTTAACGAGATTCAGTTCGACCGTGAAAGTGGCAACTTTAGAGTCCTGATAGCCTGGATCGAAGACTACCAGGAGGATCGAGAATCAGTGACCGCACGTAAAGCGAGTTTGTAGAGGAGACATAACGATGGACGAGAAGTTTCCTGTTCTGACCAAGGTGGGTATAGGCGGTGGTCTGCGTGATTTTACATACACACCAGTTACATGGCCTGAAGCTGCCCGGATAGCAGCGCGCAATGCGGCGGCTATGGCTGGACTCTTAGGTATCCTAAGCCTAATAACCAAATCTACAGAGAATATCCAGGCTGTCCGTGCGGCTGGACCATGGCCTTCGGCTGATCTGGATGTGGACATCCCACTTCTCTCCTCTATCGAGGACATCCTCGCGCAGAAGGAGGAGACTGAACCGGAGAAAGAGGCTGGGGTCGAACCCGAGCCGGCCAAGCAGATTCCAACTCTGGGTTATATTCCTCTCTTTGTCCTCTCTCTCCTTGGCGGTGGGCTGGGAGGTTGGAATCTGGGAAGTGGTATTGCCCAGCGTGCGGCTTTGAACAAGCTGAATAAAAAGATCGAAGAAGCGCAGAAGCTCTATAACGAGGCCTTACTCAAACAGGTAATAGCCGCGCAGGCTAAAGGTAAGCCTGATGTTTTTGCCCCATATCGGAAGGCCGCAGCTGAAGGTAGTGAGAAAGCTTATGAAAAATTTCAGCGGACTTGGGCAGGCAAGCTGTGGGAGATTGTTAAGCGCTCCTATCCAGCATGGGTTGCAGCGACACTTCCAGCGAGTTGGTACATATTTCATCAGGAAAGGAGCAAAAAAAGTTTAGAAAAAGCACGTTTAAGAGAGGCAACTAGACTTCTTAGCCGACGATTGGCTGAAGAATACCCCTTTGCCCAGCTCAGCAGCGACTTAGAGATAGACCCTGCAACTTTAAAGCAGCTGCAGGCATGGGTTAAGACCAAAGGACTGACGCCGGCTTCCATGGGAGAAATCCCGAAGTGAGAGCAGCTGGAGATAAAAGAGAGCTAGTCTCCCCCTGGGATATTCCAGCTCTTCGTGAGCACTTTTTCTCTAGTGCTCTTGAAGGCTTAAGCGGGCTATTTCCGATAGAGAACGAACGCTACGTTCTGGATCTAGAGGACGTAGGCTACAGAACACGTAAGTTCAGCAAGCGAGACGAGTACGAAGCGGTGACAAGCGGGAAAACGCTTGCCCTCCCTTTGCAAGGCACGTGGACACTTAAGAATAAAGCCACTAACGAAGTCCAGCGCCGGCGTCGCACCCTGGCTCAAATTCCATATCTGACCGATCGAGGGACTTTTGTCTTCAAGGGAAGCGATTTTAGCTTTTCGAATCAGCTGCGTCTGAAACCTGGAGTATACACCCGAACGGCCCAATCCGGATTGTTAGACGCGGTTTTCAACACGGAGTTTGGAAATCGACGCCGAGCTTCAAGCTTCAGGGTTCAGCTTGACCCAGCAACGGGTGACATCCGATTTGTTCAGGGTCAGTCACACCTTAAATTCTATCCTCTGCTCAAGTCTATGGGTGTGCCAGACGAGGAGATCGCCAAGTGGCTTGGTAATGATTACCTCGAATTGGCGCAGAAGACTACTGATCCTCGTGCCCTGGTTAGGATAGCCGGCACACTTTTAGGCAAGCGCGCTGACGAAAATACCGGGAGGGAATTGCGAGAGTATTTTCGTCTCCACCACGTTGATCCCGACATCGCCGAGAGAGCTACCGGTATTCAGGATGAAAGAGTCAGCCCAGCTATGCTTCTTGCCACGGCCAGGAGGCTGCTGGAGATCAGTCGTGGAAATGCGCGGCCGTTTTCCCGTGATGCGCTCTTTGTGGAGAAATTTTACAGGCCGGGCGATCAGCTGAAGTTCCGGCTGCAGCGCGACGTGGGGCGCAATGCTGCGAACGCCCTCTGGAAGGCGACAAACCAAGGAAGCCCGGAAGCTGTCCCTACCGGCCTGTTCTCCCCTCTCATTAGGTCTCTTTTCTTCAAGAGCGGTCTAGCCATGCCGCCTACTGAGACCAATCCTATAGAAGTGTTGGACAATCTGACCCGCGTGGTCAGAACAGGTGAGTATGGTTTGAGGCAGATGCATGCGACACCTGAAGAAGCCAGATATCTTCAACCCAGCCATCATCTCTTCATTGATCCAGTTCGTGGTCCAGAGGGCATCAAGCTGGGTCTGGACATGCGGCTCGCTCGAGGAGTAAAGCTGGATAAGGACGGCAACCTTCACGCCCCGATGCGGAATGCAAAGACAGGTAAAGTCGAGTATGTCGCTGCAAATGACGTAAAGGACCTGACTATAGGTCTGGCCGGTGAAGAGGGTAAGAAAAACCCGCTGGCTATCATCAATGGAGATGAAGAGGGCTACGCACGCCCAGAAGATGTGGATTACTATGCTGTTCATGGCGAGGATATGTTCAGCTTGAACAGCAATCTGGTCCCTGGCGCAGGGAGTGTAAAGCACGGTCGTCTCCTCATGGGTTCGAAGTACTCAATTTCTGGAGATACATTTGTACTAATTAGACATCAGGATGGGAGTTTCTATTACGGAGCTGTGGAAAGCTATACCTGGGTGAGAGGCGATACGAGTCTTTCTATTGATCAGGAGTCCAAGAAAATATGCTGGAAGCCAGTACATGCTGTTAGTTGCCACCTTAACAATTGCCGTATGTACCGTATAGAATTAAAAAGCGGTCGCTCTGTAACTTCCACAGAATGCCACAGTTTTGTTACCATGGGAAGAGATGGAAACCTACAGGAGATTGCTACGGAAAATCTGGTTGAAGGAACTCCTATTCCTAGAATCGGCCAGATCGAGCTGGAGGAAAACAATAGCGAGATCTCTATTCCTAGTGGAAATAAATGGAATGCCCACCCAGGACAAAGTATTCCTCTCGATAGAAACTTTGGCTGGGTCATCGGGCTCTACCTTTCTGAAGGCTGTTTAATAAGCCGTAAGGGTAGGAAAGAACCTTCCAGCATCAACTTTGCTCTTTCGAGAAAAGAATTACTCCAGAGACTAGAAACTTTTTTCTCTTCTTTCAGGATCCATGTATACCCCACGACCTCTACCGACGGTCACCAATTGAAAGCGGCCGTAGTTCATTGGACGCGGTTAGCTTGTTGGCTCAAGGATAACTTCAAA
>Ga0315547_1002622_pt1 | contig 12506 bp, 11 predicted proteins | sample SalMarSW160240MG_2_FD_202542 | JGI IMG/M metagenome (GOLD analysis project Ga0315547, IMG submission 202542) | Salt marsh sediment microbial communities from the Plum Island Ecosystem LTER, Massachusetts, United States - Salt Marsh Sediment SW1601-240 ... | reverse complement strand
TAATTAGTGCAAAAATTAAAGAAGAGAATAATTCTCCAGAAATTCCATACCAAGAAGGTCCATTAATTAAAATACTTTTGCCTGAAGAGTTAGAGCGAATTTGCAAACAGGACAACCCGATAAAAAAAGGTAATCCAGCTATTTTTAGTGGAACACTACCAATAATTTCTAATGAAATCATATTTGCAAAAATATATCGAATAGTTATGTTTGATCCAGTATTAAAAAGGGAAATTAATCATACTTATAGAGTATTTACTCTACCAGATAGAAGTTAGATAGGAGGAAGCTAAATTTGAAAATTGGAATAATCCAAATGGATATAGAATTAGGTAATCCAGATGCTAATTATAAAAAAATTACTATTTTGACAAAAAAAATCATGCATCAAAAGGAGAAACCTGAGGTGATTGTTCTTCCCGAGTTGTGGACTACAGGATATGCTTTTAACCAAATAGAAGGGGTCGCTTCATTAGAAGGCAATGAACCTGCAGATTTCTTAGGTAAGTTATCTAAACAATACGGAGTATGGTTTGTAGGTGGATCAGTAATAGCATCTACCTCTACGGGTTATGTTAATAGGGCTCAAATTATCAACCCTAATGGTAAGTTAGTGGCTATCTATGATAAGGTTCATCTTTTTGGTTTAATGAATGAAGATAAATATTTTGTTAATGGTAAAAAAATTAGTATTTTCAATATAAATGGAATTACTTCCAGTTGTGTGATTTGTTATGATATTAGATTTTGTGAAATTATTAGAAAGATAGCTCTTTCTGAAGTTAAGTTGTTATTTGTAAGCGCTGAGTGGCCGCATCCTCGCTTAGATCATTGGCGGACCTTACTTATAGCTCGAGCTATCGAGAATCAGATCTATGTAGTAGCTTGTAATAGAGTAGGAAAGACCGGTAAAAATATTTTCTTTGGTCATTCTATGGTAATTAATCCCTGGGGAGATGTAGTTGCGGAATTACACGAAGAAAAAGAAAATATCATCACTGTTAATATAAATTTAACTATAGTAGAGAAAATAAGAAAAGAAATGCCTATCTTTAAAGATAGAAGACCAGAAGTTTACAATTAACAATAAATTATGTGATATATTTATATGGTTTCAGAAAATAAAGGAAGATGGATTAGATTATAAAAAATTATCTCTAGCCACAAATTTAAGCCTTTGCCTTTACCAAGAATAATGGAACAGTTTTAAACTTTTAAATTATTAAAAAAGAGTTCACTTTTTAATTTTTAAATGATAGGTACGAAAGATGTGATATAAAGTTTAACAGAACTGGAAAATAAGGAATTAGGAAGGAGTATTAAAAATTGATATTGCAGCAAATAGTAAATGGGCTGACTATTGGAAGTGCCTATGGCCTAGTAGCAATCGGTTATGGTTTAATCTTTAGTGTATTGAAATTAATAAACTTTGCCCACGGTGAAGTTTATATGCTTGGTGCATTTATTGCATTTACTTCCATCTCAATTTTAAGTAAATCTTTCATTTTTGCTATATTAGCGGTCATCTTTGGGACAGCATCACTAGGCTACTTGATGGCTACGTTAGTCTATCTACCAATGAAGGGAAGTCCAAAAATCTCATTAATAGTAGCCTCTCTTGCTTTATCTATGATTATGCGGAACACTGCTATGTTTTTTTGGGGCACCCGAACTTTAGCATTTCCCTCTATTTTTCCCCTTACATCATTTCGAATTGGAGATTTAAGGATTACTTATTTACAGAGTGGCCTTTTGGTTGTAAGTTTTTTATTGGTTAGTATTTTTCATTTAATCATTTTTAAGACCAAGTTAGGGAAAGCTATTCGTGCTGTTAGTCTTAATTATATGATGGCTAGCGTTTTAGGAATAAATCCCAACTATATAATAACATTAGTTTTTTTATTTGGAGGTGCTTTAGGGGGAATTGCGGGAGTTTTTGTTTCAAGCTTTTATGGAAGTCTTTCTTTTGATATGGGGATTGCTGTTGGGAATAGAGCTTTTATCGCTTGTATTTTGGGTGGAATGGGTAGTATTTTTGGGGCTATGTTCGGAGGAATTATTATTGGTATTGCTGAGACCTTGGCGATAGCTTATATAGCCCCTGATTACAAAGATGCCGTAGCTTTCATTATCTTAATTTTGGTTCTTTTTTTCAAACCAACAGGCCTTTTTGGGGGAAAAGAATTAATGAAATAATATAGGAGGAAAAGTTTTGAGAAAGAGTTTTTCTGTTATCTCTTCAATTAGTTTTGGAATTAAAGAAAAATGCCAACTTAAATTTATTAGATATGTTATTTTAGGACTATTGATGATATTTTTTGTCCTATTGCCTTTTCTTTTAAATGATTATCAGCTACATATAATGAATATGACAGGAATATTTATAATCCTTTCCCTCTCTCTGGATGTTGCTCTTGGGTGGGCAGGCTTGATGCATCTTGCTCCTGCTGCTTTTTATGGAATAGGGGCATATACTACAGGTCTTTTTATGCTGAAAGTTATGCCAAATACATGGTTTGCATATTGGCTTTCACTACCTTTTGTAGTGGTTATTACAGGATTGATAGGCTGTTTAGTAGCATTCCCAGGCCTTAGATTAAGAGGACTCTTTTTTGCTGTCGCCACTATTGGATTTGGGGAGTTAGTATTTAGTATACTTACCAATTGGGTAGGTATTACTGGTGGGGCCTATGGTTTGAAAGGTATTCCACAGCCATCCGTTGGGTCCTATGTGTTTGATAATACAACAAAGTTTTATTATCTTATATATTTCATTGTAATTATGGTATGCATTTTGTTATTTCGTTTTATAAAAGGGCCAACGGGGCTAATTTGGATGTCAATCAGGGAAGATGAAATAGCATCTTCTGCTATTGGAATAAATCCTAAGAGAGCAAAGATTGAGGCTTTTGCAACAAGCGCAATTCTTAGTGGGGTTTCTGGTTGGCTTTTCGCGCCTTATGTTTCATACTTGTCTCCTTCTAACTTTACTACTAATGAATCAATTTTGGTTTTAACTATGGTTGTCGTTGGTGGCAGAGGCACCATTATCGGTCCAATAAGTGGTACCCTTTTGTTGCTTCTTTCAACAGAAATTCTTAGGCCACTAATGCGTTATCGCCCTTTGCTATATGGAATAATCTTGTGTGTAATAATAATCTTGCGTCCTCAAGGGTTATTAGGAAGGTTAAAGAAGTGATAACAAAAATACTTGAGCTCCAAGAGGTTACTAAGAGCTTTGCTGGCGTGGCTGCTGTAAACAAGGTCAATATATACCTAAAAGAGGGCGAAATATTAGCCGTTATCGGACCTAATGGAGCAGGTAAAACAACATTATTCAATTTAATCACTAATATTTATCATTTAGACTATGGGCAAATATACTTCAAGGGGAGAAATATTACTAATTATCCTACTCATTTAATTAGTCGTTTAGGAATAGCAAGAACTTTTCAAAATCTCCGGCTACTGGAGGGACTATCAGTGTTAGATAATGTTTTTAGTGCATTCTATGTTTCTATGAAGTCTACTAAAATCAGCTGTTTGTTTCATACTGGCAGGTACAAGCGAGAAGTAGAATATTTTAAACAGCGGGCTCTGGAGTTACTAGAAGAAAGCGGAATTAAGGAAAAAGCCTCTTATGAAGCCGGAAGCTTACCTTATGCAGATCAAAAGCTATTAGAAATTGCTCGGGCACTTGGTACTGAACCCAAGGTTCTCCTTTTAGATGAACCTACATCAGGTATTAGTTCTACTGAATCTGAAGAATTAATTAATTACCTTTTTAAATTAAGAGAAAAGGGATTATCTATTATTGTTATAGGACATCATATGAGATTTATTATGAAAATATGTGATAGAATTGTTGTTCTAAACCAGGGATATAAAATTGCAGAAGGTACTCCGGAGCATATACAAAATGACGAAGGAGTCATAAGAGCATATCTTGGAGGGGAACAAAATGTTTAGTGTTAAGAATTTAACAGCTTCTTATGGAAAGACAAAAGTATTACATGGGATCAGTTTTGAAGTTCACAAGGGAGAAATAGTCTGTATTATAGGTGCTAATGGTGCTGGGAAAACAACTACTTTAAAGGCAATTGTAGGTTTGATAAAAAATAAAGATGCAGAAGAAATTAATTTTAAAGAAAAATCAATAAAAAATTGCGAACCATTCGAAATAGCTCATCAAAAAATTAGTTATGTTCCGGAAGGAAGAGAAATTTTTCCCTATTTAACTGTCCTTGAAAACTTGGAAATGGGTGGTTATCTCTGTAAAAATAATAAGGAATTAAGAAAAAATATTGAACAAAGCTTGGATTTATTTCCCCAGTTAGAAAAGCTTTTACAGCAGGTAGGGGTAACTTTAAGTGGGGGAGAACAACAAATGTTAGCAATAGCTCGTGGGCTGATGGCTAATCCTGATCTAATATTAATAGACGAACCTTCGTTGGGACTGGCTCCTATTCTTATTGAACGGCTTTTTAAAACTATGAGAAAAATCAAGGAGCAGGGCATCAGCATTTTGCTCGTAGAACAAAATGCACATCAGGCTTTAAATTTTGCTGACAGAGGATATGTCTTAGAAGAAGGGAAAATAGTTCTCGCTAATGATGATATGTCCCAATTGAAAAATGATAAAAGAGTAAAAAAATTTTATTTAGGAATAGTTTAATATAGTTTAATCAATAACCTTTCTAAAACCCTTATGTATAAGGGTTTCAAGGAGGGAGGTGAAGATTGAAATAGAGTTTTCTGAGAGGTACGAGAATCTAATTATGGGGAGGTAAATATGTATTTATAATCACAATTCAATAAAGAGAGAAACTGGTTTATTAAAACCAAGATTAAAATTAAAGGAGGTCTTGTTTAAAATGTACAATAATGAATTTAAAGATCAAAGGGTTGTAACAATTTTTTCTATTTTGATCATTATAAGCTTCTTCATTTTAGGTAGTGGCCAATTCTTAGAAGCAAAAGCCGATTCCTCAGAGCCAATAATGTTCGCAGTAGCAGGTCCCATGACTGGCTCTGCTTCTGAATGGGGGGAAGGAATGAGAGAGGGTGCAGAAATAGCTGCTGAAGAGATCAATCAAGCTGGGGGTGTTCTTGGACGAGAGCTAGAGTTAATATTTGAGGATGATAAGGGTGAACCTCGAGAGGCAGTCGTAGTTGCTCAAAAAATTGTTAGTAATCCTAATATTGTAGGATTAATTGGTCATTTTTTCAGTAGTTGCACTTTTGCTGCTGGTCCTATTTATCAGAGAAATTGTTTACCAGTTGTAGCTTCAGCTTCAACCCATCCAGATATTCCCAAAATAGGTGATTATATTTTCCGCTCCGATCCAGACAACGCAGGGCAAGCAGCAAAAATAATTGATTTTTGCGTGGAAGTACTGGGTAAAAAGAATTTTGCAATTTTATACCCTGGGGATGATTACGGCCTAGGAATGTATGCTCCTGCTAGTAAAAGGGTACAAGAACTAGGAATGAATCTCGTTTACCACGCTACTCATAAGACTGCAGGAGAGTTAGATTTCACTGCTTTGCTAACTAGTATTCGTAGCGCTGGTGCGGATGTTCTTGTCCTAGCTAGTTATTATACCCAAGCAGCTCAAATTGTTAGGCAGATGAGGCTTATAGGGCTTGATGTGCCTGTAGTTGGGGCTAATTCTATTTACCAACCGGCTTTTATAGAAATTGGTGGAGCAGCAACAGAAGGAACTTATGCATCTACTTGGTTCCATTCTGAGCTAAAACGGCCGGAAACAAAACATTATGTAGAGGCTTATGAAGCTCGTTTCAATAAAGCCCCTAATATTATGTCTCCTTTTGTCTATGATGCGGTAATGGTTTTAGCAAGAGCAGTTGAAAGAGCAGGGACGACAGATGGTGAAGCCATTCGTGACGAAATTGCTAAAACTGATTGGGCAGGCGGTGTAATAGGGCCTGTCACTTTTGATGAAGACGGGGGGCGAGATGTTAAAAATCTAAAGGTTCTATTTGTCCAGGTTGCAGATGGCGTGTGGAAACTATTTAATTATTAGATTAAAAAAACAGCGATCAATGAAGTAAGGGAGGTAATTAATTTAGCGGGAACTCCCCATAATTAAAAGTGGAGAGTTCCCGCTAGATGTAAAGGTGTGGGTATTTATAAAATAATGTTAGATGTTGATATGTTGAAATGTGCCTAACGTTTATTAAAAGAATGTACTGGACTCTGGGGAAAAGAAAAAGTCCTGATAGTCAATGACACAAAATATTATATTTATAGCAAGGCTGTGATGGCAACTGCCCGTTAGGTAGCAGAACAGATAGCAGTGCCTTTAAAAAAAATAACGGAGGTAGAGCATCAAAACGATCCGATTACCTGTGATTTGTAAAATATCGCACCAGTCACTGTTAAACCGGTAATCACAGAAGTCTTAAGCTCGTTGATTATTTTCTGACCCGCTATCATTACTTAGGTTTTTGCATTACCGTAGGTGGGAACATAAAATATATGGTCTTTGGCAAAAACGACAATTCATTGCCGTGTCTGCATTTTTTGGCTCTGCACCTAGAAAATTCACTCCGGGATGACTATATCGCTTGAAGTAAACAGACTTGCTAGGTCAACCTCAACCTTATGACCAACACCATGCGCTTTTTGTCCTCCCCTAGGTGAAAGTGCTCTATCTTACGAGTCATATCTTAGGCCAGGCAATTCGGCGGATTAGCGTTGATTGAGTGGAAAAGTATGGTAACCCAGTTTACCTTTTGGGAACCTTTGTGGAAAAAGATAGTTTCCTGGGCACCTGTTACTGGGCGGTCAATTGAATCTTAGTAGGTCGAACTACCAGCCGAAGCCGTAACGACCGTTAATCTACTATAAAAGTACTGGTTAAAAACATATACCTCTACCTCGTGACAAAAGATTTCCGTGAGGTGCTCTGTCATGAAGTATGAAGTACCGTTATCTTAGATTTCGGCAGTTAATAACAGAGTGGGGTCAGCTATTTTGGATTAGCAGATATGAAAACGAAATACCAAGATCTTGATGAATGGACCAGACGTAGGATTAGGATGTGTTATTGGAAATATATGTAAAGAAGATCAAGACCAGACACGATAATCCAATAAACGTGGCATTGATAACTTCCAGGTAGGGGGATATGTTAATAATAGAAAAGGCTACGGGAAAATATACAATAGTCCTATTCTGGAAAGAACCTTTACTGTTGATAGACTTAAGAATCTTGGATATCTAAGTTTTACAGAAAGATATGCAAAAGTAACTAATTCTTAACGAACCGCTGTATACAGAACGGTATATAAGGTGGTGTAAGAGGACGATAAATGAATTAATCATTTTTCTCCTACTCGATTTTATATTAACCTTATGGAGGAACATTATTAGGAGGAGAGCAACAGATGTTAGCTATTGCTCGAGGCTTAATGTCTAAACCAAAATTTATTATGATGGATGAACCTTCACTGGGATTAGCACCAAATCTTACAGAAGAGGTTTTCTTAAAGATAAAAGAAATTAATCGAAGAGGAGTAACTATTTTATTAGTTGAGTAGAGTGCATCTAAAGCTCTAAAGCTGCGGATGAAGTCTACATCTAAGGAAATGGCGAAATTGCAATTTCTAGAATTAGGAAAGAATAGATAAATAATCTTGAAATAAAAATGCCTACTTAGGCATAATTTAAAGAAACATAAAATGGAGTAAAATATTATGGATATAAAAGTATTATTTGAGAAATTTAATAAAATTACTTTGGCTTTTTTGCCGACACCCTTGGAATATGCAGGGAATCTTAAAAAACTACTAAATGGACCCAGAATATTTTTTAAAAGAGATGATTGTACAGGACTTGCATTTGGAGGGAATAAGATAAGGAAACTTGAATATATTATGGCGGATGTTTTAGAAAAAAATGCAGATGTAATCATAACAATAGGAGGACTTCAGTCTAATTGGGTCAGACAAACGGCTGCAGTAGCTAAAAAACATGGCTTGAAAATTATTTTGGTGCTTAATGGCAAAGAACCGGAAGAGTATCAGGGGAATTTGCTTTTAGACTCTATTTTAGGATGTGATATAAGATTTAAACCTTATACCAATGAGGAGGGACAAAGGGAAATAGCCGGAGAAACACCTATAACCGGAGGAATAGCTGAGGAGATAAAAAAGAATGGCAAAACTCCGTATATTATACCATTAGGTGGTTGTACTCCAATGGGGAATCTTGGATATATTAACGCAGTTAAAGAATTAAAAAAACAATCCGAAGAAAAGAACATCAATGTTGATTATATTGTTCTAGCAGTTGGAACCGGTGGAACCCAGGCAGGTATTGAATTAGGATTAAGGTTATATAAAATGAATACCAGGTGCTACGGAATTAGTGTAAGTCGACATATAAAACCAAAATCTCAAGAAATAGCAGATCTATGTAACCAAACAGTTAAATATTTTAAGCTAGAATGCAGACGATTCTCTCCTGATGAAATAGTAGTAAATTATGATTATATTGGAGAAGGATACGCTATTCCAACGAATGAATGCATTGAAGCAATTCGTACTGTAGCCCGAACAGAAGGTATAATACTTGATCCTGTTTATACCGGAAAGGCAATGGCTGGACTTATTGACTTAATCAAAAGAGGTAAATTTAAAAAAAATGAAAATATCGTTTTTCTTCATACTGGCGGGGGGATAGCAAATTTTGCCTATAATAAAGTTTTTAGATAAATACATAGTATAAGCTAAAGTATTGAACAAAATCAATTTCTAACAAAAAAATAATTATCCAGAATAAAACGTATTATTCTTTTAATCTAACTGAAATAGACACCTAATAGCTAAGATTAATGGAATACTATATGATTGTCTGATCGAGTATAACTTCTATCGACCTCATAGGAGTCTAAATCTTTTGACTCCTATAGAATATTGTAGTAAGTTAAATAACAGAGATGATTCAATGGTGCAAATGTATTGGACTCAAACACTATTTTATAGAAGATGCGTATAATAAGAAAAAGTTGTATTTATCTTTGGGCTATCTGCTACCAGACGAATATGAGAGTTTATTTTTTGAAAATGACTCTCAGGAATGTGTTATGGCTAAGACCATAAGTGTCTAGTCTGAGGGGTTTACTCCAGTTCGTAACACAGGATATCACTATTTGGGATGAAGATACTAATCTGTTGAGCTGGCTGCAGGATTTTTGCAGATAAAGATTACCAAAGTTTATGGAAAGATTTCCATAAAAAGCACAATATTTGCAGATCTAATAGTGGAAATCTTTCCATAAACAACAACTTTTGATAAAATGGTAAGACTCATCTAGCCATTGGTTTAGGGATAAAGACCTGTCTGGCGGGATATAAAGTGCTGTTTACTATTATACCTTATACTGGTCAATCAATTAAAAGAATCGAGGTCAGAAAAAATCTTAAGAAAGGTGGAGGCTAGATTTGAAAGTACGAACTGGTTATATCTGATGAACATAGGATATATATCCTTTGATAAAGAAGGATCAGAACTGCTCTTTACCAATCTCTCTCTTAGGGCGGGAAGTAAATCGACCATAATTACCACCAATCTCTCCTTTGAGAGATTAAATGAAATCTTTCTAGATTCGGTGATGACCGCAGCTATATTAGATAGGCTTACCCATAAATCATATATGCTAAATATGAATGGTAATTCTTATCGGCTAAAGGAAACCATGGAATGGCTGGCTAAATGAAATTAATTATTTTAAGGAAAGGAGGAAAATATGGTCTATATTTATTGATTTTTTTAGAAAAAGTGGTGTACTTTTCATTTGCTATTTGCACATTTAGATACGATTATTCAATTATAGTTTAGAAAACAACTAGTATTATTGAAAAATCTAGAAAAAAAAGGAGATTACGATGATTATTGATGCTCACGTACATATTTTCCCCAGTTTAAAATATACAGTTAGTAGATACAATAATATTCGTTTTAGTCCTCAGTTAGATCAGAAAACAATCAGGGATATGTGGGGGAGGATGAAGACAAATATTCTGGATGAAAGATATATACCGGGACTCGGGGAAGATGTTAATTTTAGAATAGATAACTATGGTAAATTTTATTGGACAAAAAATGGGAAGGAATGTTGGATGCAGAGATTTCCTGCAATTTTACGAAACATAGAATGGCCTCCGGAGCAGATGATAGCTTCTATGGATGAAATCGGTGTTGATAAAGCTATTATACAGGCGGGCTATATGGAAATGAATTTTGAATATAAATATTTTAAAGAGATAAATGAAAAATGGCCAACGAGGCTCTTTGGAACTATAACAATAGATTATGATATTGAAAAAGATAGAAATTATAGGCAGAAACAGATCGATAAATTAAAGAAAATAACAACTAATATCAGCAGTATAAAAGGAGTATATCAAGCATTTCCAAGAGGACAAAAAATTGATGATAAAGAATTTGAGCCCTTATGGAAAGAGCTATTAAACATGAAAATTCCTCATATTTTCTATGTTGGTTTTCAACCAAAAGAAAAATATTTGCAGTCATTGAAGCAGATAGAAAAAGTATTGAGGAAATTCCCTGATTTGGTAGGTGTAATAGGCCATCTTGGTGGTAATATTAGACCTAAACGGAATAAAAATTATTCTGATGGGAAAGAATTGCTGAAAGTGCTTAAATTGCCCAATGTATATTTCGAAGTAGGTTACGTATTGGCATATGAAAACTGGAAATTATGGAAGGAAAATTACCAATATCCTTATCCTCTTCATACAGAATTTATTAGAATGATTTATGAAGAGGTGGGTTGTAAAAGGTTTTTATGGGGTTCAGATATGCCCAATTTATATAGAACATGTACTTATCAGCAGTGTCTTGACTTAGTCAGATTACATTTTGATTTTTTAGATGAAGAAGAAAAAAAATTAGTTCTTAGTGGGAATGCATTAAGAGTATTTAGAGTATAAATACACCCGCGTTTATAGACACAGTGTTTACTCCAACAGATTATCATCTGCACAAGTTTTTTTGAGTTCTCACTAAATAAAAAAAGGTGGGATAATATGATTAAAATATGTTATTTGCATGATTTTTAGTTAATCTTAAAACCCACCTTCTTTGAAGATGGTAATGGTTAAAAGATTTCACCATTAGAATGATAGATATGTTATGATAAGCTATGACCAAATGGAAAAAATTATCTTATACTATCTATCAATGCAAATATCATATCGTCTGGTGTCCAAAATACAGATACAGGATACTAAAAGGTGCCCTGGCTGAATTTGTTGAGCAAACCCTAAAACTTTCCTGCTCTCAAGAGGAAGCCCTACTGGGGAAGCCACCTTTGAAGCCGGGGATATTGTTTAAGCATGAGATAGATCTTGATGAGCCCAAGATTAGAAAGTATATAAACTATCAAGAAGAAAGAGAAAGAAAAGAAGAGGGTGACCAACAAGATTTTGGCCTCTTTTAGAGACCTCTTAAAGCCACCTGCTATGCAGGGGTAGTCTTTACTTAGTTATATATTAAGAATAATTCAATATTTAGAGAAGTGTGAAACTACCCTGGCAGGAGCTGGGGGAGTTTCACTGATTTAATTCAGCTAAAGTATAGAATATTTACCCAGGGATATCGGTAATAAACATATGACCTGGAGAATGTGTAATCATAAACGGAAGGGACGCCTCTATAGCCACAGCTTGGGGGGTTACTCCGCAAGCCCAAAAAACAGGGACTTCTCTTGGTTTTATAGTGCTTGCTTCACCAAAATCTACGTGATTTATATTTTTAATTCCAATTTTTGACGGATCCCCCAAATGAACCGGTGCTCCATGGGCACCGGAAAATCTTGATGTTACTTCAATCGCTTTTATTACCTGATGTGAGGGAATAGGTCTCATGCCAACAACCAGCGGCCCACTAAACCTACCCGCAGGTTTACATCTAATATTAGTGATATACATAGGAGTATTATGTTTGTCTTCAATATTTCTTACGGGAATACCCGCATGCATTAGTGCGCTTTCAAAAGTATAACTGCACCCTAAGAGAAATCCTACGAGATCTTCTTTCCAATAATTATTTATATTGCGTACTTCATCAATAAGAACACCATCGCGATATATCCGGTAAAGTGGGAGATCTGTTCGTATATCTGCTCCCGGAGCAGTATATTTTGGCTCTGGGTTTCCGGGATCAGTTATCTCTAAAATTGGACACGGTTTTGGGTTTCTTTGGGCAAACATTAGGAATTCTAAAGCTTCCTCCTTGGGAAGGATAACAAGATTTGCCTGAGCATAATCTAAAGCAACTCCAGTTGTTTGCTGATTAAATTCCTCTTTTCTGATTAAGCTTCTTACTTCATAAGGAGTCATTTTTGTAAAATCAACCATTTTTTATTCCTCCAAAAAAAAGCTGTACACAGCCTTTATTTTATCTCTTTTAATTGTAATATCTTAAAAATTATTTATTCCGCTTTAAGAATATT
>Ga0315547_1002619_pt1 | contig 12513 bp, 11 predicted proteins | sample SalMarSW160240MG_2_FD_202542 | JGI IMG/M metagenome (GOLD analysis project Ga0315547, IMG submission 202542) | Salt marsh sediment microbial communities from the Plum Island Ecosystem LTER, Massachusetts, United States - Salt Marsh Sediment SW1601-240 ... | reverse complement strand
GTTACCTTGTTTTTGCCCTGATGAAAATTCCTCGGGCTGCGTTAATGTCTCTATCCATCTTAATAGACCTATCCGAAATGGTTTTCTCGCCAGGACTATTCATCTTGCTCCTTCAATTTCTCAAGGTACTCTCGTGAACTGCGAGACACGGGCTGACCGGAAACTTTCTCAAAAGTATCCTTCTTTTCAAAAGTATCCTTCTTCTCAAGTATTTCATACATTTGCTCAAAAGTCAAGTCTTGTTCTTTCATCAGTCTACCTTAATTTTGTACCGTTGAGGCCCTAATGATTCACGTACAGAGTCCTTTAGATGAACGTCTAACCGCCAAGTAATTCCATGTTTAGGGGAAACCCCATGAAGCCATTGACTGGGCTGTGTGTATGATGACAAACTGTTATAAGCGTAAGCATCAGTCGCAATCCAAGGACCATTCATGATAGTCTCGGTGTCTTGTGCTCCGAGTATAGCTTTATTGTGAAAATGACCTACAGAATAATATCTAACCCTTGGACAATTTGTCAAAAGGGGTGCCAAAGATTGGAGCCTTTGTTGACGACGTTGTAGACCATAAAATGGAATTCCCATACTGGATCGAATATCATCACCATGGGCGATATTGAAGCCAACACCATTTATATCGAGATTCACACTGAAGCAATCAGGAATCAAGAATGAAACATTCTCAATATCCTGACAATATAGTTCGGCCAATTTTGCGCAGAGATAATCCCAATTATCATGAGCGCCATGAAAATTCTTCTTTTGAGATCGGCGACCATGATTCCCAGGGACATAAACAACAATGATTTGTTCAAAATGAGGAGCCAAATCTCGATACATTAAAGCGTGTAACTTACCGACGCCAAGACAATTTTTCATCATTCGTTGAAAGTATGATCGTTCAGCAGCCCCATGTATTTCACCACTGGTGAAATCACCATAACAAAGCACATTGAGCACCGGAAAATGAAAATTACTGAGAGTATTTTGAGTCCATTGAATAATCGAATCAATCAATCTCTCAGCCCGACAACATGAAATAGGAAAATTGTATGTCTCCAAGCCACCACAATCAACTGGGTCAACAACTTGATCATGGTGACCATCTGAAAGATGAAGAACAGCATGTTCCGTAATCAGACCCTTCTTTGCAAGTTTCTTTTGAGCCTTTGGAAGAGGTTTAATAGGGATAATACGATCAGTAAGTACCCCTGACATTGCCTGAAAAAGACCTTCCAATTTCGCACCAGCCTTAGCCTTAGTACGGGCTCGGTTTCTTTCATCAGTCAGATGGAAAATGTCGGCTTCCAATTGAAGAATTTTCTCGTTAGTTGGATCATAATCCTCTATCTTTTTTCTCTGTCCTCCGGCAACCTTTGCCACTGGCTTCTCCCCATTTGGCCACGGAACATCCTTGTGAGCACGCTCAGTAGCTATCTCACTGATCATCGAACGACTAATCTTATATTTCTTAGCAAGATCTGTCTGTTTGATGCCAACGACAATACCCGCCTTAATATTCTCAACTTGTTTCTTTGTAATTTTTGCCATAAAGTATATCTCCATAAGAAAACAATCAACAGATTTACCTCTGAGAGTTGATGAATTATTTCTTTAACGACCATCATCAAGAGGAATTGCTTCCAGATCGGCTTCACTCGGCATAGGAATTGTAGCATTCATTGCCCACTCCATGTTCATATTCTTGGCCCACTCATGCATTCGGCGCACCGGAACATACCAAGCAAAACCTTGAGCATCACGAATACCAGCCGTAAGCATACCAATATATTGTCCAGTCTCCTGATTAAATACACCACCACCAGAAGAACCTGGGAATGACACAGCAGATGTCTGGTCATATACAGCTTCAGCATAATTTTCATCAAGAGCTAAAAGACGCCCAACTTGTGATGTAACTCCAGTTGTGAATGAACACGATCCAATATCACCAAGAAGACTTCCGACATGAATCAATTCAGTACCAATGTTGGGAATCTCATCCCCAAGGTAGAAAGTACTTGATTCTCGTGTATAGTTTCGCATCCGAACTTCAAGTACGGCTTGATCATCACCAGTATAACAATTACTGTAGCAAATTACCCTACAATCAAGATACTCTTGTTTTACTTTTCTACCATCCTGAATAGTTTCTTGATAAATTTGACAATCCTTAAATCCAACTACAATTCGTTTGGTTCCCTCCTTTTTATCTATAACTGATCGCTCTGTTCGGAGATCTTCAACAACATGTCCTGCTGTCCACACATATGATTTGAATACATTTGGAGAAATTTCCCGAGTGAACATCGTTCCAGAACCACGACCACGACCATCAACACTAATGGTTACGCTAACATTTTTCAAATTGTCTAATACCTTCTGATCTGTAACGGGAGCGGCAAAAGCCAATTGAGAAATCAACATCAATGTCGCTACACAAGATACAAGTCGCCTCATAAGAGACCTCCAAATAAAAGTGAAAGTGAAACTAGAAATTATAGTCACGAACTTCAACATCAAGATCAATCTCAATATCAAAGCTAAACTCATTAAGATGTGGTAGATTTTTCAAAAGAATTTCGGAAATGATTTCTTCAAGAATTTCACAATCTCGTCCACTTATCAAAGTGAGCAATAATGTTCCGTCATAATATTCAAAAGCTGAACAGATTTCTCCATAACTATCAAAACCTTCTTCCAATACTTCTTTCAGAACCTCATGTGGTTGTTCAATACTTTCAATCCATTCTTCATCAAATGTCATGTAAAATCGAATCCTTGAAATCATGACACATCCTCCTGACTATCATCCCAATTTATACCTTCCGTGATTTTTCCCATAGTCATCAGTTCAAGTTTACGGTTCTCCCTGATAATGTCAACAACACGCTCGTCAGTAGGCAAATGAAGCAAATCAACAATAGTGCAGCCAAGATTTTCATCCATACCCTTACGGTGAATTCTGTCTTCTGATTGTATCCGATATTCTGGTTTGAATGAATTGCTCCAGTAAACTGCCATCCGTGCCTCAACTAATGTCAACGACATACCACCCGATTCTGGGTGAGCCACAAATGCCACCAATTTATTATTATCAATGTCAGACCAAAAATCGAGTGGATCTACTATAAGAGTAGTGCCATCATCTTCTGTAACTTGAAAACCACGTCCATCACAGCGGACAACTGCCCAACCTTCTTTTTGACAGATTTTAGTACAACGATCAACTGATCCTGTGAATCCTGCAAAGATGACTATACGTCCGGTTTCTTCACATTCTCCAAGCAAATCTTTCAAAGCTTTTTCTTTTGGACAAGGAACAGTCTTCGTGATTCTCTTGATCTTCTTTATTTCACCACTTCCATGGCATTTTGGACAAGTAACTACCCTTTTCTCAAGCCTAGCTACTAATTCCTCGTCAAGCATATCAATTGCTTCAAAACATTTGAGTTCATCCTCAGTGTCGAACCATTCAAAAACAGTACCATCAGAACAATGATTACAAGGCTTCGTGCCATCAATCACTTCACGATATTGAAAACCATCCGACAACTCTCGGAGCTTTGTCATGCCTATCATAGCATTCTGAGCACTATCGGCAATTGTCTTGGCGACTCTAAGCAATGATGAAGTTGGCTTACACTCAACTTTACGATAACGCTTGTCAGGTAAAGAGAGACAATCCTTTTTGTGTTTGATCAAAGCTAAACCAGCAAGTCTCTTGAACATGTAAGAGACTTCATTCTTTGCTGGTTTGAACTTGTGATATTCCATTTCCAGATTATTAGGATCATATTCATGCTCTCCCTCTTCAAGAGTAAGCCCACATTTTTCGCACTTGTTCTCGTTATCTCTCCATCCAACTGTTGTCCAAAAAGTTCCACTATCAAATGTTTTCTGAACTTGGAATGCTAGTCTCTTCTCTAATGCTTTGACATTACCTTCCTTGAGAAAACCAGGCCAAGCTATTTCGCATTGGCTCCACCAATCAGTTGGTCTCTTGGGTGATGGTGTTCCAGACATGAGGATGATGTAGGCATCCCACATATATTTTGCACGCATCAAGTCTGCAAGTTTCTGAGCGGCTATTGATCTCTGACTGGATGACATTTTCAGTTTGGATGATTCATCAAAAACAACACCATTGGGGAGAGGATTTCCTTCCTTGTACTCATCCATAATCCGAACAAGTCGTTCGTAGGTCATATAGTCGATAGTGGCACAGGTCTCATCAAATCCCCATTTCCTGAATTCCCTTTGGATATTTGTTAAGCTGCTTTTGGGGCCTACCCAAAACCAATGAGGAACATTGGATCGTTCGATGACCTCTTGAGCGGATAGGGTGTTATGAGTTACAATAAACTCATCTGTGACATATAATTGGTTTTCAGCTTCAACAGCAATGCAGATACATTCTTCTTCTCCGATTGATTCAACAGCCGTAATTGCTCTGGTAGGTTCATACTTTGTTGGATTCACATAATTATCTCGTTTTCGACTCAATTTGAAAGGTTGGATTGAAGAAGGGAATGTGGCGTTGATTTTATATGCCAATCTCCCAATAAGTTTCTCTCCTTTGTAGGTATTCGTTGGATACTTCTCAGCAACGTGACATGTACCTCCAAGTGATTGAACAAGTGTTACAAAAGCATCACGTAGCTCTGATGCAGTTGTTGAAAATTCAACACCACCATTTTCCATTGCGTATCCATCTGAATCACACAGCCCTTGCAGTAACTCAATGCGATTCTTAACACTGTTAAATAGATAACCATCTGGTAGGAATTTTTCAGGTGAAAGATGTCCTTTCAAACAAGTTTGCTCAATAAAGTTGTTGACTGTAACGTCCTTGATATGGTAATCAATTTGACTGTTCTTCTTCAATTTCAAAGGTGTATTCATCAAAAAATTCACCCTAACAACAGTCTCGACATCAGGTATCGAAAGCACATTGGTCCAACCAGTCAGGCCACCATTCCCGAGGATATAACCCAACAGGTATGGCGGAATCTCAAGAGGAACTTCATCATATTCAACAGGGACAACCATTGGAATATAATGTTTGTTGTTGTTGTTGTTGTTGTTGTTGTTGTTGTTGTTGTTGTTGTTGTTGTTGTTCCCATTCTCAAACTGAAGTCCACGCGAGATTATCTCATTGAGTTCGAGTGTCTCGTAAGGTAGATAACGGAACTTTCTACTTGCTGTCTGAACATTCCAAAGATGATCCCCACTGCAAATAACAAAGGAATCATCAGTGAAAGTCACTCGAAACATTTCCATTTTTCCACGAGGATAAACACCCTTAACCTTGGTTCTTCCACCATCAGGGTTGATGACCACATCCCCAATCTGTACCTCACCGAAGGTTGTCCAACCCGTAGGTGTAGCTATTTTAGATGTAGGGTGTTCACCCTTACCCAAACCCATCTCCGCACCCCATATCTGAAATCTATAGGTGAGGCCATGGTCTGTCATGTCTTTCTGATGTTCCATCAATGGACGAGTATATTCATGTCTTACCAATGGTCTCTCAAACCATTCATAAACATTATCACCCATCATCCAATGAAGTTGAAACTGATTTCGGAAATTGTCGTCAATCGACCAGTATTTCTTCGGAACCTTATCGAAGCCGTGCCATTTGGCCCCACTCATTGATTTTATTTCGCCCTTCATTCCGAAAGGTGATTTCCGAAAGATGATCCGACCATCCTTGTACTCCAGCCGTACAGGAGCCTTTAGGCGCTTACCTTTATCTGTTTGATATTTCAGTTTTGTTTCTACTATTGTCATCTTGGATCTTCTAGCAACAAAGTATTGTCTCGATGATTTTTTCGTGTACAATCATTCCAGACATTAAGATTAACAGCCTCGAACAATGACAGTATTTTATTAAATATATATCGTACAGTTGATTCAGTTGATGAATGACAACCAGAAAGGATAGCAATTTTCCATTGAGCTAATGTCCCAGTAATAACTGCCGCTTGAATGCCACGTACAACTGTGTCTGCTATGGTAAATGGCATTGATGAGCAGATTTCCAATACGTCTACCAAGTTCCTTTCATTAGTGGCTACCAAGACCGAGAACGATACATGGGTCAAGAGATGTGGAGACAAACCCACAGGTGCTTTCTGATCTTTCATTGCTGCCAAACAACTAAGAAACCTCTCACTGTCGCTCAGCTTTTTATGGCTGGCGTCAGAGACAGCCGATAGACTGTATCCGAACATCTCGCGACTCATTGACAAGAGCTTGTCAAAGTCGATATTGGGACTTTGTATTAGGACAACTAGGGCTTGCATTCTGTTATTCCGTTATTCCGTGTGTCACAGAGACTAAGCCTCTGAGCGAGCATTATTACAGCAAATCAAATTCATTTGCACCTCCATACCTACTAAAGTCGTGGGAGCAGGAGTTGAACCTGCGTGATGGGCGTATGAAACCCATGAGACACCACTTCTCTATCCCACGATAACGAACTGTTCTGTCAAGGGTCGCACTCCTTTGGAGGCGTTGCCAACGAGTCCAGAACAGTTCGTGTAAACGTCCTAGCCCTGTCCGAGAATTACCAGGATAGCCTGGGAAACTTGGTCAGAGTAGGTTCCTCCGCCGACGAGAGCCGCCAACGCCAAAGCAATCACCCACACCCACTTATTCTTCGCGTACTTCTTGAGCGTCTCCATCTTATCTCCTTGTTTAATAATGGATTTCTCTGTAAGATACTACACACGTCAGAAGGAAACCAACCCAAAAAATCTGCTAACGTGCCCGAGAATTTCCATCTTCATCATCAGTATCTTTCTCGATTCCTGAATCTGAAGGATTTAAAAATCTTTCCATCTCAAAAACCAATTTCTTCATTTCCGGTTTATTAACAAATGGTGTACTACACGGAACAACAACTGGAGCGTGCCATGAGTAACGCTTCTTTTCAATAAACTTGATATTCATCGTAAACGGAAGCGGATCATGTGGCTCGACACCAACCAAATGACGACGTTCAATATCTTCTTTAGTCAAGCTAAGGAATGGATAGATCCTCTTCGCTTCGGCACGAGTACTCTTTGTCCCACAAAACCATTCCAGAAAACGACCAGTAGAACGCTCATAAATCAAGAAACTGGGTCCATACATGCACCCCGAATCCTTCTTCAAACTCTCATCCTGTATCTGTCGGAACTCACTTGACTCCATATCATAATTCACGATAATAGCCTCAGTGTCGCTGAGATCAATCGCCTTTGGTCGTCGTGCAAATGGGATACAATCAACAGATTTTCCCAAAACAGTGATTTGATCATCACCTTCAGGAACACCCCAATTACCAGGTGCAATCAATCCTCGACCAACAGCATTACCCTTGGAAAAAAGTTGGAGACGGCCTAGAAAATCTACACCCTTAGCGAGATCATTAAAACCTTCATCGGAACCCATGCTAACGACGGGGAGATTAGGAGTGTAATCAGTGTTATCGGACATGTCGTTGTTACCTTTTTTGAAAATGAAATGAAAGTTCAAAATAATATTTCTTTAATGTCTGTTAAGCTCCTTTCCATTTCTTACGAGATCGTTGTCTCGCCTTATGTTCTTGCTCATCTACACTTCGAGTATCTATATGTAAAGCCCATTTGAGAGCCTCAATCCACCCATCCAAAACAGTCTTACAATTAGCTGTTGTCATAACTAGCCCTGCTACAGAATGTGAATTTAGTTCCTCTTGAATATCTTTTAGGGACCGCAAATAAGCCTGTGGTTTGAATTCAGTCTCAAAGAAAGCCTCCATTTTTCCGTCCTTAACAGCCTCCTTGAAATTCTTAATAGCTGCGGCTACCAATGCGTGAAATTCCTTATTAGGCATTAGTTTAGCTGGATCAATGAAATCCTCACGTAAGACCGATGGCAATTTTGACAACATATAGGCATTACCAAGACAAATTTCCCCTCTATCAACTGCTAATCGTAATTCCTTATTTAGTCTCAAAAGTCCAAGTTGATTTTTGATCCAATAAGGCTCTTTATTGATCATACTTGCGATTTGTCGTATAGTAATACCTGGTTTTGCCTTTTGGATTCTCTTCAGTTGTTTGGCGTACTGGGAAGGAGTCGTTTCCTTCCGAATTGCATTCGCCTGTATTTGTATAGCAAGAACTTGATCATCGGTGATGCCCTCTTTGATGATACAAGGTATCTCTGTCTTGTATAAATCTCTCATACAAGATATCCGATACATCCCATCAATCACTTCATACTTCCCTGGCTTCCGTGAACTGAGACGTACAACAATAGCACTGAGTAACCCAATTTCTTCAATAGAAGTCTTCATCTCCAAATATTCGATACTACCCTTGGCAACAGGACGCAACAATATCCATGGGTCTACAACGAGTTCAATAGGTATATTCTTAAATTGATCATCCATTTCGCCATTATTCTCTAATGTAAATTTCCCATTCTACATCTATTAGAGTGCAGATTTTCAGGAAAAGTCCAAAAATTCTTGTAATTCTCAAAAAAAAGTCTCTACTAAAATTCTCAAAATTATTAGGCTCATTTGTCATTGAAAAGTGTAGTACTTAATAGGATAATCTTTTCGTAGTTTGAGTTAAAAGGAAAAAAGGAAAAAAGGAAAAAAGGAAAAAAGGAAGGAAGGACCCACTTCCAAGTTTACTTATAAGGTATTTATAATATTTTCTCTATGTCTCTATTTTCTTTAAGTATTATATCATTATAGCCTTTTGTAAATCATAAGTTGAATTATGGTAAGAGGTTGCAAGAATTCAATACCATTCAAATTCATCCTTTTTTAGTCATTTTCCAAACAAAATGGTTCTTTTTGGACTTTTTCTGAAAATCTGCACTCTAATAGAGCAGATAGGAATCGTTTTGTACCCATTGGAGTAATCATGTCACAAAAGTTCATAACAAAAGCCATTGTTGACTTTCTCAAAGCCAGGAGAGCCGATCACCCTGGTCAAGACCTTCTCGATAGATATCTTGAACATGGCACTGATATGGAAACACAACTTAATGTTGCCGCCGGAAACGGGGAACCCGTCCACGGGAAACGTGCCACCTGGACCGATGGTATCAATGAGTGGTGGAATCTCCGGATACCAAAAGGCTCATATGATGAGCCGAACTTCCAGGATTACAAACTCTCATGGCCTTTGGAACTTCACGCTGATGGTATTGGTTCCACAGGTTGGAATTGGAAGGAACGCAAAAGCCTTTGGTTTGGGTTTGATTTTGATGCAATCACTGGGCACGCTAAAGGCGTAGGTATTGACGATGATGCTCTCGCTGAAGTTCAACATCAGGCAGAAGCATTACCATATGTTGAGGTAAGAAAGTCCACAGGTGGCAAGGGCATCCATCTCTATGTCTATGTAGATGGTATCCCAACTAAGAACCACACTGAACATTCCGCTCTAGCTCGTTGCGTTCTGGGAATGATGTCTTCGGAGACTACGTTTAACTTTGCGAGTCAGATCGATTGTTGTGGTGGAGTTATGTGGCTTTGGCATCGGAAACTGACAATAGAGAATCAAGGTCTAGCTTTAATCAAGTCCTCCGAGAAAGTTCTCACACTTAATGAACTTCCTTCCAATTGGAAAGACCATATTGAAGTTATACGGGGCAAACGGTCAAAGGTCAAAGTAAGTGGCATCAAGGATGCTGACGTGGACCCGTTCGACAAGCTGGCTTCAGCCCGACGAATTATTGACTTGGATGATCAGCATAAGGCTGTCATTGATGAATTAGCTAGGTCAGGGTATTCTACGGTCTGGATTTCAGATCACCACTTGGTGCAAACACATACATGTGCTCTTCAGAAGTTATTTGATGATCCAGATATCCACAAAGAACTCGAACTCAGAGGTTTCTATAGCACTACTTCAGAAGGTAAGAATAGAGCAGAGCCAAACTGTTTTATGTTTCCATTACCAAAGGGCTCTTTCAAAGTATATCGTTTTAGCCCTGGAGTCTCAGAGGCAAATACTTGGCAACAAGATGGTGAAAGTTGGACCACTTGTTTTTATAATCATGACCCAGATCTGAGAACAGCGGCTCGTGCTCTCGGTGGGGCGGAACTATCTGATGGAAAAGGCTTCCAATTTGAAAGGGCTGAAGAAGCCATAAAAGTGGCTCAGGCCCTGGGTGAGACTATAAAGATTGATGATAAACTCAAGCTTCGGGAAGCCATTGTTCGACCTAACAAAGATGGTCGACTGGTAGTCCGTGTTGAAAAACATAAAGAGGAATCACGACCCAGTGGTGGTTGGGCAAAAGTCAAAGGTGGATTCTGGGAAAAGGTCTTCGAGTTGAAGACTGATCCTACCGAAGATAAGCTCGGGTCAGATGAGTTTGATGATAATCTTCGGACGCTCGTCACACATGATGGTGACCCTGCTGGATGGTTCGTGAAAACATCTAATAAAAAATGGACACGCCGTCCTCAAAATGAATGTAAGAATTGGTTACAACACCAGGGACTCGGAAAACAGGAAGCCGAACAGATTCTCGGGGGTTGCATAAATAAACCTTGGGAGTTAGCACATCTTCCGTTTCAAGATGAAGAACCAGGTGGACGTCGTTGGAATTTCAACTCCCCACAATTCAAATTTAACCCAGTAAAATTGAAAGATGATGAAGTTCCTAATCACCCTCACTGGGATAAAATCCTTCAACATTGTTTCTGTGATCTTGATGATGAAATCAAAAAACTGTCATGGTGTCAAGAGGCTAATATCACCAGTGGTTACCAATATGGTCTAACATGGATAGCTTGTTGCTTCCGTGCGCCATTTGAGCCCTTGCCATTCTTGTTCTTCTTTGGGAATCAGGAATGTGGGAAATCAATCCTACACGAGGCTCTCAGCCTACTCATTACAAAGGGTGTTGTAGATGCTAAGAAAGCCTTGACTACAAAGAACGATTTTAATGGTGAATTGGAGGGTGGCGTCATCGCAGTAATTGAGGAAGAGGATATCTCTGGGAGCCCTTATGCTTACAACAGGATGAAGGACTGGATAGCAGCAAAGCAGATTTCAATTCGTAAAATGCGAACTGATGCTATCCTGATGCCAAATACCCTTCACTTTTTGATGATGGCTAACAGTCAGAGTTACTGTCCGGTGTTTCCTGGAGACTCTCGAATCATGGTCATTGAAGTCAGAGATCTACTCAAGGAAGAAGAGATTCCAAAAAAGGTTTTGCTTGCACTTCTCGAAGCAGAGGCTCCACATTTCATGCGAACTCTGTTAAACATCGAACTTCCACAAGTAAAGAATCGAATGAGTGTTAAAGTGGTGGATACCTATAAGAGACAACAATCTCAGGATATGGCTCGTTCACCCCTGGAAACTTTCATCAATGCTAAGTGTTATCAAGCAGCAGGTGAGAAGATTCTATTTTCTGAGTTCTATGATAAATTCCTTTTGTCATTAGATACAGAAGATCGTTATGAATGGAGCAAACAAAAGGTATCTCGCAGTTTACCATCTGATACACCTTCTGGAGCTAGTGGTGGAAGGGGTCAGCGTTACGTAGGAAATTTATCTTGGGAGCCTGCAAAAGACAAAGATGCTCCAGCATACTTTTGTATTAACAGCCGATTGAAGTTAAAGGAGAATGTTGTCAAATGAGCAAAATCGATTATACAGAGGGTGATATTAACAGTGATAAAAAAGGGTCTGGCGCTCGTGCTAACAAGGGTAAAATTGATCTAACATTGGTCCCAATACTCTTGCTTGGTGGCGTCACTAGAGTGTTCATGGGTGGTTGCTTGAAGTATGTAGAATTCAATTGGGCAAAGGGTATGCGATGGAGCATCTGTATGGCTTGTACACTGCGACATCTTTTCAAGTGGTGGTATCTCAATGAGGATATCGATCCAGAGAGCAGAGAACATCACCTTGATCATGTTTTGGCAAATGTCTTTATGCTCAAACATTATACCAAAGCATACCCAGAAGGAGACAATCGACCACCCAAGTCAACAATGTTTAATGTGTGGATGGAGGACTTCTGTACGACTTTTGATGAAGAAGCCTACCTCGAACGTAACCCTGAAATTCGCGAGATAGTCGAAGAGCGACGTGCAAAGGAAAACCAACAATGACAATTCATAACGGACTTGTCCATCTCAATGGTCATCTTCTAACAGCCATGGACTATGAGACCACCGGATTGATAGATGGCTATCATGAGATCATCCAAGTGGCTATTGTTCCGCTTGATGCAGACCTACGACCAAGAAGAGATCTTAGACCTTTCTATCACAATATCAGTCCTCTTTATCCTGAACGTCAAAGAGTGGGAGGTGCAAGAATTGTGCATGGTATGGATGTGTACTGGTTAAAAGAAAATGCACCATCAGCCGAACGTATTAGTGATATGCTTGTGGATTGGTTCGAGAAACTAGATCTCCCAGTAGGAAAGAAGTTGGTTCCTCTCTGTCACAATTTTGAGTTTGAGTCACGTTTTTCTATTGCTTGGCTAGG
>Ga0315547_1002618_pt1 | contig 12516 bp, 12 predicted proteins | sample SalMarSW160240MG_2_FD_202542 | JGI IMG/M metagenome (GOLD analysis project Ga0315547, IMG submission 202542) | Salt marsh sediment microbial communities from the Plum Island Ecosystem LTER, Massachusetts, United States - Salt Marsh Sediment SW1601-240 ... | reverse complement strand
AAATAAGTGTGTATTCATGTTATTAAACCTAGTGGCTAACTGATTGTCAAAGAGCAGTGTAAACGATGTCTTGGCACTAAAAGCTGTAAACGATGTCCTGGCATTTATCACCTAGCCGTTGATTCTTGGTCACCATCAGCCATAAAAATGTCCCCTTCTTCCCATTCCAAGGAGAGTATGAAGATCGTTTTTTATATTTTCATGCCAAAAAAATATCTCTCCATCTCTCCTTCTCATGGCTGGCTTTAAATTGACCAAGAAATCTCTCAAATTCAATCAGTTCCATTGAATAAGATTACTTCACTTCTCTCGCAATGACAACAATGTTAACTTTTTACGAAACTATCAGTCTTTAAATCTCAATATATTGTTGGCCCTCCTCTCACTTTAAGAACTAACACAGTGATATTTAATCCATCAGAAATCTAATCTAACATATTTAAATCATAGTTTTAATGAACTACCCCGCAGCAGAGCTGCGAGGTATCAAAATGAATTTTTATCTTATTAACCCCGATGCAGAGCATCGAGGAATTCTTTTGATTAAATTTATTATGGCAGGAGCCCTTTTCATCATCGCTTCTCTTGTTTAATTATAGCTCACCCGCCTTTTCCAGGTAGTCTAAAATGGAATTTATCATTTTCTCTGCCATCGGACTCTTCTTTCTCCATTCCTTGGCTATTTCCGTTGATATCTCCTTGGCCTTCTTCATATCCTCAGACGAAAGCTTCGTATGAACTAATCCGTAATCAGTCATCTTTTTTAGCGTAATAATGCTTTCCGCCACAGACATATAATCATATTTTGCATCTAACTCATAGCACCATGTATACATTGCCTGTTTGAGATCGTCCGGCAGCTTGTTCCACGCCTTCTTGCTAACTGTAAAATCGCAGTTAGCAATAGGGCCATGAAAGGACGGGTATAACACGTACTTAGTCACCTCATGGAGACCTATATCCCAGTCCTCCGCTAGGGTTACAAACTCTGCCGCATCCACTACCCCTGTATCCAAGCCTGAGTATAGCTCTCCACCAGCCAGCGCGACTGGAGATGCCCCAAGCTTTTTAAACAGCATAGTGGTCAGCCCTCCTGGGGTACGGATCTTGATGCCCTTAAAATCATCCAAGCTTCTCAGTGGCTTTTTTGACATGATTGGTTCTGCACTGATCATTGCAGGGCCAATATATTGTACATTATATTTGCTGTATAGTTCTTCCGCTATTTCACGCCCGCCAAAATGATAGACCCAAACCCTTACCTGTGATGTGTTGTCCCAGACACCGATGAGACTAAAAAGTGAGGCAAATGCAGCATCTTTTCCTGCATAATAGGCAGGAGCATTGAAGCCGCATTCAAAGATACCTTTTGTCTGGCCATCTAGCTGGTCAAAGGCCCCTACTAAAGTCCCTACACCATATAGCTTAATATCAATGCGACCGTTTGTTAGTTTTTTCAGATCATTCAGAGCGGCATCTGCTGCCTTGAATCCTACGCTACCAGGCACCGCGTAAGTCTGTGCGCGCCAATTAAAAACTTCATCTGCAGCATATCCGCTGGCAACTATAAATCCGCTTAAACCTGCAATTAATATTATAGAAACTATCTTTTTTGATCTAATATTCCTTATTTCTTTAAACAGAAAATCTATCGCCCTTTTTATTGTTCTCATTTTTTTCCTCCCAGTTTTGTTATTTAACTCCCTTTAATTTGCTCCTCTATAAGCCCATTAACCCTCTTGTCACCTCCTTTCTTTTTCTTTTGGTTATATCAATAATTCCCACTCTTTCTCAGCTCAGCTGCTCTTAAAACAGACTCAATGATCTGTTCATATCCAGTGCATCTACACAGGTTCCCTTCTAACGCATCCTTTATCGCTTCAACAGTAGGATTAGGATTTTCATCTAACAGGGCTTTGGTGGCGAGGATCATTCCTGAAGTGCAAAATCCGCATTGGAAGCCGTATTTTTCCATATAGGCATTCTGAATTACGCTTAACTCACCTGGCTTGGCGAGACCTTCAAGTGTAGTGATTTCTTCGTTTTGCACCTGAACTGCCAGCATAAGGCAGGATCTCACCGGTTTACCTCCTACGAGAACCGTACAAGCTCCACACTCACCCTCATCACAGCCCTTTTTGACACTCGTCATCTTTAGTTTGTTTCTCAAAAAATCTAATAAGGTTTCATTTGGGTTTACTTCTTCCTCCGCGATCTGGCCATTCAATTTGAATGTCACTTTCATCATGTTTCCTCGCTAAGCTATTTTATTCAGGACTCTTTTTACCAACACGGATGCCATTTCTTTTCTGTATGCCGCCGATGCTCTAACGTCACTTATCGGCCTTACTTCCTCTTTTACCAGTGCTGAAGCCTTCTCAATATTCTCTTCGCTAACCTCCGTCCCCTTCAACAAATTTTCAACCTTCCCGCTAAGGATTGGAGTTTCGGCCACTGCGCCCAGCGCAACCCTTATATCTTCAAATTTACCGTCTGTTATCACAGCAAAGGCCGCAACTGAAGCAATCGACAGTGTGAACCCCTTCCGTCTTCCAATCTTCAGGAATGCCGAGGGGCCTTGTTTATAGGGTATAAGAACTTCTGTCAGTATTTCGTCCACCCTTCTTATGGTCTCCCCGGGTCCGGTGAAAAATTGTGAAAGAGCTACGACGCGGTCGCCATCACGCCCCTGCAACTTCACCGATGCATCCAGCGACAGCAGTGGCGGGGCCGTATCCGCAGCAGGGGAAGCATTACAGAGATTCCCACCAATAGTCGCCCTGTTTCGTATCCCCGGAGATGCCAAAACCCGAATCGCTTCCACAAGAACACCTGCCTTTTCCTGGACGAGTGGAGACTGTAGAATATCCGTTAATCGAGTCCCAGCACCGATACAAAGGGAATCTTCCCTCATATCTATAAACGACAACTCGGAAATCCTATTCAAGTCAACAACTACACCGGGAGTGATGGCGAGTTTTTTCATTCGCGGAATCAAATCCGTACCACCTGACAGCAATTTTGCTGTATCGCCATGTTCCCTTAACACTGCGATCACCTCCTTCAGGGAAGCAGGAGCGACATATTCAAATTCTGGCAAGGGTCTGATCTCAGCTTCCATATCTCATCCCTCCCTCATGCCGAAGTAGACTTTTTCTGCATTCAGGGGCAGGTCGTAAAACCGAATACCCGTGGCATCATAGACCGCATTTGCAATGGCCAGCGGCGTCGCAATAAAGGCGATTTCTCCAACTCCTTTGGCTCCATAGCCGGAGTATTTGTACTCGTCCTCAACTGCTACAAACGGCTCTAGCTCCGGTTTATCCTTGATGGTGGGGATGACATAATCGGTGAAGGAGTCGTTGATCATCTTCCCCCTTTCCCTTACCACGGTCTCGGTCAGGGCATATCCCAGACCAAGCATGCCGCATCCATTTACCTGGCCCCTTACTACTTCAGGTTGAATGATCTTACCTGCAGCGACACCAGGATACAGCTTCAAAACGTTCACCTCACCTGTCTCAAGGTCTACCTCCACCTCGGCAATAGTAGATCCAAAGGTGTAGGCTGCATATGGATCGCCTTGACCGGTTTCCGGATCAGGATATCCCCTGCGGGCCTTGATGAACCCAAATTCTGCAGGGCTAAGACCCGTCTGGTACAGCTGCCTAGCGAGATCAGGGAAAGGCAGTTTCTGGAAAGGGTCATTCATGTTATAGGCCTCACCATTTTCTATGACCACTTGATTCTCGTCACAGCCCAGGAGGTCTGCTGCCAGGGTGTTCAGCCTTTCTCTCAGCTTCAGGGCCGCGTCCACAGCAGCAGTTCCTCCGATAAAAGTACCCCGCTGTGCGTGGGTTTCACCGCTGTCGGGCATCCGGCTCGTATCATTGGTCTCAACCTTTACCCAGTCATAAGGCACACCCAGGGTTTCCGCCACCATCATGGCATGTGATGTAATAGTTCCCTGGCCAATTTCTACGATACCCGTGGAGTACATGACACTTCCATCGGGATTGATGATGACGGATGCCCCGGCCCAGTCCTGCTTGAATCCGGTAGTGCCACAGCCATGCCAGCTGCAGCCAACGCCAATCCCTCGCCTCTTGGTTCCATTACGGAGCATTCCCGTTTCAGCCCTTTTTGTCTTCCAGTCGGCTTTATCAGCCACTTTTTTAATCAATTCCTTTATCCCTACGGAATGGTCCAGTATTTGCCCCGTTCCCAGTCGGGACCCTGGCACCAGGGCATTCTTTAGCCTAAACTCCACCGGATCTATGCCCAGCTCCTCTGCCAGCAAGTCCATCTGTGTCTCCGCGGCAAAGAGCATTTGTGGATTTCCAAATCCATTAAAGGCACCGGGTGGCAGGTTGTTGGTATACACCGCCATACCGTTTATCCTGCAGTTGGCAATTTCATACACACCTGTGGCATGGTAAGCGGCGCGCCTCATCAGTCCGATGACCTGGCCTGTATATCCGCCGCAGTCACACAGATACTCCACGTCAATTGCCTTGAGCTTTCCGTCCTTTGTTGCCCCCGTCTTATAACGGATATCAAAGGGGCATCTTTTAAAACGAAAGTTAAAGGAATCATACCGCGTGTATACGATTACGGCCGGCTGGCCCGTAACATCTGCCGCAACTGCCGCCATCGCTGAAATGATCGGGCCGTAAGTGTCCTTACCGCCGAATGCCCCGCCAATATAGGGTGTGACAATCCTGACCTCAGATTCAGGTCTTCCGAGAATGCGTGCCACTGTTGCACGTGTTCGGAAAGGGCCCTGGTTGGTACTGATTACGGTGATTCCACCCCGATCTTCCGGGATCGCTATCGCAGCTTCTGGCTCAATATAGGCGTGATCCTGTGCTCCCGCCTTGTAAGTACGTTCAACAATGACATCACACTCCGTAAATGCATTCTCAACATCACCCTTCCGTATCTTCACATCTGCCGGTGACTTTTTGTCATGGATTCCGAAGTTTCCTTCAAGAGCCTCTTTTGGGTCAAACACCGAAGGTATTTCCTTATAGTCAACTGAAACCGCATCGGCGCCGGCCCATGCGGCCTCTTCGTCCTTCGCGACCACCAAGGCCACCGGATCGCCAATGTAGCGGGCCTTTCCATAGGTCAGGAGGGGTTGATCATCGAGATAGTACCCGCAAAGATTTTCGCCTGTGATGTCCTCGCCGGTGATAACGGCCACCACGCCCGGGACACCTAGGGCCGCAGCCTTGTCCACATTCTTTATCAGGGCATGTGGGTAGGGGCTTCTTACAGGACGAACGATCAGTGCATTTTCAATCAAAAAATCAGTCGTATATTTCGCTCTCCCCGACACTTTCTCGATTGCATCTACCCGCCTGACGTTCTTTCCAACAACCCTGTAGTCTTTCCCTTTCAGAAGCTTCTTCACTTTATCTAGGTAATCCTGGTACATAAGTATGTCCCCTTATCTAAACCTGACATCGAGTTTATGCCACCAAAGGTTATTCACTGACCGGTCCGCCCTGCATGGTAATTGCCTGTTCCGGGCACACGCATGAACAAACTCCACAACCCCAACAGTCCTCCACAATGATCCGATCATCTTCAAGCGAAAGCGCATTATAGAAGCAGGAATTAATACAGATGCCGCACTGAGTGCAGAGATCTGGATCGATTACTGCCTTCTCTTTAGGATATTCCGCCATTTGGGCATAGGTCATGGCGCTCTTTGCCGCAATGCCGATAACTTCTTCAGCGCTCTTGTACCCGTGGCTATCCAGGAATTCATTGAGTTCTTTAATGGTCTTTTTCAACCATCTGTAGCCCTTGGCCATCACTACAGAAGCCATCTGTACTGTTGTAGCCCCGGCCATCATGAATTCCACCACGTCCTTGGCATCGTAAGGCCCGTTGGTCCCGGTGATAGGCATCCCCAGTTTGTTGTAAACTTCATAGATCCACCGCAGGGTTAGCGGCTTGACCCAGGGTCCGCCGATTCCACCCGAGCCCAGGATCACCGGTTTGCCGGTTTCAGCATTCACAACAAATCCCACAAATCGGTTGATGAGGGTAACAGCATCGGCTCCGGCTTCCTTGACGGCTTGCGCTATTTCAACCACGTCAACTACCTGAGGGGTCAGCTTAATAATAATGGGAACAGAAACACTTTCAGAAACCGCCTTTACGATTTCAGCTGCAAGCGCTTTATCCTGGCCTATCACCATGCCGGTTTTTGTATTCTCCATCTGCGAGGGATGTGGGCATCCTAAATTGAGCTCCATCATTTTCACACCGGTCTGCTCAGTAATCTTTGCAAGACCGACCCAGCTATCAACGGTAGTTCCGCCAATGCTCCCGACGACTACACATCCCTCTTTATCGCCGAACTCTCGAACCCTCTCGACCTGCTTGGCCCATTCCTCGGGATCGCGCCATTCCAAACCAGTCCTGCCATAAAAAGAGAAACTTCTGTCGATCTTTCCGCGGCAAACCTCGTGACGTGCATTGAGATACCGCCAGCGTGTCTGGTAGCTCAGTTGCTGCATGGCCTCAGAGTCTGTCATAGTCTTAACCACCAAGCCACCAGTTCCCGCCTCGATCACCCTTTCCATGTTTTCATAATTGGCTGTGGGTTCTGCCGAGGCCGCCAGCAGAGGATTTTTAAATTCAACACCCAAAAATTTCACTTTTAAGTCAGCCATTCTGTTTGCCCTTTCTCTAGCTCCGATCAATCACTTCACATAATCAATTATCTCAACCTTATATTTACACCACAGTGATTCGTTGTTTTCTGGATTCCGGAGCTCAACTTCAAAACCCTCACCTGAGATCATTTCTCCCCCGATGGTACCCACAGTTCCTGAATATACCGCAATGTTTTCCATGTTTTTGTCCCCGACTTTACTCTTGACAAACGAGAGCAGGACCTCCACATTTAAAATTGTTGAGAGCTTGGTCTCCTGGTAAAGGATTCGCTTCTCTTCCTGCACCACCCAACTTCTCATTTCCAGATCATCCCACACCGACTTTACCTCTTCGTATAGCCACACCACGGGAGAAATCACGTTGGGGCACATTTGCTTGGCCTTTATGATACTGTCTGCCTCGAGTTTTCTGTCTGTGTGATCACTGCCTACGCCGATATAGGTTTGTCCTTCATGGAGCAACACCACGAACTCCGCCTCTCCAGATGTCTGTTCTTCAACCACCTCCATAATACCACCTGTCTTGAGCAGGTAGGATGCAACAGCGTACAGCGTAGGAACCTCATCAGGTGCAGAGATGCCCTTTAATTTGAGCTCATCAATATGTTTTTTAACCGCTTCCTGATCCCTTCCCACGTAACCGGCATTGACCATCCGTTTCACAGGAAACTTAAGTTCCCGTGTTCCACCCTTACCATTTACTACCAGATTCAATACGTACATTATTCACCTATCCTCGAACTGTTTTGTCTTAGGGCCTCAACTTTCTACTACCTTACTGGCCGCATCGGTGTTGTTGTTTGAGCAAAAAATGGTTAGGGCTTTCCGTAATTCCTGATTTCAAAAGTCATGGCACCGTTCTTTGTGTAATAGGGGCCGTGTTCCATTCCGGGGTGACGATAGCCATAGGAATTCTTCTTCAATTCCAGGTTCTGCCGGGTATCAGTCAGCTCGCCCTCGATGACCCAGATTTCCTCAACAAAATCATGCACCAGAACATCGGTAGTTCTGACCCCTGGATCAAATTTCAAAAGGCGGGTCACGCTTCCTGTCTCCTGGTCTTCGTTTAGTATCTTCTCATATATCCCCTGGCTGCCTTTGATCGGGGTCCAGGGAATACTCTCGGTCTCATGAATTTCCTGCTCTTTCTTTGCCATTTTTTTCCTCGTTGAATATATGGATATGTTGATTCAAACATTGTGGGGCTTAGAATTCTTGTTGCTGCCCCATCTCAAACCCTTTACTGAATGCCTTCAGGTTTAGTTCGCCAATGGTCCCGCTGAATCTCTTTTTCAGGGTGTTCTGCAATGAAATCCTTGAGATTACCCCGCTGATTGAAGCAAGGGCACCGAGACCGATCACATTTGCAACATTCTCTCGTCCCAGATTTCTGGCTTCTTCGGTAAGTGGAAGGGAATACACTTTACATTTTGCACCTTTCAAGCCTTTGACATAAAAGTCATCCAAAATAACCTTTCCGTTATCCTCGACCTTGTCGATGAACATATCAAAGGCTGCCTGTGACATGGCTAGCAAAATATCAGGCTCCGTTACCTTGAGCTCATTGATTTCTTCCGAGCTTACCAACACCTCTGCTCGGCTGTGCCCGCCTCTCATGGAAATTCCATAGGCTTCAGTCTGAATCACGTTTTTGCCTTCTTCTTCAGCAAAGGATTGAGCAAGCAGCTGACCGGCTAAACCAAGGCCCTGACCTCCCGTGCCTGCCAGAATAATTTCCTTTAAATCCCCCATTTACTCATCCCTCCCTTGGGCCTGTGCTATTATCTTGTCATATTCATCGGTAAATTCGGGCACTTCTTTTTCTACCAATACCCCTCGTATTAGTTTTCCATCCAGTTCCTCCGGAGACATATCTTTTGCCTTTTTCATAGATACGGTAAGCCTCCTCTGTGCCTTGAACATCTGCCCAGGCGTGCCCAACTTGTTGCGGCGGCCGAAGACCGCCACACAGGGCGTCACCGCATCGATTAGGGCGAATCCTTTATGTCGGATACCTCGTTCAATCAGGGAGATAAGTTCCTCTACATAATAGACAGCACCTCGGGCCACATAGGTAGCTCCTGCGGCTTCGGCCAGCCTGCATATGTCAAAAGGGCGTTCCGCATTTCCGTAGGGAGCAGTGGAAGCAAACGATCTGAGCGGAGTGGTTGGTCCAACCTGCCCCCCGGTCATTCCATAGTTAAAATTGTTATATACGATAGCTGTTACATCGATATTGCGGCGGCAGGCATGGATGAGATGGTTTCCACCAATTGCAGCGGCATCCCCGTCTCCCATGGTCACAACAACATTGAGTTCCGGGTTCGCAAATTTGATACCGGTGGCACTAGCGAGCGCACGACCATGAGCAGTCTGTAGCGCTGTAAACTTGGTGTACCAGTGAGCCACAGCCGCACAGCCGATACCGGCAACATGAATCATCTTATCCATGTCCAACCCCAGGCGCTCTATAGACCTGCACATTGACATGGCAACGACTCCATTACCGCATCCGGGGCACCACATGGTCGGCATCTGGCTGGCATAAAAATATTTGTCGACCAGGTAAGAAAGGTTAGTTTGCTCAGCCACTTTTTACAACCTCCCGAATTTTTTCTAGTATTTCATTAGAGGAAATCGCAAGGCCACCTACTTTTGACAGGGAAACCACTTCAGCTTTTCCGCAAGCAGCCTCGCGCACTGGATGAACGTACTGACCCATGTTCATCTCAGGAACGATGATTGCTTGGGCCGTATCCGCCACCTGTCCGATCTCTTCATTTGGCACGGGCCATAGCACAATCGGCCGGAAAAAGCCCACCTTGATCCCTTCTTCCCTTGCCTTCAATACAGCCCCCCGAGCTGAACGCGCAGTGCATCCATAGGCCACTATCACAATCTCCGCATCGTCAAGGAACTCTTCTCGAACCTCTGTAATCTCCTTTTTATTCTTTTCAATCTTATTGGTAAGCCTCTGGATGAGTTTTTCAGATATGGCATAATCGCTGGTGGCCTGAAAGCTGTCTTCTCCGTGCGAACTGCTGTTTGCGTACCAGTGATACGGACTGCCAAACTTTGCCATTGGTGGGACCCCTCGTTCATCACCCCCGTAAGGCAAATAGGTCTCCGGAGGTCCGCTCGGCTCCGTCCTGTATGCAGTTTCAATTTCCTCATACGATGGCAGCACGAGCCTTTCCCTCATGTGCCCCACCACCTGATCAGCTAGAAGAATAACAGGTACGCGAAATTTTTCCGAAAGGTCCACGGCTTTTATGGTTAGATCAAACATTTCCTGTACTGAGGAAGGAGAGACAGCAATAATCCCGTAATCTCCATGAGAGCCATACCTTGCTTGCATAACATCCCCCTGGGCCGGGGATGTCGCCATTCCTATTGATGGGCCTACCCGCTGAACATTTATGAGCACGAGAGGCACCTCCACCATCGCTGCAAGGCCCAGGTTCTCCAGTTTCAGGGAAAATCCGGGGCCACTTGTGGCGTCCATTGCTTTTACACCCGTAAGAGCTGCTCCAATCGCTGCTCCGAGACTTCCTATCTCATCCTCCATCTGGATAAATTTGCCACCAACCTGAGGCAGACGCTGTGACATAATGGTTGCTATCTCATTGGCTGGCGTGATAGGATATCCTGCGAAAAATCGGACACCTGCTGCGATTGCCCCCTCGGCGCAGGCCTCATTTCCCTTCATCAGTTTTATTCTTGCTTTACTCATCGTCTTTCACCCCTACCTCTATTGCGTAGTCTGGACACCATAGTTCACACAGCCTGCAGTTCGTACATTTTTCAATGTTTATAGGGTCTGGATAACCTTCTGAAGAGGATGTGTATACCTGCAAGGGGCATAGCTCTATGCATACACCGCACCTTTTGCATCTATCAAGATATAATGTAATGGAACCGGCTTGAATTTGCATCTATCCGCCCCTCAAGAATATTTTTTAAACCTGACTTGGTAGCGATTTGATAATTGATAATTATATATATAATCAACTAATTTATGTATTTAATATATTATATATTATATGTCAAGAAAAAAATTTCACATCTAGTATTTTTTTCTGGAAATCTATTCCAATTTGGAATATTCTTAAAATGAATAAAATAATGAGCCATTATGAGCTTTAAATTGTCACCAGAATATGCCCTGCTCGGTATTCTCATGACCGGCCCTAAACATGGTTATGAGATGCATAGCTATTTCTCATCTAAGATGGACCAATTCTGGCGCCTGAGTATGAGCCAGATCTATGCCTTATTGAAAAGGATGGAAAAAAATGGTGTGGTGATATCAAAGGCTGAATGGCAAAATAATAGGCCGGCAAAAAAGATATTTTCCATCACCCAAACAGGTAAAGAAGGGTTTCTAAATTGGATTTACTCTCCAGTCAATCATGTGCGCAACCTGCGCATAGAATTTATGGCCAAGCTCTTTTTTATTAAGGAGCTTAAATTAAAGAGAGCCACAGATATTATTGATAAACAGATCGAAATTTTGCAGGAAAAACTACATTTAATACAGCCTCCAAAAGAAAAGATTATGGATGAGTTTCAAAAAGCCCTTCATTCTTTTAAAATTGCTCAAACCACCTCTGCTATTGAGTGGCTAAAGGAATGTAAAACCCTTTTTTCTTGTAAATATTGAGCCACTAAGTCCCTGGCCCAGGCCTGCCTGCCGGATGGCGGGCAGGCCTGGATCGCAAAGCATGCATATATAGACCTTGCTTGTGAAATATTCTAACGACCAAATTATTTTCCAACGATGTCGCGGCAGGGGGGCCGAGAAACAAAACAGGCATCGAAACCGTACTCTACTTAAGACAGCTTGAGGGAATAATTTTGACATTTGGGTTTGTCGTTTGAGCTTTATTCATCCGAGCAATTTAAATATCTACCCAACCCGCATAGCAAACTTTGGCCCATCCCGCTATAGCAGGATGGTTTATAGTGTAAACAAAGGGGAATGTTGGTTCTAAATCAACTTTTGATATTTTTTTAACTGGGGTATCTACTTAACTCAACCAACTACAATATATAGCGTATCCTATGGAACCGCACTCATGAATAACGTAACATACTGTTTTGTATAGAATAATGCTGCCACTTGAACGAGAGGCAGCTAAAGGGCTGTCTTTAACCTACTGATTTTATAGTGTATTGTCATTCAAAGCAAGGTGGGGGTTGACCACAATATGTTGGGTGTGGTTGAGCTAAGTAGATACCCCAATTTTTTTATAATACTTGATTTAGCATCCATATCGTGGCAGATATTAAATAAAGAAGGAATAGATAAAAGTTAGTTGGCGAAATTAGAATGATTTCCACAGATTACTGACATATTTCAGTTGTTTTAGGAACAATGTGCCTTTTTGCATTGCTGGTACTGATCTTTGCTATGCACAAAATTTGTTAGAACTCATTGAGTAAGTGATAAGAATTGCTTGTTTAAAGCAATTCACCTATTAATTTTATCGAAAGGAAAGATACCAAACCTTGGTAAAGAAAAAAATATGCAAGATTTTGAACTCACTGAGGAACTCAGATCAACGCAAAATGTAGCAAGAACCTTTGCCAACAAGGAAATTGCCCCTTTTGCATCTGCTGACGAAAGGGCTCGGACATTTAAAAGGAAAACTATTACCAAGATGGGGGCATTAGGCTTTTTTGGTTGTTCCATACCCGATAGGTATGGGGGAAACAATATGGGTTTCATTGCACATGTTCTTGTCTGTGAGGAAATTGCCCGAGCGAGTTGCTCTCTCGGGGTCGCTTTTAATACACAAACGATGGGAACAGCAAGAACCAT
>Ga0315547_1002610_pt1 | contig 12558 bp, 7 predicted proteins | sample SalMarSW160240MG_2_FD_202542 | JGI IMG/M metagenome (GOLD analysis project Ga0315547, IMG submission 202542) | Salt marsh sediment microbial communities from the Plum Island Ecosystem LTER, Massachusetts, United States - Salt Marsh Sediment SW1601-240 ... | reverse complement strand
TACAAACATGATTATTTTTCCTTCATATATTTCATTATTATGTTTTCTCATTTTAGTTATCACCATAAATCTAACTTGATATACAATATATTAAAATCATGGGAAAATCTTGTCATGTATCTTCTTCAATAACATTTTTAACCAAACCCTGCTTAATTTATAGAATATGGAAAGGATGAACAAGGAAAAATTATCATTTGGATTTCTTGCTTTTGTTTTTTTTCTATTGATTCCTTTAATTCTTGTTTTGATATTTCTTTTACCTGAAAGCACTAAAATCGCTCTTTCATTAAATACTGGAAACCCTGCTTTTTATAGTTTACTTACTGCAGGTTATACTCATTTAACATTTACTCATTTTTTTTCTAATTTTATTGCTTATCTTTTTATTATGCCTTTTATCTTTTATTTTGATTTTAAAAGAAACATGAAAATGTTATTTCTGGTTTTAATTTTGTTATTCCTACTTTTACCAATTTTTTATTCTATTTTATCTGTAGGACTTTTTAGTTATTTTGGAGCGCATATACTTGATAAGGGTTTTTCAACAATACTCGCAGGTCTTATTGGATATCTTCCTATTTCGTATATTTATTTTTTAAAAGATAAAAGAAAAATTAAGTTTAGTAGTATTTACTATGTTTTGCTTTTATTTTTTTCATTTAATTTGTCTTTAATCACTCTTATTAATGGTTGGCATCTTGTTTTAGTAGTTCTTGTTCCATTTTTCTTATTTTGTTTTTATTTGTCTTTATCTGATCTTAAAAAAATACGTGATTTTTATCTTGATTTATCTAGTAAAAAATCTTTTAGTTTACTATGTTTTTTGATAATGGCGATACTGTTTTGTCTTTTTGCATCAGTTGGTTTATTTCCAGCATCTTTGAAAGGAGATAGTGGAACAACTAATATCTTCGCTCATTATATTGGTTATGTATATGGTTTTACAATTCCAGTGTTGGTTAGTATAAAATTACTTAGGTGGAAAACATGATTTGTAAAATATGTGGTGTAAACGAAACTGATAATCCTGACGGGATATGTGATGATTGTAAAGTTTCAATAATTAGCAACGATGATATTCCACCTAATTTTTAATTTACAATATTGTTAAATTACGGTAACTTATTCTATTTTTAATGGCTGTGTATTCTCATTCCCGTTTGAGTTGTTATGAACAATGTCCTCAGAAGTATAAATTACAGTATATTGATAAGGTTGAAACTGAAGTTGAAGAGAGTATTGAGGCTTTTCTTGGTAGTAGAGTCCATGAAACTTTAGAAAAGCTGTATCGTGATCTTAGTTATCAAAAAATTAACACTATAGATGAACTCCTTGATTTTTTTCGAAGTGAATGGGAGAAAAATTGGGATAATTCTATCGTTATTGTAAAAGAAGAGTATGGTCCTGAAAATTACCTAAAGATGGGTGAGAAATTTATTACTGATTATTATAATAAATATGAACCATTTGATAAGGGAAAAACAATCGCTCTTGAGGAACGTGTCCTTATTACTCTTGATGATGCTGGTGATTACAAACTGCAGGGTTTTATTGATAGGGTTATGGAATCTGAAGAGGGATATTATGAGGTTCATGATTATAAGACAAATTCTAGGTTGCCTCTAGCTGAGTATTTAGAAAATGATCGTCAGCTTGCTTTGTATGCTATTGGTATTAAGGAACGGTATCCTGATGTTAAAGATATTAAGTTGGTGTGGCATTTTCTTGCATTTGATAAAGAGATTATTTCTAGTCGGACTGATAAAGAACTTGAAGAGTTAAAAAGAAATGTAATCAGTCTTATTGAAAAAATTGAAAGTGATGAAAAGTTTGAGGCAAATCCTTCAACTCTTTGTGATTGGTGTGAGTTTAAACCAATTTGTCGGCAGTGGTCTCATCTTTATATGATTCGTGAGAAACCTGAAAATGAATATATGAGTGATTCTGGTGTGAAACTTGTGGATCGTTATGCTGAATTAAAAGCAAAGGAAAAACAGGTAAAGCTTGATTTATATGCTGAACTGGAAAAGATTGAGGAAGCTTTGTTTGCCTTTGCTGCTAAAGAAGATGTTGATGTAGTGTTCGGCTCCAATAACAAGGTCAAGGTTAAGACCCAGACAAGATTTGCATATCCATCTAAGAATAGCAAGGAAAGGATTGAATTGGAACAGATGATAAGAGATAGCGGTAAGTGGGATGAAGTTGCACAACTTGATACCGCAACGATAAATAAAATAATACAGGAAAATACATGGAATAGCCAGTTAATTGAGGCATTGAAAAAGTATGTGAAACTTGAGGAATCAAAACGATTGTATCTAAGTAAGATAAAAAATGAATAAGTGATTGTATGAACAAAATCAAATTTACAGTTTGGAATAAAGATTGTAAAACGAGAGGATGATATTCCACCGGATTTTTAATAGATTTTAAATAAATGTTATTAAATTAGATGCTTGTTCCATTTATTGGGGAGTAGTTCATGTCAAGGAAAAGTGTCAGATTAGATATTATAAATTCTATCAAACATGATTTAATGGGTCCTTCTGAGAAAGATGAAAACATTGAAAGGATTCCAATTCAGCAATATTTAACAGGAATCATATATCCTGAAATCATTGATTCTAAAGGACCACTGGATGAAAAGGATGATAGATTTGATAAAGAGGATGAAGAGGAGGAGATTCATACTGAAAGTCATTTGCCCCGCTCAATTGGAATGTCTATGATAGTGGTCCCAAGTAAATTTAGTGACAAAGGTATAGAGATAAGAATATCTGGTGCAATATATGCTGAAATTAGTAAAAATTCATGGATAAGAAAACCAATTTCAAGTGAAAATGACTATCTAACCGTTGGATATGAAGATTCAGGAATTAAATTCAGCGATAAAAAGGAAACAGGCTCCATTATGATTAAGGATGTTTCAAACATTCCTGACAAAGATAAATACCTTGATGGATTTGAAATAATTTGGGAAACATTGCCTGTTGTTCATTTACAGGAATCCGAAGATGAAGAAAAATGGTATTTATCAGCTTTTATTGTTAATAAGAGAAAATCTAAGGCAAATGAACGGGCTTCAAATTCATTATATCAAACATATCTAAATATTTCAACAGTCGATTCTTGGGCAATAATCGCTCGTGATAAGGAGTTTAAGGGAATAGATACTGATCTTCAATCTTTAACGCTCTTATACCATAAAGAACATGAATTTGCAGTTGGACATCAGGTATCTGTAAATTGGGATTCAAATAATATATCTGATATCTTCATAAAAGACCTAAATGACACTGAAAAAAAGCAAAAGAGGAAATCCATACTACCGAATGACAATATCAAGGGTGAATTAAAAGATAATTGTCAAATGGTGGAAACCACCTTCTTTCCCCAACAAATCAGAAGGGATTTAGATTGGACATTAAAGGATATCTCATTGAATATGTACGATCTATCAGATGAACAGCTATTTAATGTTGGAACGACCAACAAAGATGAAAATATATTAACATTAAGAAAATTGGCAGATTCATATAAAGAATGGATTGAGAATACATTCTCAAAAAAGGAAGAAGAGAAATTCAGTAATCGTATAGAAACATTCCAAAGACACAAAAATGATTGTAAGACAAGCCTATCGAGAATAATTGAAGGAATCGACCTTTTGGAAGAAGATGAGGAAATCTATAAGGCTTTTTGTCTTATGAATCGTGCAATGTGGTTAAATTGGATCAATAAAAGCCAAAGTAAGAAAAAAGAATGGCCTTATGTAGTTGATCTTTCTGATAAAACTGGAAGCTGGAGACCATTCCAAATGGCATTTATTTTGCAATCATTGCCAAGCATTGCGAATCAAAAACATGAACATAGGGATTACCTTGATCTTCTTTGGGTACCTACTGGTGGAGGTAAAACAGAGGCATATCTGGGTCTTGTCGCATTTTTATTATTTTTATCAAGAATCAGGAAAGAAGTTGGTGATAACGATGGTGTCGAAGTCATCATGAGATACACATTGAGACTACTTACCATCCAACAGTTCCAGAGGGCCTCGCGTATGATCTTAGCTTGTGAGTATATAAGAAAGGTTGATCAATATGATGAATTGATTGATTGTAAACCTTTCAGTATTGGATTATATGTTGGTCAAAATACTACGCCAAATAAAATAACTACTGGGAAAAGATTGCAAGGATATAGTGATGACTACCATTTATTTGAAAAATTGTACAAACCAGATAGGAAAAAATATAAAGATTTGGAATTTTGTGGTCATACAGCTGAATATGCATTGATTTTTTGGGAACAGAAAGAAGATCATCCTTTGAAGAGCACCGAGAACCCAGTCCAGATTCTAAATTGTCCATGGTGTGGTCAAGAACTTACTTATAAGAATTATCATCTTAATCGTGATAATAGAAAAATCACTATAAATTGTAGTTATGATAGATGTCCATTTAGTAGAACTGATTTACCTTTGAATATACGTACTGTTGATCAGACAATCCTTGATAATCCTCCTTCTTTTCTCATTGGAACTGTTGATAAGTTTGCTCAACTAACATTCAAACCCAGGATAGGACGGCTCTTTGGATGGCATCAAGGAAAACGTGTTGGAAAACCCCCATCACTCATAATACAAGATGAACTTCATCTGATAAATGGCCCTCTTGGCAGTATGGTTGGTTTGTATGAAGCATCAATAGATTTTTTATCAACAACGGAGATTAAAGCAAATGGGATTGAAAACACTACAATTGATTATATCAATCCAAATGACATGAATGTTGTTTGGGAAAGTAGACCAAAGATAATAGCCTCTACTGCAACAATTAGAAATGCTGAAAGACAATGCCAGAATCTTTATGATAGGATTGCCAAGAAATTCCCATCACCTGGGACACATATATCTGATAGCTTTTTTGTAAAAGAGAAAAAGGATGATGAGAATAATAAGACGTATGTGGGAATATTCTGCTCAGGGATAGGGATGAAAACAACAAAGAAAAGGACTGTTAGCAATACATTGATTAGGGTAGCAGACCATCAAATCAATGGTACAGATTGGAGATTTTTTGATCCTTATTGGACAATAGTATCTTATTTCAATAGTAAACGAGAGTTGGGTGGAGCAGTTACACTTATGAGAGATGACGTTAGAACAAATGTAGAATCAAAAAGACAATCCATCAAATCTGAAGAATCGATCGGTGAATTGCATGGAGGCCTAAATTCAACGGAATTACCTAGTGTATTATTCAGATTGGATAGGAGAGCAATCGATAAGAATCCTTCTCCATATGATGTTATCTTATGCACAAATATGTTCTCTGTTGGCATAGATGTTGATCGCCTTGGTTTGATGATGATGAACTGTCAACCTAAGGCAACTACGGAATATCTTCAAAGTACAGGAAGGGTGGGCAGAAAGGGAGATGGCCTTGTTTTTGTTCTATTCAATCAAGCACGTCCAAGAGACCAATCCCATTTTGAGAGTTTCTATGACTATCATAACAGGATTCAGTATCATGTTGAAGCAATGACCGTTACACCCTTTTCAGATGGAAGTATAGATCGAGCACTTCATGCCCAATATGTGATTTTGATGAGACAAACCTTCCCTCAGGGCAATTTGAATCCAATTTGGGACAATACTGATTGTTTAAATTATACTAATGACCATAAGAACCATGAATCAAGCTTGATTTCTAGTCTTTATCTCATACAAAGAGCATACAATATTGAACGAAGTGAAAAAGTTTGGAAATCAACCCTTTCATCACTTTTAAATTTCCAAGAAGAATGGATTAGAAGGTGTAATTTATCATTAGATGATCCTACAGTTAAAGATAGGGATGGGAATTTACAAAGCAAATTACTTTATATACAAAAAGGTAAACATTATCATAATAATTGGCCAAGACTCCTTGAGCAAGATCCCGCAAGTCCGTGGTTTGATCCTGCTAAAAGACTGGATTTCAATTTTTTATATCCTCCGATATTGACACCAAATTCATTAAGAAATGTAGAGGAAGAGATCAAATTAATTTATTTGAGGAGGAAATAATATGGAAGACAAAATCCGTCCAAGTAAGGTTACATTTACCCATGGTGCTGGATCGATAATTGATTTGAGTGAAGGTAGATCTGGTCTTGTTATGAGCCCTGATTATTGGCATAGTTATGATACAATATTGGAAAGAAGGTTAGCAGAGATACTTGATGTTCGTTATTTTAGAGCACCAAAAGAAGGCTGGGTCTTCACAGATAATGATTGGAGGAAATCAGGTGTTCTAATCAGAAAGTTTCCATATTATTGGTATTGTCCAAAGTGTAGAAGGTTACAGAATAGAGATTTTTGCCAGTGGTGCAGTAATGGTCAAGAAAAAGTTCCTACTATACCGCCGAGATTGGTTGCAGCCTGTGAGGGGGGACATATACAAGACTTCCCATGGAAATCCTGGATTGGATGTGATAATAAAAACCATGTTATTGAGATACATCCAAGTCAAGGGGAATCTGATTTAGAAATAAGATGCCCAACATGTATGAAGGGAAAAAAATCAATAAAGGATAACAAAATTCCTGGAAAAAGAAGTCTTGCAGGGGCATTAGGAAGATTAAATTTAAAGTGTTTTGGTCAACGTCCTTGGATTGGTGACAATGTTGCCAAAGAGGAATGTGAAAGAAATCTTTATGGTTTGATGAGAGGAGGATCCAATACATATTTTCCATTGACCATGTCATCAATTCTAATTCCCAGATATTGTTGGAGGATTTATCAAAAAATCATAAATGGCCAGGATTTGCTATTAATGAAAAGGATGTATGATATGTTTGGTAAGAATGAGAATGACCAAAGATTCAAGGATGTTCTAAATAAATGTATAGATAACTATAGACCCTATTACATTGATATCGATAATGCAGATTATACTACTGACGATTTTGAAACTGCATTTCTATATCACTGTAAAGATGAACCTTCGAACAACATTAAACTTGATGAATGGAATGCTTTTAGGGATCCGGGTACACCACCCAAAAAAGGCGATGAGTTGGAATTCCATCCAGAGAAAATCGATATAAGAAATTATGCTTTTCTAACCAAATATTTCGATAAGATAGTGGCTGTAAAAAGACTGACAGAGGTAATAGCTCTATATGGATTTACAAGAATAAATCCTCCAGAAAGAGGATTAAACTATTCAGATAGAGAAAAGAAAGATCCCGCATTATCAAGCATCAGAGAAAAAGATGAGAAAAAATGGGATGAAATACTAAATGAAATGATCGATGGGGATGGAGCATTGAGAAGGGGCTATCAAGGTTTAGTTGAAATAAATCCTTCAACAAATCAACCAAAGCCTAGAGAAAAAAGAGATTGGTTACCCGCTGTTAAAAATAAAGGGGAAGGAATATTTTTTATGTTCAATATAGACAGGTTGAAAAAATGGGAGAACAATGATTATTGGAAAAAATGGACAAAGACAATAATTGATAATGGAGTTCAAACATTGAACATCATGCAAGGATTTGATTTTTCACCAAGAGGCCTTTTAATACATTCCTTTTCACATTTAATCGCAAAGCAAATAGCAAAAGAATGTGGTTATCAACTAGCATCATTAAGGGAGAGATTATATTGCTCATCAAATGACAAGACATATGGGACATTGATATACACATCTACACCTGATAGTCAAGGTTCATTAGGAGGTCTTGTCTCCCAAGCAGAAGATTTAGAATTATTAAGTGAGCATATTCGTTCCGTGATCGATAATGCAAGGTCATGTTCTCAGGATCCACTTTGTGGTTTAAATAATCCAGATATAACAAGGAAGCCATGGGGTGCAGCTTGTCATTCATGCATTCATGTACCTGAAACATCATGTGAATCATTGATGAATAGGTTTTTGGACAGACATACAATACATAGTGATGGAATCAAGAAAATTGGTTATTTTGCATAGGGGGAAATTGAATCATGATAGGGGATTTGACCTTCAGACAAAGAATTGCTCTCTTAAGGACCATTGACATCCCTCCAAGAGATATCGATAATCTAATTGAAGATATGGAGGGAAATGCAATAAATGATAACCAAATCCTAGATTCACTCAAACTCACAGGACCTAAGCGAAATACCCTACTGAGAGCATTGGAAGATCTTGAGATTCCCTTAAAAAAAGCTTTGATTGAAACCTGGTCTGAATTAATTAGAGATGAATCCAAAAACAAGATACCTCCATTATTATGTTTGACTGGAATAAACCCTGAAGGTTATAGCACTAGAGTTTCTGATACATTTCAAACCTTTCTTAAATTAGTCGGGGAAGCCAAGCAAAAGATAACGATTATAGGTTATCAATTTACAGATGGTAACAAAAATCTTATAGAAGCGCTTGAAAATAGAATGCTCTCTGATAAGATAGAAATTAATGTTTTAACTGACCATATCAAATCATTTGAAAAGAATAACCAAAAGTTTTTGCTTAAATGGTTAAAAAATATGGATTTAAGGTTCAATTTATATAGTTATGAACATCCAGATGAGAAGGAAATAATGCATATCAAGTGTATGCTTGTCGATAATGATAGAACATATCTTGGATCCGCAAATTTTTCATATCATGGATCAAAGAAAAACTTAGAATTAGGAATTGTATTGGCTGATGAGAAAATCAATAACACTATAGAATCGATATATCAAAACATTATCAAAGGAGATATTGAATATATTAAAAGGATAACACATTTGGATTTGAAAAGGGAAGGAATAATTTAAAACAGGTATGTATTGTTTATGCCATTAGAGATAAATGACAAGATAATCGGAAAAAATAGTCTTGATAAATGGTTAGATAAAGATACATTAAGTGAGATAATAAAAGTAACTATTTTTAACGATAGGATTAAAGAGGATGAAATCCCTGATAGAATACTAAAGGATTCAAGTGAGTTCCTATTATCATATTTTGGTCCTGACATCTTATCTAATAAAACTATACGAGAAAATCTTGTTAAATCCCTAATGGAAAAGGAGTCAGCATTAGGATTGAAAAAACTATTAAGAAGATATGATCAATTTGGAGAATTACCTCGAACAGAAGAAGAAAAATTTGAAAAAGCAGTAATACAAAGATGGGTCCGGGGGGGACCATCTGCGATTGAATTCTCAAGGTTTTTTGGCTTTCCAGAACCGTTTGCTGGAACAAGATTGGGGAAATACGAATTAATTCCTGTTGAAGAAATCATGGCTAGAGAAGACTGGAAAGGACTTCATAACTATCAATCCGTTTTATTGGAAAAAATGCAAAAATGGTTTGAGAGTCCAGATGAGAAATTTGATTCTTCTGGAATGCTTATATTACCAACTGGTACAGGTAAAACTAGGGTAGCAGTGAATTTGATAATAGAAGATTTTAGAAGGATTTTTAATAAAAGAGGGAGAATCAGACATTGTGTTTTGTGGATAGCACACACAAAGGAACTGTGTGAGCAAGCAATAGACACTATGTCGAGGATGTGGATGATCCAAGGAGAGCAAGGACAATATCTAAAAATATACAGACTGTGGGAGGATATTTCGCCAGGAAATCTAATAGGTTCGAGTGGCATAATTGTTGCAGGTATACAAAAACTATCAAGATTATTAGATAATGAAGAAGATAGGATCATTTTTAACAACCATATAAAACCAAAACTAAGATTGATAGTAATCGATGAAGCGCACCTTGCAGATAATCCCTCTTATCTACGTCTATTAGATTTTTTAAGTAAAGTGGAAGAATTCGTTCCAGAAGGGGGAAATGGGTGGAAGCTTCTTGGATTGACCGCCACACCTTTCAAAAGAGAAGATTTAAGAACAAAAAAGTTACAAAATATCTTTCGATTGAGATTCATGCTTGATAAGAATGATGGTGGTTATCTCACGGACATTGATAGATTAGGTGTTAACAGATGGATGCAAAAATATGGATTCCTATCTCATGAAATAACATATAAGACGTTCCAGATGAAGGAACAATATACATTCTCTTTCTCAAATGAAGAAAAAAGATATTTGGCCCAATTCCAAGATTTTAATGACACTGCCCTTAAAAGGTTATCAATCCAAATGGAACGTAACGAGTATATTATTGAAAAGGTGAAATGGGCTATTAAAAATGAGAACTCGAAGAAGGTATTATTATTCGCCTGTTCAGTTCCACACTGTTATATTTTAAATTCACAATTCTCCCAACATGGAATTGATAGTCTCTTCGTTACTGGTGAGATGTCAAAACAAGAGAGGGCTGAAAACATAAATCAATTTAGGAAAAATACCCTTGAAAAACCTATAGTTCTTATAAATTATGCAATACTAACGATGGGGTTCGATGATCCTTTGATTGATACAATATTCATTACAAGGCCTACATGTAGTAGAGTTTTATATCATCAGATGATTGGTCGAGGCCTTAGGGGAATTAATAACGGTGGCAACAAAAATGGTAAGTGTGTAATAATCGATATTAAGGATAATTTTGAAACTTTCCAAGGATTTCGTGGCGTTATCAATTTTAATGATGAAGCAAAAGAATTGAAAGCTCAAATAGATTGAATCAATCTCGATACGAAATAATCCCGCTCTTTTCCATTTCATGAAGGAATCTTAATCTTTTTATCAATTCCTTTTCTCCTTTCTCTTCTCCAATTTTAACTAAAGATTCCATAAGTTTATTCTCCATAATGTCTTCCATGGCTTGTTTTTGGTATTGATAATGTTCCTTTGAAATCGATTCCTTCAACAACGATTGTGATTTTTTCCTATATGTGACTCCCTTTTTCTCAGGTTCCTCAATCGTCCATCTTGTCAAATCCCTCATATTCGATATCGCTTCACTTGACTTTTCTTTAAAACCTTCAATATCTTTATCCAATTCTTCAAGCATCTCATTAAATCTCTTTTTTGTTTTATCCGGTTCAGATGTATATCTCAATGATAGCTGTAGATAATTATCTATTAATTTTTTATGACTTTCAAACTGTGAATTAATCCAATAGCTAACAATATCTTCAAAGCTTTTGATACCTATTTCGAATATCTCTTGACCTTTTGATAGATTCTTTAAGGCTTCATAGGGTTTATTAAAGGATATGTCAGAAATTTTTTCTAATTGTTTCTTGATTTGGATGACGCCTTCTTTCTTCTCGTCCTCTGGTAGATTCGTTATTAATTCAATATTTTGATCAATAAATACTCTAAAATTTGTTAATTGTTCTTGTTTTTCAGTTAAAAAATTATTAAAATCACGTTCAAAACTGGTTATAGTTCCATTGGATCTTTGTTTAAGGCCTTTTGCTCTGTTTGTCAATTCAAATATATCTACAATTCCATCTGGTTTTGATTTTAATAAAGAAACCCATTTGATTTCATCAGGGTTATTAGCTTTTGAAATTGTTATGAAATCATGAATTCCTTCTAAATCCTTTTCAAAACTTGGGAATTCCTCCATCAATTTAGATAAAGATGACGCTTTTTGTAAATCATCTAATTCTTTTACTATGGATTGATTGATATCTTTATCTGCAATTATCTTTTCAATTTCATCTGATAGATTCCTAACGGTTTCATAACTATCTTTTGAAAGGTTAGATAAAAAATAACTTCTTTCATTCAAACCGTTTAGTACTGTCCTAGCATATGCCTGGATATGAACAAGAAAATGGAACCGTTCCATCTCAATTTTTTTAATCTCACTTTTTTCTTTTTCAAGTAGATACTTTCTACGATCACTTTTCGGAAGGTTTGAATATATGTTTTTTGCAGTGTTTAAATCATTTAAAAAATCTCTTGCCAATATATTCTCCTTTTCATGGAGGATTTCAATTATTGCATTCATTATTTTATTGTCAGAATTTGATATGAACCAGGATACTAAATCTTCGTTCCATTCTTGAATATCAACTTCTTTTGCTAAAGATATCTTATCATTTTCAATTTTAAAATTGTCGGGAAATGATTTTTCTAATGCTTTTAATAAGAGTTTTATGGAAATATATGTTTGTCTCTTTTCTTTTGTTTTGGTATGGTCAATAATTCCATTTTGCTTTTCTAGTGTAGAGATATAATCCCCAGCTATATCATCTAATGATTGGGCTTTTTCTGTAACCATGTTATATAGTTTATATACCCCTTCATCAACATCTTTTCCATTCACTTGCATTTTACATTTTGCTTTATCTTTAGTTACTACTGTATCGGTCATAATGAGCCAAGGATAGAATTTGATCAAATGTTCCAATTTATCCTTATTGTTATTTGTTATTCTTATAGTATCATCAAAAATAATTTCTGATAATGGTTCTGAATATTCTTCAATTTTAGATTCACCAATTGATTTGAATCTTAAATTATATATGTCCGCTTCATCCCATCTCATATAAGGTAGTTTAGATATTTTTTCAGGTAGATGTTGAATCTCATATTCTAGTCTTTTTTTCAATTGATTAATATTTGATTCGTATTTGAATTCCTTTGCAAGCGATTCAATTTCATCTATATAA
>Ga0315547_1002609_pt1 | contig 12558 bp, 11 predicted proteins | sample SalMarSW160240MG_2_FD_202542 | JGI IMG/M metagenome (GOLD analysis project Ga0315547, IMG submission 202542) | Salt marsh sediment microbial communities from the Plum Island Ecosystem LTER, Massachusetts, United States - Salt Marsh Sediment SW1601-240 ... | reverse complement strand
CTACACGGCAAGCACCCACAGAGGATAACAAAAGAAATGCCCTAATCGCCGAGGGAGTATGACTGACAAAATCGCTGAACATTAAACCCTGACATTTTCCCTTGACAACAACAAGGGTCTTCAAAAAGTTCAACGGCCTCTACATGTTCCCGGAGTCCCATGCCTTCGCCTTCGGGGTGACGGCCTACCAGGCGGCTTGGCTGAAGTTCCATTACGCCCTGGAGTTCTTCGTGGCTATCTTCAACCAACAGCCCATGGGCTTCTATAACCTGGAAACGCTGAAGGAAGATGCCAAGCGACACGGGATACCCGTGCTGAACCCCGATATCAACAAGAGCCGTGCCAGGTGCACCATAGAAAGCGGCGCCCTGCGTCTCGGGTTCCGGAACGTCACGGGGTTAGGGGAGGCTTCCACCGGGGCCATAGAGGCAGGCAGGGGAAAAGGGGACTTTAAGACTATAGGGGACTTCCTGGAGCGCACCGGCGTGCTGGAGGAGGTAGCCCTCAACCTGGCCGGGGCCGGGGCCTTCGACAGCCTTGAGCCGAACCGGAGGAAAGTTAAATGGGAAATCGGCCTCAGGTACCGACCCGTCAATTTTCAGCTCCCCCTGCCGCTCCCCGTGGAGCATGACCTGGTGGAGCTGGAGGCCCCCGGCGAATGGGAGCGCATGAAGGAGGAGTACAACGTGCTCAGCCTCTTCCCTGCCGGACACATCATGGCCCGGCTGCGCTCCCGCTTCAACGGCGGTTTCTGCTGTAGTAAAGATATTGAGAAGCTAAGTGATGGTGCTGAGGTGATTGCCGCTGGACTGGTCATCCGCCGCCAGAGACCGCAGGGCAAAGTGGTGTATGTCACCCTGGAGGATGAGTTCGGCCATATTCCGTGCATGGCCTTCTCAAAAGTGTACGAACAATACGAGCATCAATTCAAATCGCCCTTCTTGATAGTAAAAGGCAGGCTCTCGCGTCGTGAGGGAACTCATAACGTGGTCATAAATCAGGTGAAACCGTTCAGCGCACTGGAAAAGTTTCCGCAATCGAAAGACTGGAGATAATGACGGTTTCGTTAAGCGTAGCTTAAGTTATGCTGCACAAAACATCTTATTGTTGGCTTAGTCGTGGTTTCGGCATCACCTTGGATATAACATCATCTAGACTTCCCAGTTTCTTTCCAGCTAGTGCTCTCTTTTTCAATTCTTCCATCGTTTTGTAAAAGCTATCCAAGGTTACCCAGGTAGTCCCGGTAAACTGCGATGATATCGTTTCCTCCGGTATGACTAATATCCTCTTTCCAAGTAAGACCCGCCATTTACTCTCACCAAACCCCTGAACCATACCATCAAAACCAGATATCCCGGCAGTTAAGGCATTGAATTTATCTTTGGTCAATAATCCTCCGAGAATAAAACTGCCGGCTGCTACGAGCAAGCTATAACGCACCCATTCTCTGTCCTTAATAAGAAAAGCGGTTCCCCTATCACGAGCAGTGAATTTTCTCTGCTTCTCAAGGTAGTTGTGCAGAGCTTCGATTTTCATAGACTCCGTTTCTCTACGAAGGATTTCAAAATGAATATAAATTTCCTTAGCTTCAGCTTCGGTCGAAGCAAGTTCCTGTCTCAGGTGCTTCAAGATTCCATCCAGGGCATACTTGGACATTATTTTACCTCCAGTCTATCTTTTGCTTCCCTGATGAAGGTTTTCAAGCCCTTTTCCGAGTCCTCACCTTTCTTAGCCATTTGTCGCATTTCGCCTATCGCCTGCCCCGTTTTCACGGCGTCGACAAGCAAGCTATCAAACTGTTCCCTGATACTACTTACTTGTTGCTGCACCTGCGAAGTTGCTTCTTCACCGGTCGTTTTTAGCCTCTGTGAGATTGAGATAATGGTTTTATCCATTTCGCCTAACAAAGTTCCCTTACTCTTCTCGAGTTCTTCGATCTCACCATCAAGAATTGACCTCTCTATCGAAAGCTCTTTTATTCTTTTGGTGTCAGACTCCTTTTTTTGTTCAAAACCATCGAAATCCTTATATAATCCCAAAACTGAAAAGAATTTATCTTTGACCTTAGTTACATCGTTGTTCTCATCCTTACTGATTCTTTCAAGGAATGCTTTGAGTCGTAGCAGGTCATTGTCTGAGAAACCCATCTCGCCCAGCTTTCGTAACGATTCTTCTTTTCCTTCAACTTCAGAGGAAAGCTTAATCCTCCTTCTGTGGAGATCTTTCGTTTCTTTGTCTAAAGTCGACTTCTCTCCCTCAACTTCTTTCAATTTTAATTTCGATTCCTGAATCCTGGTTGTTTGTATCTGTACATCATTCTCAAGTCTTTCCTCTTCTCTTTTCAGAGCTTCGAGTTGTGACGAAAGAGGCTTAATTTCATTAGATATTTGTGATTTAGCTTTGCTTAAGGAATCGACTTCCCCTTTGAGGTTCTCTATTCGCTGACAATGACTTTTGTATACTTCAGTTATGGTCTCAAAAGATTTACCCTGACTAACTTCAAGGTCATGAAGTCTTCTTGCTGTCTCGAAAAATTCTTGGGCGGGGACTTCAGGGGGAAGAAGCCTCTTAATAAGTTCTGACCAACGTTCCAGATACTCAGGCGTTATCTGCAAATCATGGAGTTCCCTTAGGAATGTAATTCCAAGCAAGGCTTGAGAAGGCTTGAGGCCACTCTTTTTCAGGTCAAAAGATAACTCGCGCAAGTCATTTATCTGGTCAAATGTGGTACCGGGTATGTTCAAACCGCCGTCCTCAAGTTCACTAACAATATTGGCAATACTACCGTGGGAGATTCCAGTCTCCTCTTCAATTTCCTTGTAGGTAGAACCGAGCAAGTAGTAATGAGCTACTTCAATCCTTTTTGTTCTAGGTATTTCCTTCATATTTAGCCTCCTATACGCTACTTTTTGTTACTGAAAAATGGAAAAACATCTGACTATTTTACTATTTGACTGACCTCTTGATTTATTTGACCACCACACTTGACCAAATTGACCAAGGATTTTTGATTCATAATTTTTACCTCGAAAAGTCGGGAGGTTATCCACCCTTATTCTGCAGGTGAAATTTAGCTATCCTTAACCATAGAGTGTGGCGTGAGGATTTGCCCAGACGGCATCACCAGCCTCTAGTCCCGCCTGTGTTAACCGGTAGTATATTCTGGAGGGTCCGGGCGGGTAGTTGTCCTGAAAGGATGATGGCTCTTCATAACCGCTAGGCTCCACCCAATCCAGTCGGCGGAGCGTTGAGAAGTAGACGACAAAACTGTGATATCGGCAGCCGGTGCCTTTATACGGCATGTGAGACAGATATTTCCCGGTAAGTTTATCTATATTATCAGGACTAATGGAGCGCTTCTCGCGGCGTGCTTTTCTTTCCTCCATTCTGGTAGCTCTATCCAGTGCAGTAGTTATACGGAGGGACATTTTGTAGGCGTGGAATATATCAGCTTGGGGGGCACCGATATCAGGATCAACAACCGATGAACCCTCATCGGCATATCCGAGGAGGAATTCCCTGATAAACCAGCCACAGCCGAACGGGCGCAGAAAACCACCTCGCTTTGGCCTCAACGGTTCAAACATTGGCACCTTTCTCTCAGGTAATCGCGACTTCTCATTTACTATCTCCGTGCCACAGATTATCGTACCAGTCACGATGTTCAACACCGGATATCTTCCGGTACTTGGCGGTGGTATTGAAGCTAGCGTGTCCCAGGTGCTCTTGGAGAAGCCGCAGGCCATCTCCCGAATCGTCAAGCTTCATAGCGTGGACAGCGAAGCAATCTCTCAGCCGATGGGGGCTTATGTTGCGACGCTTACCAGTCTCAGGGTTTACCAGCTTCGGCAGCCCCGCTTTCTCAGCACAGTCCCTGATTATCTGCCATGCTCGATGACGATTAATACCGAATATCAGCTTCTTACCCTCATGAATAACCGGACCACCGCGGCGAACATACTCTCCAAGCAGGCTCAAGGTATCATTATCCAGAGGCAATACTCTCTGACGGCGGTGTTCCTGCTGCCGAGTTAATGCCTTTTCTATCCTGGTGCCGCACTTGGAGCAAAAAGCGTGTCCTACACCCAGTCTGGTCCCACAATCGGGACAGGATAACCTGGTGCGACTTTTTAAATGCAGTATGGTAACACTGCCGTGGCCAAAATCTATATCATCGGTTGTTAAAGCCAGGGCTTCGCTGACACGGCAGCCCAATCGGAACAGCAACTTGACCAATAGCTTGTCCCTGAGGTTAGTTGCTGCTTTTTCCAATAGGGTTACATCTTCAGGTTCAATGTAGGTCTTCATTAGCCGTTCTACCGTCCCCTATGTACTACAGGAAGGAATATCATTTTTCGTAGTGCCCGTGAATTTTTTAACAGTCTCTCTAATTTCCATGGTTCCACCTTCTGGCTCAGTAACTATGTGCTTGGCCATACAAACCCGCGAAATCATTCTGGCCAAGATTTTCAGCCCTTCGGACGGGCAGGGTTTCTGCCCGGCTTCAGGCGATAATTTCTGGTGTTTATTTGTTATCTTCATCTTTCGCATTGACAGACCAGAGAGTCGGTGTTATCATATCAATGATATGGCACAATAAGGACTATGTCCAGAGCACAAATAAACACTTGACAACTCCTAAAAGATATGACAAATTTGCACTGATACAACCATTTTCAAGCTGCAAGAAGGGCAATATGGAAAAGAGAATAAAAAAACCACCGGTAAAACCAGAGCAACGATATGAATGGCTTAAACGCTATGAGAGCGGAGTATCCCCACCCAAAATTGCTGTGACTGACGACTTTGACGTTCGCACTGTCCGACGACAAATCGAGAAGGCGAAACAAGAAAGGGAGATTAAGGAGGCTCGTACTACTGTACTGCGCAGCGCCTTGGAAAGGCATTATGCCGACCTGTGTGAATTTGCCGAAAAAATTGATTCGGTGATTGTTGGCGAAGGTTCAATTTCGCAGGAACTCAAGCATGACCGTATGTGGGCGGCATTAAGACAACACGTACCCCGCTATCCGTTATGGAATTATCTGGTTACGTGGGATAACATTCAGCAAGAGTTAACCACATTGGAAGGAGACGTTAAAGAGCGTCTGGAAAGAGAATTGGACAATGATGCCAGGTTAAATGAAATACCGGATACGAACCGCAGTACAATTATCTACGGTTTTATAGCTATACTCGTCTTTCAGATTGAGCAATGGAGTCGGGGACGTCCTGGCATCAACATAAAGGATAACTTCAAAATCAAACCGGCAAAAGAAAAAGGCTTCTCAAATATCGAGTATGGAGCGTTCTTTATGGATAATCTAGGCGATCACTATATTCAAACTGTAAATGACGTCCTGACCGACTGGGAGTCCAGGGTAAAAAAATGGGAAGAATATGCTGCCATGGAGAAGCTATTCACTAAGGTTTCCAAGACCAAATCGAAGCTTCAAGATGAACTTGCCGTAATAACCCTAAGGAGGATAGTTCCAGGGCGCTGTAAGTACTGTCCTATATAATACTTGCAGAGAAGTTTAGACAGGAGGAAAAACCATGAAAGTAGTTATTTATGCCAGAGTTTCGTCAGAACGCCAGGATGTGGATCTTTCTATCTCAGCGCAACTTCGTGCACTCAGAGAGTATGCAACTAAAAATGGGTATATTGTCGTCAGGGAGTTTGTCGACGAAGCCGAGAGTGGCAAGACCAGTGACCGGCCAAAGTTTCGGGAAATGATTGCCCAGGCCCGCCGCTCGGAAAAGCCTTTTGACATCATTCTGGTATGGAAGTACTCACGATTTGCCAGGAACCGGGAGGATTCAATCCTGTTCAAAGCAGTGTTGCGTAAAGCCGGTGTCCAGGTCGTCTCAATTACTGAACCGCTTGAAGATACACCAACGGGCCGGTTGCTTGAGGCCATGATTGAGAGTCTGGACGAGTTTTACTCTGCTAATCTCGGGGAAGAAGTGGTCAGGGGAATGAGGGAAAGCGCCTCGCGTGGCTTCTACATTTCCAGCTATGCTCCTTACGGATACCGGAAAGTAAAAATAAGAGACGGCAGTAAAGAGCGCACCACGTTAGAACCGGAAACACTTCAGTCTCAGGTGGTGCTCCGTGTCTATAAAGAAGCACTTGAGAGTAAAGGTCTGGTGGAAATTGCGAAGGTGCTGAATAATGAGGGGATCATTGGACCCAGAGGCAGGAGTTGGGGTAAGACCACCATCCACAAAATACTAACTAATGAAGTATATACCGGTACCCTGGTGTGGGGTCGGACCAGCAATCGCAATCTACCTCCGGTGAGAGTAGAAAATGCATGGCCGGCCGTCATTGACCATGAAGTTTTTGAGCAGGTCAAATCCAAGCTAAAAAAGCGTGCCTTTATCTTCATACACCCGAAAAGAGTGGCCAGTAATTACCTGTTAAGCGGCATCGCCAAGTGCGGTTATTGTGGCAAGGCCTTGGTGGGACAGGATGCCAAAGGAGGACAATTCCACTACTACGTGTGCGGCACTTTACTTAAGAAAGGGTCCGGATCATGCCCGGCCCAATATATCAATAGCCGAAGGTTTGAGGAATTGATAATTAACAAGATAAAAGGGCATATTCTTACCTATGAGAATCTCAGCCAGCTTGTTTATCTGGTTAATGAAGAAATGGACGCTTCAGCCGGTGAATACCACACGCGCCTCAATACCGTTGTTAATGAGATAAACAATGTCAATAGTCGCCTTGAAAGGTTATATGATGCCTTGGAAACAGGGACATTGCAGCTCGCCGACCTGGCACCACGGATTAAGGAATTGAGACAACGTCAGGAGCAGTTGCAAGTGTCCAGGCAGGAATTGGAAATGCTGTTGTCAGATAGAAGAGTAGAACTGGCAGACCTGGAGACTGTAACTCAGTACGTGGCGGATTTGCACAATTTGCTTAATGATAGTACGTTGACTGAGAAAAAATCGTTTATTAAGAGTTTCGTAAGTGAAGTACGGGTCACTGGTACAGAGGTTTCACTTGCTTATAATTTACCAGTCTTCGAAGGTAAGTTGGTTAACGAGACCTGTGTAGTTCCCCCTATTGTTCACGATGGTGGAGATAGGGGGATTCGAACCCCCGACCTCCGCGATGCGAACGCGGCGCTCTCCCTATTGAGCTATATCCCCATGACTTCAGGGCTATTATAGCATATATCGACTATCGCTCGATGTGCTTAATCTGGTAACGCAGTTTACCGGCCGGTGCGTTTATTTCCACGACATCTCCGTCCTTCCGGCCGATAAGCGCCTTACCCAGGGGTGAAGCGATGGAGATTTTTCCCTTTAAGGGGTCTACTTCCCTGGGGTCGACTATCATGTAGCGGAGTTCTTCGCCGGAGGCCAGGTCACTGAGGGCGATACTATCACCGATGCCCGACTTAACGGCGGGTTCTTTCTTATCACCGATGATGGTGGCCGCTTTCAGCGCTTCCTCAAGCTCCTTAATCCGTCCTTCCACGTGTCCGCGCTCTTCTCTGGCGGCGTCCAGCGGCGCATTCTCGCGGAAATCCTTATCGGCAGCGGCCCTCTGTATTTCGCCGATGAGTTGGCGACTCCTCTTCTTGAGCTTATCGAGCTCCGCCGCGAGTTCGTCGTATCTCTGCCGGGATAAAGAAGCGGCCTCGCGCAGGACCCGTCCGGGAGGAACCTTCGGCCCGGCTTTCGCTTTCCTGGTTTTCAGGTGAGTAGCCAGGTTGGTCTGGCTCCATCCCGCCTTTTTAGCGTAGGCGAGGAAGGCGCGTACGAGTACCAGCTTCCTGGCATAGTCGGTATCCGAGACCGATAGCTGCTCGGCGTAGCTGGCAACAGCCGGGGCGGCCAGTTTGGAAAAGGAACTCTCCCAGCCATACCAGCGGGCGAATTTATACACCTCCGGCTGGCTGGCATCTCTGTCTTTTGCGAATAATTTCGCCAGGTATAATGCGGCGGCCTCGCCCAGACTGGGAATGCGGTTATCGCTGTTTACCATTTATCTCCCCCGATGAATATGCTGTTTTATTCTAAACATTAATCACGTTGTCGGTCAATCCGTCCGGCCTTGAAGGGTAATTTCATCACGTTTAGAGTTCTGGTTACCATCTGGTATTTTAACAAACTTACTATCATCCGGCCGTGCCAGTCGAAAGCGATGTCTTCGGCTTTGAGCAGGGCTTCGTCGATGCCGCCGGCTCTGACTGTCTCGAACAGGCGGTCGATTTGCCGGTTGCTGAGGCGCTCGAACAATTTTCTGGCCCAGTAGCCTGTCCTGAGCTCCCGTCCCAGCTTCTTGCGCCACGCCCGCTCGTAATGAGCCAGCCTCTTCGCGGACAGGTCGTCATCGGCCAGCGCCTGGTGCAGGGTTTCGGCGGCTATTTCGGCGCTGAGTAACCCGTAGTAGATGCCGCCGCCGCTGGTCGGCTTTACCTGCCCGGCGGCATCGCCCACGACTATCAACCGCTCACCGTAGGTCCGGGTCAGCGGCTTTAACGGGATACCCCCGTAGCTTATGCTAACATCGGCGGAGGTTATTTTACCCTTTGCCGCCAGCTGTTCCAGCCAGTTTCTCAGGTAGAGTCCGGGCTTCTGCCGTGACATCAGCCCGACCCGTGCCATGGGAGGTGTTGTCGGCACAATCCAGCCGAAGAAACCGGGCGCCACGTCCCCGAAATAGACCTCTACCTCGTCAGTTCCCGGCGTTTTTACCTCGACCTGGACGCCGATGGTGAAGTCCCGGAACCCACCCAGACCCAGCCGCTTGATGAAGCCGGGCGTAAAGCCGCTGGCGATGACCACGGATTTTGTCGTGATTTCAGACTCTTTTCCCAGGCAGGATACGGTAACGATGGCGCAGTCTTCTGAAATGGTGACATCTTTAACCCGGCTGTTGAAATTGTAGTCGGCCCCCGCATGCTGCGCCCGCTCCGCCATTGATATGTCGAAAGCCACCCGGTCCAGAATACAGGCCTGGGGCTTTTCCCGCCGCAGGTGGAGTCGGTTCCCCGAGGGCGAAAAGAGACTGGCACTGTTTACCCGGCGGAGAATTACTTTATCCTCGATGGTAAAAGCGTTGACGCATTCCTGGCCGATGATGCCCGTGCAGCAGACCCTTTCTCCCGCCCGCGACTTCCGTTCCAGCACCAGTACCCGGTGTTCCTGTTCCGCGAGCTGGTAAGCTACATAGCTTCCAACCGGGCCACCACCAACAACTATGGCGTCATACATTCAATCTCCGTCAGAGACCTCCGAATGGCGGGCTAAGTATCTCCTGAGGAAGTATATCACCACGGGAATCACCGTAATCGCGATAATGGTAAAGAGGGCGTTGGCTCCGTTAATCCTCAAGTCGAACAGCACGTTCAGGACGATGATGCTGAGAGTTACCGAGGCAATGGACAGGCCGACGGAAAGGGCAATTCTTTCGATGATAGTTAGCTTTTTAAAGAAAACGAGTGTCCAGGCAAAGCCCGGTAGAAAGAAGACGAGGATAACCCCCAGAATTGCCCTGATAACCGGCGCGCTTTCGGCGAAAGACAGGAAACTCTGGAATAGATGACTGAAATCCATATCATAATACTACTTAATCTGAGTAGTAACTTCAAGCATACCCTCTAGTGTCATTGCGAGGAGCGCAGCGACGAAGCAATCTCTACTCAGATTCTAAGGGATTGCTTCGCGGAGTTTATCCTGAGCGTAGCGTTAGGGCTCGCAATGACGAGGGCGCTCAGTTAAATTATTCGAAGACGCCCTTCTGGCGCAGTCGGTCGACCTCATCCCGGGGCATACCCAGAATATCGGTGCAGATATAGTCGGTATGCTCGCCCAGCAGGACAGGACGCCGTATATCGGCTTCGGCGGCGGAGAGCTTGATGGGGTCCGGGTGATAGTAGCGCAGCTTGCCCATGTACGGATGGTCGAGCTCGCGGTAGAAATTGTAGTGTTTGAGCTGGGGGTCTTCATCAAGGTCTTTGGCGTTGGCGACCAGTCCCGCACCGACGCCGGCTTTTTGCAGCATTTCCTGGACCCGCTCCGGCGGGTATTTAATTGTCCAGGCTTCTACCCGGCCGTCGAGCTTGTCACTGTTTTCCACCCGACCCGCCGCAGTGGCGTATTTTTTATCTTTAGTCCAGTCCGGATTGCCGATAACCCTGGCGAAGCTCCACCACTCATCGTCGGTCATCACGGCAATGGCCACCCATCTATCATCGCCTTTACATCTGTAAATACCATGAGGCGCGGCGTAATCGCACCTGTTGCCTTCCAGGGCCAGCTCGCGTTCGTTGGCCTGGTAGTCGAGGATGAGCGGGGTCATGTAGTTCAGTCCGGCTTCTATCTGGGCGTGGTCGATATACTGTCCCTTGCCGGTACGGCGGCGGTAGTCGAGCGCTGCCATGATGGCCAGTGAGCCGTACATCGGCGATAGCTGGTCGGTATAGTAGGTGGAGGGGGGCACGGGGGGCCGGTCCGGATAGCCGACCATCGTGTCCATCATGGTCACTGCCGTCAATATACTGCCGAAGCCGGGCTGGTCGGCCATGGGTCCGGTATGCCCGTAGCCGCAGGTGCGAAACATGATGATTTCCGGGTTGACTTTCTTCAGCCCCTCGTAGTCCAGTCCCAGCTTGTCCATGACGCCCGTGGGAAATCCTTCGCCGACGACGTCCGCCCAGGCCACCAGCTTCTTGAAAATCTCTATCGCCTCGGGCTGTTTGAAGTTGAGGCTGATGCCGTATTCCGGGGCGGTGTGGGTGATGGAAAAGAAAGCGCTGCGTTCCAGTCCGACCGGCTCGCCCTCTTTATTGGTGGCGGCGAAGGGGGCAAAGAGCCTGACCGGGTCGGGCCTGGTGGCTGTTTCCACGCGTATCGTCGTCGCTCCGTAGTGACTGAGGTAGTTGAGGGTATAAATACCCACCCCCGCCCAGCAGAGTTGCACTATCTTCACGCCTTCAAAGGGTTTCTTGGCCACTATCTTCCTCCTGGTTCTTTGGTGTCATTCCCGCCCCCTAATTTGTCATTCCAGCCCCGTATCAAGTACGGGGTAACCTCCGGCTGGAATCCAGTATCCCCACTCTGTCATTCTGAGCGAAGCGAAGAATCCCGGCGGGGAGTTCCGATAGATTTAACAAGAAGCGGTCTCCGAGATTACTACGGGCTCTCGCCTGCCAAAGAACCTGTCCGCCGCTCCTCCGGAGCTTTGGAAGGCGGGCTTGTTCGGCGAGCAGGTCGCCCTCGCAATGACATATTTTTTAAATCACCTTTTGCTCTTTAAGGGCTGCCAGCTCATCGGGGGACATACCCAGTTCTTGGTATATCTCGTCGTTGTGCTCGCCGATGAGTGGGGCCCGGTGCCGTATCCCGATTTGTCCCTGCGTCGTCATTACGGCGCCTCCCGGGTATTTCAGGCTGGTGCCCAGTTCCGGGTGTTCGATTTCTTTCCAGAAACCTCTGTTCAGGAGCTGGGGATACTTGAGCACGTCCCCGGCGTTATTGCAGGGTCCGAGCTGGAATCGATTCTCCGTAGCCAGTTTGAGCAGCTCGTCCTTGGTATGGTTCAAAAAGAACTTACTGAATATTTCCATAAGCTCTTCGGCCTGTTCCCGGCTCATGTCCCCCCATTTTTTTTTCTCCCAGGCCCAGTGCTCGAAGGAGCCGATGCTGATGCCGTCTCTTTTAATGAAATCCATCATGCTGAGGTTGTTCTTGGCGGCGGTGGGGTTCAGCAGGAGGTTGAGGGCGATGTAGCCGTCTTTACACTCCCAGAGCAGGGGATTGTAGAAGGTGGAGCCGTCCTTGAGGGTGACGGCCGCCCGCGCCCGACCGTGCCGCGTGGGAATCTCGCCGAACAGGGCGTAAGGGCCTTCGATTTCCGCCGAGCAGACGACATCCAGGGCCTGCTGGGTGATGGCATCGACGTGCTGTCCCTGGCCGGTCAGCGCGCGTTGGCTCAGGGCAATCATGGTGCCGGCGGCCCCGTTCATGGCCCCGAGGTAGTGGGTGTGGTGGTAGCTGACGGTCAGCGGGGGGCGGTCATCGTAGCCGGCGGTATAAATAAGTCCGCCGAGCGCCCGCACCACGATGTCCGGGTCTTTGTAGTCGCGGTACGGGCCTTCCTGCCCGAATCCGGTCATGGAGGTCAGCACGATGCCGGGGTTAATCTGGCTCAGGTCTTCATAGCCCAGGCCAATGCTGTCGAGGTAGCCGGGGGCGAAGGACTCCAGCACGGCGTCCGCCGTCCTGACCAGCTTTTTAAATATCTCTTTGCCGTCTTTAGTCTCGATATCAAGGGTAATGCCTTTCTTGTTGGAGTTGAAGGCGAACCAGGTCAGGTTTTTCTCGGGGTCGGGGTCGTCTTTATAGAAAGGGCCTTTGAAGCGGGCGGGGTCGCCGCCGGGCTTTTCAATCTTGATAACCTCCGCCCCAAAATCGCTGAGGGCCCGGCCGCAGATAAAGGCCTTTTCATCGGTCAGATCGAGAATGCGGTAACAGCTCAGCATAAATTCCTCCCGGGAATATTTTATAAAGGAAATATTTCAATACGATACAGGG
>Ga0315547_1002603_pt1 | contig 12588 bp, 13 predicted proteins | sample SalMarSW160240MG_2_FD_202542 | JGI IMG/M metagenome (GOLD analysis project Ga0315547, IMG submission 202542) | Salt marsh sediment microbial communities from the Plum Island Ecosystem LTER, Massachusetts, United States - Salt Marsh Sediment SW1601-240 ... | reverse complement strand
GTGATCCGGAACACATCCTTTCTATTAAAAAGGCCTCCAGGCGATTGGAACGCAATCTGATTCAAAGGGTTCTTGAGCTCACCGGTGGTAACCGCTCCAAGGCTTCCAAGATTCTGGAGATCAGCCGTCCCATACTCATATCTAAGATTAGGGAGTATGGATTAGATTGAAACCCAGCTTGTGTTCTTTAAGAAAAGAGGCTAAAATACAATTAAAAAAGGTATTTATATGCTCGACAACGATCAAACAACTAAAATAATCGACTTTACCAAGGCACATCCTGATATTTCTGCTATTTATCTTTTTGGCTCTCATGCATCAGGATATGCAAGATCAAAAAGGTATATTGATTTGGGGATATTATTTAATAAGGATGTGGACGGCTTTACGAGGATTAATATAGAGACCGAAATATCAAATCTCCTAAAAAAAAGATGTCGATTTTATTGATATGAGAAGAAGTAGTCTATTTTTACGACATCAGATCTACAAATATGGAAAGTTTATTTATCATGACGGGAGTGATTTCCCATTCAGATTTAGAGCCAGTTCTATCAGGGAGTATTTAGATACCAATCAACAATAATAAATCGCCAATCCAAAACCAGGAGAGTGTATGAAAAGGATTTTTGCAGCAATAGCCACGGTCGCTTTCGCCATATACCCTTCCGTCTGTCTTGCATACCATATTATTCATCTCAAACACGGGGGAGAGTTTGTCACTGAACAATACTGGGAAGAAGGGGAGCAAATAAAGTTTAAGAGGTATGGCGGGGTCATAGGGATTCAAAAAAACCTCGTAAAGAAGATTGAAGAGATAGAGGGTGTGCTTGAGGAAAAGGCAGCCACGGCCAAGCAAGAGGAAGCCACAGGAAAGAGAAAAAAGGAAAGTGCAAAGGAGGCCAAGAAAATAGACGTTGCGTATTATCAGGAGGAAAAAAAGGCCCTCCAGGAAAAGTACCAGACTGCCAGTGAAAAACTCGAAAAAGCAAGGAATACCGGAAACAAGGCCTTAAGAAGGGAAGCAAAGAGGGAGTTAAAGGAAATAGAAAAGCTACAAAAGGAGCTGGCAATCAAACTAAAGGAGGAAAGCAACGGGATGCTCCCAGATTGGTGGCATACACAGGTAAAGCCGAAGTAAACACAGACACCCACAGCCTTAGCTCAACCCTTCATCCTTCCACGAGAGAATTACATACTTCATTCCCTTATTTACATCTTTAGTCAATACGTCATGGCTATAAAGAATGTGCGGACCCCCAGAAGCAAAAGCCGCCCCGGGTAAATTACCCTTGACTACCAAACACCCTACAAACAGGGGGGCCCCCGAACATTTAGCTTTACCCTCCACATAAACGAGTCCTTTAAATTGAAAAAAGGCCGATGAGATTTTAAGATCGCCAGTTACATACATTAATCCCCAACCATCGTCTTTTGAGGGCGTTCCAGCGGCTATATCTAACTCAAGACCCCCGGCATTATTAATATACATAACGCCCTGTGGCGCTACCAGTAATTTGCCGGAGGCTCCGTGCATATTAGCTTCTGTCACGTTAGCGCTCGCAAGTATTGCAGCCAGTTCTTTCGGAGTTACCTGTAGCATTTGGCCTAACGTTATCCAGGCCGGGGCACCCGTATCTTTTTTCCAAGCTGTTGTTCCTGCCAAATCCCCTCCCCATACATCACCTGTAGTTGGATCTGCTGGGGTTTTAGTGCTCCATATCCCGGGCTTATGGCCGGATGATTCCAGCTTTGCCTGATAGGGGATTTCTGTTTCTGCATCATTTTCTTCTTCGTTGTCAGAGACCGCGCAGGTAGTGTCATCAATATCCGCACAATCAATCCAAGTAATGTCGTCGTCTTGGTAGTTATGTTTACCGGCGGGATAACCGGCGCATCCGGCACAGACTCCAGGTTTCGGTAAATCATCGATATTCTCCGGACCTCCGTGATTATCAGCCACATTGCCCACAAACCTTAAATCATCTGGGCAACCACCCCCGCCCAGGCAATCATCCACCTTGGACACTTCCCCGTCATAGTTGAACCCGCTGACGACGGGAGTGCCGCCGAAATTCGGTAACTGATTGACCATAAGGGCAGCTTCGGCTTGGATATCCAAAGGCTGATGCACTGCCCTCACCTGAACTTTACTTACCGAACCCGATGATGTTCTACCCGTGGACGTAATAACTACCACTGGCTGTCCAGATGCAGGGTTCCCCCCAGACCCATCGACATTAAAAGGGTTTGACAGACTTCCATCGTAGAAGACGATCTCATCGGTGTCACCATCGCTGTCCATATCGTCATTATCTTTCTTGAACTCGATGGTCAGTTCGGTTCCGTCCACAGTATCCGAGGAGTACTCCATCCAGGTGTAGGGTGGAGATGGCGGTGGCTGGATGGTGGGCGTGTAAACGGTTGTGGTCGTGTCCGCATCATCTGAGGTCTTTAGCATAATTTTCGTCTGCCAGGTCCTGTTATCATAAGAGAGCACACCTTGGGACGGGTTAGAATTTAGTTCATCAATTTCATTATAAGTTCCATCGTTATCGTCGTCCAATGAGTTTTCCAGCAGGTTGTTCGGATCAATGCTTATGGCCGCATTGTTGTTAGTCAGCCCATTAATGATGATCTTTGAGCCGGTAGGTGGAGCAACTGTCCCACTGTCATCAAATAGGCCCAGACGATAGAGCGCCTCGTTTATCCCTGCCTGCGCCACATTTGAAGCCTGTACGCTGGCCTTATAATTGGAACCGATCTTCATATCGGTTGTTGTGATCACATAAGCGGTAGTTCCTATCAATCCCAAGATGGTTAAAAACATGAGCGCAATAACAAGCGCAGTGCCTTTTTCATTATTGCACGCAGTTCGCATAACCGATAAGCCCATTTTAGTGCTCAATGATAATTTCATAAACAAAACCTCCGGACTAAAGGCCGAGATTTGGCGGTGTTACGCGAGATGTAAGGGTGTATCGCCTGTATCCATCCGAGTAAACCGGGTGTGAGTAATGTGGATCGGGTTTTGCAGTTCTGGCCTCCACTGTTATTTTTATTTCTCGAATTTCACTGCTTGTAGTCGTTATGCTTCCGTCCTCCTTGTAGCATATGACAGAAAAGGATTCGATATTTTCGGCGAATGGTTGAGCGCCTCCTCCGGTATCACGGTCTATTTGATTATTTGTGCCGTCGTAGGTGTAAATTATGTCTTCATTCACGTCATCATTAGTTGATGTGCCATCTGTTTCTCCGTCGCCATTTAAATCAGCACGTATCTCAAGCTGTAAACTGCTGTACGGCACGCCGACGGTCGTACCAAGTGTCAGCGTCCTTGTAGGATCATACCCGGCCATCTTGACTTCTCGGCTGATCATGTCCAATGCTGCCCGTGCGCTTTGAGTCATCTCGGCAATCTGCTCCTGCAGGCTATAAGTTTTTAGGCTGAAAGTAAAAGGAGTTGACAAGGCTGCAATGACAACAAGTGCTATTGTCATAGCGATGAGCAACTCAATGAGAGTGAATCCTCGTTCACTGTTTTCTGGCGAATTTTTCATTTGCTCTCTTAATTATTTGGCAAAGATTGTTTTTAATTCAACATTGTGATCTTCCATTGAAGCCCCTCCCCAATAGACCTTTACGCTCACCGTTTTCATGTCTGGGGCTGGGCTGTCGTCGGTAACCGAAACCTCTATCTTATGTTGGTCATCAGGGGATGAGCACAAAGCTTTCATTTCGGAAAGAACATTTGAATAGCCCGTTAAGCCCGTTACCCTAATCCTTCTTATATCCTCCATTTTATCCTGCGCCAGGGTCGTTGCCGTTGTGAGATCATTGCTGAACTTGTTGCCTCTAATGATTGTCCCTGTCAGAGAGGCCATGCCCAGCAGCCCGACAGTGAGGATAACGATCGCTATCAGAACTTCGATGAGTGTAAACCCGTTGCTCTCATCTTTGTTGATGTATTTGTATGGATTCCAACGTTTCATTGCGCAAACCGGGTCAATTAATCTTTACACGACCTGCAATACTAACAGTGACAGTCTTAGTTCCACTGGAATTTTGCAGTGTGACGGTGGGAAGGCTCGCCGCACTCCCCCTTGGGCTAAATATTGGGTTATTTGTAGAACTGAAAGTCACATCGGAATAGTGGTCCTGGATGTTCTTGGTTTTAACATCGCCTTCTCCATCGGCAACCGACCCATTGTTATCTGCATCATCGCATATTCTGTATTGAGAGCTGCTGTCAAAGATGACCTTTGTCCTGTGATTCAGTTTAACAGCCTTCATCCTCGCGGCCATCAAATCCCCCATAACCTGCCTTGTGGCCCCATTCAGGCGCATCCCCGGCATCATGGACATGAAGGCCGGGGTATCAATCATGGCCATCATTGCAAGGATGCCGACCGTTACCATTAGCTCGATCAGAGTAAAACCGGATTCTCTTTTTCCCTGCGTTTTAATCACACCCATTCTCCTCACATGCGATGTGTTTGAGTGGCTAATCACGGCCACTTGTTAATTTGTTAATCTAATACAACTTTCTTATTTTAAATATACAGCACGTTTTATGCCATCGTTTCCCCGTATCCCATTGGTATAAAGGAAGTAGCCGTTTCGCATTTTAATTTGCGCCCATTTTCCATGATAATCATGTGTTCGGATCTTTGACAATTGTAAAATTATTTAACAGTATGGCTATATATCAAATCTACATCTTCTCCTAAGAGACTTACCTGATCCTGCTCCCTGGCTTACTTTCTTTATCGGGTTTTAGAAGATAAACCCCCTCCTCATCCTCTACAGCAAGAATCATTCCTTTGGATTCAACTCCCATGAGCCTGACAGGCACGAGATTGGCGATCACTATCACCTGTTTATTTATTAGCTCATTTGTCTGGTAGTAAGCAGCCATCCCGGCCACTATTACCCTCTTTTCTCCAATGTCAACTACAAGCTTGAGTAATTTTTTAGATCCGGGAATGGTTTCTGCTTCTTTGATAGCGCCAACTCGTATGTCTAATCTTTGAAAGTCTTCAAGGCTTACCAGCCCTGGTTCTTCTTTCATCTTTTCCTCCATTTTAGGCTTTACTCTTGGAAAAAGGGGAGGAGCCTTTGATATAGGCCTGACCCTTTTTACTTTCCCCCATTTTTTTAAACTATTAAGAGGCAATTTCACCCCAACTATACCTAATCCCAATTGATGCTGTATTTTTTCGGCTGTGTGAGGCATAAACGGCCATAACAGCACTGAGACTATTTTGATTACCTCGGTAATAGTATTGAGTACGGTATTCAATCGTTCTTGATCTTGTGTAGCCAGCGCCCAGGGTTTCATGGTATCGATATATTTATTTGCCTTGCCAATTAATGCCCACACAACAATTAATGCCTTGTGAAAGGTGAATTTTTTCATCATATCCTTATACTCTTCAATCACCTTATAAGAAGCATCCTGCAAGAGAATATCCTCTTCTTTGAATGTAGAAGGGGATTGGAGTTTTCCATCAAAATATTTGACTACCATGTTCATGGATCGAGAGACCAGATTCCCCAAATCATTTGCCAGATCTGCGTTAAATCTCTTTACAAGAGATTCCTCGGTGAAATCAGAATCAAGACCAAATACCATATCTCTGAGCAAGAAATACCTGAATGCATCCACGCCATATTTAGTAGCTAAATCCATGGGCTTCACGATATTTCCAAGGCTTTTTGACATCTTCCCCATATTCACATTCCAGTAGCCATGGACATTAAGATGCTGATAAGGTTCAATGCCGGCTGCCTTGAGCATACATGGCCAGAATATTCCATGGGGCTTTAGAATATCCTTTGCAATAATATGCTGCGCAACAGGCCAAAATTTCTTAAAAAGGTCTCCATCCGGGTAGCCAATGGCTGATATATAGTTTATCAAGGCATCAAACCAGACATAGGTCACATAATTATCATCAAAGGGAAGTGGAATCCCCCAGGATAATCTCCTTTTTGGCCTTGATATACATAGATCTTCCAGCGGCTCCCTCAAAAAGGCAATCACCTCGTTTCTATACCTCTCTGGCCTTATAAAGTCAGGATGTCTATTAATATAATCTATAAGCCATTCTTGATAATTACTCATCCTGAAGAAATAGTTTTCCTCGCTAATAATCTTTGGTTCAGTCAAATGAATTGGGCACTTCCCTTGCAGCAATTCTGTATCTGTATAAAACCGCTCGCACCCTATACAGTATTTCCCCTCATATTCACTAAAATATATATCCCCTTTTGCATACACTTTAGAGAGGATCTCGCTGACCGTGTCTTGATGGTTTTTGTCAGTAGTGCGTATAAAATAGTCGTTCCTAATATTAATTTTGGGCCAGGTCTCCTGAAAAATTTTGCTTATTCTGTCCACATATGCCTTGACTGTTTCGCCTGATTTTTCTGCTGCCTCCACCACCTTGTTGCCATGCTCATCCGTGCCTGTTAAGAAAAAGGTTTCAAAACCGCTAAGGCGATAAAATCTTGCAATTACATCGGCAACAATAGTGGTATACGCATGTCCTATATGTGGTTCTGCATTCACATAGTAAATAGGTGTAGTGATATAGAATGAATCCTGACTATTTTGGCCCATTATTTCCTCGTGAGTTTTTTTTCATTTGCAATTATTCAGGTATCTTGCCACAAAGGCACCAAGACACCAAGATTATAAAATTCTTCTTTATAATACCCTTTTAATCCCGATTTATCGGGATTAAAATTAATGAGCCCAAGGCTCATTAATGAGAAAACTCCGTTATTCAATTTATATTCATCTTGTCTTTGGGTCTTTGTGCCTTGGTGGCTGAATAGTTTTTTTTCATTTCTGCATACGTATCGTATTCATAGGCAAGGCAACACATCAATCTCCCGCATATACCAGAGATTTTATCTGGATTGAGAGAAAGATCTTGGTCTTTCGCCATCCTTATAGAAATAGGGTCGAAGTTTGACAGAAACAATGAACAGCATAATTGGCGACCACAATGGCCAATCCCACCAAGCTTCCCTGCTAAATCTCTGGTGCCAATTTGTTTCATTTCCACATGAGTATTAAATTTTTGAACAAGCTCTTTTACCAATTCCCTGAAATCAACCCTAATAGTGGATATATAAAAAAAGGTAAGTCTGCTTATGTCAAAGGAAAGCTCCACGGCTATCAAATTCATGGGCACTTTTTTCTTCTCTATCTGCTCTTTACAAAACTGCATGGCCTCTGCTTCAATTCTTTCATTTTTCTGCTTTTTTTCAATATCTTCTGCTGTAGCCAGGCGAAATACCTTTCTAATTGGCCTGTCTGGCATGGAGGCATCCCGAAGTCTCGGTTTACTGCATACGGTGCCCAGTTCAATGCCTTCTATCGCTTCAACAATAACCTTATCCCCTTTATTGAGGACAAAATTACCAGTGTAAAACGCAGAGATTCTTCCATCTTTTCTAAAGCTGATATCAACAATTTTTTTTGGACTATCTTCAGACATACGAACCCTTTACAGCTCTTTTTAGCCCCAGCAGAGACCGTTCAAGGAGAAAAAGGGGATTTCTATTCTCCATCAAATCATGTTCGGCTCTGGCAATAACTGCCAGCGACCTCATGAGTGCATCAACAGTATACAATGCAGATGCATTTTTAAGATGATTGCTGAGATCGGAATTTAAAGTATGGCCTGTTTTACCCTCTAATTTGAAAAGAAGAATATCTCTGTACCAGCTCCCCCATATTCCCAACATCAAGGCTATGGTATCATCCTTAACTTCTTTGTTGGTGGCTGAGCTTTTTCTAAAACCAGACAGCTCACGAGCCATATCAATTAACATATCAGATGGCTTGTTAATAACACTATTTAACATAGTTATCCAGCTTACCCTGTGAGTGAAAAAATTATCCCTTGATAGTTTTTTTGCCCTGCCGAGACTCCCCTCTGAAAGCTTTGCTACAATTTGTGCCTTTTCTTTATCCATATTTTCTTCTTTTATCAACCAATTTACAACAGCCTCTGTAGGGAGAGGTTTAAAAGCAACCTTTTGACATCGAGAAATAATAGTTGGAAGAAGTTCTCCAGGATCTCTCACATTCAAGATAAAAATGTTATGAGGAGGCGGCTCCTCAAGGGCCTTTAAAAATGCATTGGCTGCCTCATCAGTCATTTTTTCAGCTGGATCTACAATAATTATCCTGTACCGCTCAAGAGCCGGAGAGAAGGCAAGATGCCTGTTAATCTCCCTGATTTGGTTAATCCCGATTCCTTTTTTGTCCTTAGCAGGCTCTATAATAATAAGATCAGGGTGGTTTCCATCTATTATCTTTTTACAGGAATTGCATCTTTTACATCCATCCCCATCAACCGGATCCGGACAATTGATTAATAAGGCAAAGGCCATAGCAGTGGTCGTTTTACCAATTCCCTGGATACCAGTGAATAGATATGCATGGGCAATTGTATCGCCGGCTATAATCCTTTTTAAAAAGGTTATTGCCTTGTCTTGACCGATTATTTCCTTAAACGTCTTCATTCAGAATTCTTAGTTAAATAGTTGATTAGTTAAGTCGTTAAATAGTTGAATGGTTTGGTTTTTTCTGCTCAACCATGAGACTACTCAACCATTCAACTAAACAACTGGTAGATAAGGAGAGATTATTTCCCTGATCTTTCTCGCTACGTGATCTTCATGTAATGTGGAATCTATAATCTTAAACCTATCTTTATGCTTGTGCGCTAAGGCAAGATATCCATATCGTATCTTCACATGGAAATCGAGTGATTTTCTTTCAAATCTATCTCTTTTTTTATCGGTTTTTTCCCTTTCTTCTGTTCTTTTCAAACCTACTTCTGCTGGGCAGTCCAATAGAAAGGTAATGTCTGGCTCACACCCTAAAGAAACCTCATGGTTTAATTGTTCAATTAGTTTCTCATGCTGCTCCATGACAATCCCCTGATACACAGTAGTAGCATCATAATATCTATCACAGATAACCCACTTTCCAGCATCTAAGGCGGGTTTAATTACATCCCTTACATGCTGGGCCCTGTCAGCTTGGATTAGAAAAAGCTCGGTTAAATACGCTATATCCGTATTATCCACATCCAAGAGTATCTTCCGTATAGCTTGACCTATTTTTGTCCCTCCAGGCTCACTGGTAATTACTAAAGGGATTCCTTGTTCTTTGAGTGTTGCTCCGAACTTAGAGATCTGTATAGACTTCCCGCACCCATCTATTCCTTCAAAGGTGATAAACAATTAAGACTCCTTTTTTAATACAGACCTAGTTAAAAATGGTTTTTATATGGTCTTCAAACCCTTTATTCATAACGGATCGAATAAAAATTGAACATTTGGTCGGTCTGGGTTGAAAGGTTCACGGTTTCCCGATGAAATCGGGATTAATCGCTTCGCGAATTTTTCCGATGCTACTGCACTGGATAAGCATCATGAATCTGTCAACCTTTGAACCTTGAACTTTGAACCCTTGGCCCAGACCTGGCATGCAATGCTTAGGCTGTATTGCCAGGACTTATGGATTACATAGCAATTGCAATATTTGAAAGGCATGTCGCGCCTCCCGATCCCGTCTCGGTCTCGGGACGGGGAGGGCGGGCCTGAACCTAAATAATCACTAGATGTCTACATAAACTAAGATCTTAAATTTTATGTCAAGTTTTTGTAATACCACTAAGTGTAAAAGATAATTGGGATCGTAGAACGGTTGCGGTTGCGCAGCTCGAAACGGTCAACGGTTAACGTCATACGAAACCAGCAGCGCAACCGTATAACCTTAGACGAAACCGACATCGCTTCGTCTCAATTAATGGTATATGGTTTTTCTCAACTCGTTGGTTTGAGGCGAAGCTTCGCTAATATACATAATATCGATAAGGGAATCAAGGGAGATGCGTGAGTGATAAATCAAAACATTGTGCCCTATATACACCTTTCATCTTGCATGTTTTTCCGATAAAATTTAATATTTAATGGTTATCATTTATTGTTGTGACCTGTCCGTGGTATGGACTACTGACAAAAAATAATGGATCGCTCCTAATGTAATGTCATCAGGAAGGGAAAAAGGCCTTGAAATTTGATGAAATTGGAGAATTCGGTTTTATAGAAACCATTAAAAAAGAATGCACCACAACTTCGAAAAACGTTATCAAAGGAATTGGTGACGACTGTGCTGTTTTTGGCCCTTCCTCTGGCCGGGTTTTGCTCTTTACTACGGATATGCTGGTTGAAGATATCCACTTTTTAAAGGCAAAGATAACCCCATATCAATTAGGCTGGAAATCAATAGCTGTAAATCTGAGCGATATTGCTGCTATGGGTGGAAGGCCACTTATTCTGCTTATCTCCATTGCCATTCCTGCTGAAATGAATGTTGAACTAATTCAAGATCTCTACAAAGGCATGAAAGATATATGTGAGCATTACAAGGTTAACATAGTGGGGGGTGATACGGTTGCCTCCCCTGATAAGTTAGTTATAAATGTTTCCCTGATTGGTGATGCAAAAGAAAATGAGGTTCTCTATAGATCTGGTGCCAGATCAGGAGATAGTGTATATCTTACAGGAAATGTCGGGGATTCATTTGCAGGGCTTAAAATCTTAAAAAAGGAAATATCTTCTCCAAAATCTATTGCAAACCATTTTATCAAAATCCACAATGAACCAAACCCCTTGATTGAGACAGGAATGGCTATTGCGGCCTCAGGGCTTGCCAATGCTATGATCGATGTAAGTGATGGGCTTCTCTCAGATTTAGGGCATATCTGTAAGGAAAGTGGCGTCGGGGCAATGCTTTTTCGGAGCAAGATTCCTCTCTCCCCCGAACTCAAACTGCTTGCCTCTCGCGAAAAATTTAATCCTCTTGAACTTGCCCTTTCAGGCGGAGAAGATTATATTTTGTTGTTAACAGTTCCCGAAGTAAACATAAAGGATTTCGAAATAGTATGTAAAGATAAAGAATTATTGCCTCTCTACTTGATAGGAAAAATAGTTGAAGGAAAAGGTATTAAAATGGTTAATGATGATGGCTCATTAGAGGAAATTGATATAAAGGGTTTCAACCATTTTTCACCCTCATTATTATAATCCTAACACATAAGGAGTGCTGCCATGACAAGGCCGGATATAGACCCGCGTTTGCCTCTCATCCAGGATGCCGATCTCAGGGGCAAGGTTGTCTTGGTTCGAGTGGACCACAATGTGGTCAAAAATGGGCAAATCCGGGACCCCTATCGCATTGATGCAACCCTGGGCACTCTGTATAACATTGTAGAACGAGGTGGCCGTATAATCCTAATGACTCATGTGGGACGGACGCGTGATAAAGAAACTGGCCGTATCAAGGTTGAAGACGACACATCAGTCCAACCGGTCGTGGAGTACTTAGAGCGTAAACTGTATACCAAGTTTGTGGTACCCAGATTTCCTGTTGATCCAGAATGGGGAATCAAAGAGATCGACACCTCTATTAACTTGCACATCAAGGACCTTCTCGCTCACAAGATTGGGGGTATCTATTTGCCCAATACCCGCTGGTTCCAGGGAGAAGAAGACACGGGAGAAAAAAGGAAACGCTTTGCCCTGCAACTGGCCGGCCTTGCCGATGTCTTTGTTAATGACGCTTTTGGCTCATGGCAGGCCCATGTGTCCACATTTGACATCACCAAATATTTGCCAAGCTTTGCAGGTTTTCTTCTTCAAAGGGAGCTCATTAACCTCAAGTATGTCTTGGAACCCCAACGGCCCTTTGTTGCTGTGGTGGCTGGAGCTAAATATGATACAAAAATAGGCCCACTCAGACAGATCTATAAGAAAGTTGATTACCTGATATTGGGCGGAATTATTTATAATACCTTTCTATGCGCTAAATACAATGTTCGTGTTCGCGGAGTAACCGAGTCTGACATTAAGGCGGCCAAAGATCTGGTAAATCAGGACAATAAGGCAAAGAAAATTGTTGAACTTCCTCTTGTGGTCGAGTCAGACATAATTGACGGACGAGTTGAAGGCAAATATCGGACTATTAGCATCAAGGACTTCAAGGAGGGCAGGGAATATGGTTACTTCTTGGATGTGGCCCACGAATCGTTCGACACTTCTGGCGTAACAGAAATTATCGGCTCTGCTAAAACAATATTTGTGAATGCAGTCATGGGCCGTACTCCTCACTTTTTTGAGGGTTCAGAGAAATTAGATCGGACTATTGACAAAAACCGTCATGCCCAAAAGTTCTACGGCGGTGGCGATACCCTTCAGGAGTTCAAGAACCTTAGCCCAGGCTTGTACCTGGCTGCTATGGATAGTGCCCAGTATTATTTTTTTACAGGTGGCGGGACTGTCCTTAAAGCCATCGAGGAGGGTACACCCTATGGTCTTGAGCCGGTAAATGCCTTGATAAAAAATGCAGGCACAGATCCAAAATAATCATGCCTGCTTGTGAAGGATTCGATTTCATTTTTATTTGGTATTTAATGGGGCAGTTCAGCACTTATAGGAAATGTTGATGTCTCAATATATAAAATAATAAATAATGGATTGTATTGATGAATTTTGATA
>Ga0315547_1002595_pt1 | contig 12608 bp, 10 predicted proteins | sample SalMarSW160240MG_2_FD_202542 | JGI IMG/M metagenome (GOLD analysis project Ga0315547, IMG submission 202542) | Salt marsh sediment microbial communities from the Plum Island Ecosystem LTER, Massachusetts, United States - Salt Marsh Sediment SW1601-240 ... | reverse complement strand
GTCCCCTCATGTCCAGGCACGGCCTCCATTTTCGCTTTTCTCTTTGCGCCTCTGAATATCCGAAGCACAAGCAGTGCACAAACCGCCATAATCCCTAAAGAAAGATTACGAGCAATTGCTATATAGGTAGGCCATTTGGACGGCTTATCCTCAATCACCAATTCGGCTGGACGGTGAAACCTCACATGGACAACTTTAAGTAAGTCCGTCTGCTTAAGGCCGAGTGCATTTCTAATAATCTCTTCCACATCTGATAACGGCATTATCATTTGTCCGCTATTAGCAGGTCCCGAAGAGTTAGCTTCATTTGCATCGGACACCGACAAGTCAACAAAAGCTGCCACTGACAGCGACTTTATTTCGCCCGGCAGAATAAGCTCCTGCTTTATGGTCTTGCCGACCTCGTATTCTGTAACAATCATTTCATCCTTCTTGGAACTGCCTGGTGCAGCTGTTCCGCTGCCGGCTGGTGCACCGCTCTGCTCGATTTCAGATTTAGTTGTAATCTCTTCTTTTGATGCTACTTTTGCGCTTGGACTGTAACTTTCAGTGACAGTACTGATACTGTTCATATCAATAATAGCGCTGACCCTCACCGCCGCCCGGCCGGGCCCTAAAACAGTAGCGAGCATATCCTCTACCTTTTTGGCCAAACTCTGCTCGACCCTTTCCTTGTAATCGGCAACCGTGCCGGCCCCATTCGTGGCAGCGTAGTCTGAGCTATTAGAAAGAAGACGACCCTGACTATCCACTACGGTTATATTTTCCGGGCCGAGTCCTTCAACGCTGCCGGCGACCATATTAGTAATTGCTGCGACATTTGATGCACTTACGCTGTAACCTGGTCTCAGTCGAAGAACCACAGAAGCGGTAGTTTTTACAGTCTCGGAGGTGAACAGTCCGCCTACGGTGGACTCAGGACTTACGATGTGAACCCGCGCGTGAACCACACCATCCATCATCTGGATGCTTTTGGCAAGCTCTTCCTGTAGAGCCCGCTTTAGATTAACATTTTGCACAAAAGGACTTACACCAATTTTCTCATCATCAAATATCCTGTAACCGCTCTGCTGGCCCAAAGGAAGCCCCTCCCTCGCCATATCCAGCCGAAGCTGATAAACTTGCTCTTTCGGTACATAGATGGTTGTCCCTCCGTCTTTTAATTCGTAAGGAACGCTTTTTTCACTGATTTTGTCTGTAATCTTAGCTGCTTCTTCCGGTGATAAGCCGTAATACAACATTCTCATATCAGGTTTGCGGGCCCAGTGAACAAGAAGCGCGCCGATAATAAGAAATGTCAGAACTACAGCAATCAGCAAAGCCCTTTGTACAAGGCTTACCTTTTGCCAGATTAAAGCTATCTTCTGAAAGAAATTCATCGAAGCGTTCTCGATGCTCGATCCTCAATGCTCGAAGAGCATCGAGTTGCGAGCTCAATTACAACTGCATATTCATTGTTTGCTTGTAGGCCTCAATTAGCTTATTTCTGACACCTACAAGCAGCTTGAAACTCATATCCGCTTTGGCTACGGCTGATACTACCGAAGCAATATCATTATTCTTGCCGGCCAATAAATCCTTTATGGACATATCCGAAGAGTGCTGAATGTCATCAACATCGGATACGAATTGTCCGATGGCCTTAGCGGTTTTTGTAAAATCTGCCCTTTCGGTAATAGTCTTTCCCACTTGAGGCATCGCTTTATTGATGTTGGGCACCATTGAACTGACATTGGCATTTAGGTTTACCATTACGTTGTTCCTTACTTATCGCAGTAATTCGAGTGTCGTTTCCACCATTTGCTGATAACGTTTAAGAATTGCCACATTGGCCTGATACGTACGTGTTGCGATATTTAGATTCATGATCTCAATCGGTAGATTTACATTAGGCATCGCCACATATCCATACTCATTCGCCTGAGGATTACCGGGATCAAAAACACTATTTAAATCCCCCATATCTTTAGCTATGTCCGCCACAGTGACGCCACTAATACCGTCAGCCTCTGCTTTTAGCACAGCCTCGAGTCTGCGATATGGTTCACCTTTACCCGCGTCGGTTGAACGGGCATTGGCAACATTCGATGAGATAACCTCCATGCTTTTGCCTTGCGCCCGCATACCTGAAATTGCTATATCTATGGTCCCGAAGACATCATTAACATCCATTTGCATTACCTTGTCACATTCTGATCATTTCTCATAATTTCAACGGTTGTCAGCGAACAACGATTTATCTTATGTTTTCGCTTATAGCCAATTCTATCTGGCTATACTTTCTATTTAGCAAACGAATATAGGCCTTATGAAGAAGGGCGTTCTTAACCATTTCACCTACCTCGGCCTCTAAATTAACATCATTTCCGTTTGACTTGACCGGTGTCTGCTTAGGCCGATGAATCTGCGGCTTAATTTCTTCAAGATCCGCAGCCCCAGATTTGTCCAGAGCCTTAGCAAGCAACTCTTGGAACTTAACGTCGAACCTGCGATATCCAGGAGTTTGGAGGTTGGCAATATTACTGGCGATTGCCTTCTGACGAAGGCTTTCAGCCCTGATACCAGCCTCGAGTAATTCTAAGACACTGCTTGTCTCAGCCACCTCTGGTTTCTCCATAGCATCTCTATATCAGCCCAAACTTGCTTAATATAATCAGCAATAATCGTGCCAAGCCCATAAGGTTATATTTTTCAATACATTAAATGCTTCGCAGCCTAAAAAAATGGCGTTTGACGTGAAGAATCGCCTTTTTACTTGATTGCAGCAATGTCAGGATTCTATACAAAACGGCCCATTTTTTAACACAGCAATACCGAAGGAATCGGGACTACAAACCTTATAATCTGCCGGCAAAGCCGAATCGGAAATTCTTTCCTGCCTTTATGGAATATTTCTCCGGTGGACCAGCTAACGACGGGATATTTTATAATAATCACATTCGCTTATCGCTTTTAAGCCTTTTTATAACAATTACTTACTGCCACATTGAGCGCCTGTTATCAATTAGTGGCACGCAACTTGCTTAAAACTAATAATAATCTCTAAGGATCGCTCTATGAATAACAGCTTACTGGCTGTCGCTGATGTTTTGGTAAATACGGTTAGCAATGGTCCAGCCTCATCAAAAGACGAAGCACCAAAAAATACCTTACCATTTACTCTGAACTCTGCTGATAAATCAGGCGCAGCTAATACTACTCCAGCACCAGAAACAACGACTGATAACATTATTGCTGGTGATATCCAGCATGGTAAAACGGGCAAATTTTCCACTTATACGGGCATCCCTTCGGATAAAAGTTCGCATGGGCAATCCACCACAGGCAAGCCATCCTACAAGCCTTCACAAAATATCAGCTATACTCCTGCTAAAAAAACAGTCTCGCTAAAAGCAAATGAAAATAAGAACAAAGAAAAGCCTAAAACGGATGATTTAAATACAAAAACATTTCTGTTAGGGAATCTATCAAATCTTGTAAAGACTCAGGAATCATCAACAAACAATTTACTGCTCGGAAAGAACGTTGCTATTGGGATTAACAGCCCCAGCCAGCAACAAAAGATATCCAAAGCTCTAAGTCAACCTGTTCAATTAACAAAACACACACACGAAACAACATTAAAACCTGTCTTGTCCGGCATCTCTGAAAAGCAGACCATAGCCGATAAAGCACTAACATCAAACAAGGAAGTCTTTTCAACAAAAGACCTTAGCAGCCAAAACAGTAAAATGGGTATTCTCGTTGGGCAGACTGCCGATGCTACTCTGAAAAGCAGCGCTTCCAGCCTTTCCGCCGATAGCAGAGTAGGCTTAGTAAAAAACACAAATGAAAAAATCGCATCTAAACAAAATCCACCTAAGCAATCTACCACAGGCGGGTCATCCGACATTGCCGGTTCTGCCAATCCAAAAAAGCAAGTATTAGACTTCAGCCTCTTACAGGACAAACCTCCCGGTAGCATACAGAAAATGTCAAACAACACAGAAAAATCTACATTCATTGCTGAGAAATCAACCGCTCCTTCAGTATTTACGAAAGAAGCCAATACCGATACTACAAATACTAAAGCGACCTTAGAATCCTTGAAGGGAACCAAACCCGTCCTGAGCCGTGTCGAAGGAAATGAATCCCCCAATAATCAAGCAGGAAATTTCTCTGCCCAGAAACCGAGCTTAGCAGAGTTCGAGGTAAGTACCAGTCAGAAAAATCTTGATAGCTCAAAGTCTTATAATAGTTCCAATTCAAATCTCGAAGGGATGTTTTCTTCAAACAATACTCACAGCTTCGCTCCAGAGCAGCTACTGGACTCCACCAAAGTTATAAACATTACAAATCCACAAGGACAGACTTCACCAAGCGGTGTCTCAGGCAGTATAGGCGAACAAATTATTGAATCTATGCGAGCCTCCTTAAACCAGGCAGACCTACCACGGCAGGTTATGATTCGCTTGGAACCGCCGGACCTTGGGAATATTCTTGTAAGGTTCCAGGAGCAGGAAAATGGGATTACCGGCTTATTGGAATTCAGCAAGCCTGAAACCAAATACGAAATAGAGCAGGCACTACCACAAATCATCCGAACACTGGCAGATTGCGGAGTTCAAATAAAACGACTCGACGTGCAATTATCTGATCAGTTTGAACCGAACGCTGATAGAACCCTCACCGAAGACAATTTAGAGAATGGTTTATTCCAGCACCAACACTCTGCTGAAGGGGGCGATTCTGATGGAAATATCGCTGAAGAATGGCTGACAAACAACCCCAAGATCAGCTATCATAGCTATTATGACGATTCAGAATCACAATTGATAGTTACCAGCGAATCTATAAATATGCTAATATAGATAAATCCTGGATCGATTTGGTTTCGTAGACCGATAAAAGCAGCCGAATTACCGACTTTAATCCTGGTTAATCTACGAAATAAGTTCTCTGGCGACCCTTGAAATAACCGGTTCCCACTTCCCTCTCTCCTCCTGCCGAAACAGGCGCATAGTAGGATACCAGCGAGTCTTATCACCTTCAAGCCCCCACCTCCAGTCAGGCACGGTGGGCAACATAGTCCATACCTTGACCCCCAGAGCCCCAGCGAAATGAACCGTTGAATTGTCTACAGAGATAACCATGTCCATCGCAGCAACCTGGGCAGCAAAGCTTTCCAGGTCCCTAATAGGGTTAACCTTTTTATCTTCCAAAACCTTCACGCCGAACCAGTTATGGGCTGCTTGCAATTCCCCCGAACACTCACCATATTGCAGATTCACAAATCGTGCTCCTGTGGCACGAAATATAGGACCCCAGTTTTCTAATCCAATAGACCTTTTCTGCCCCTCTTGTCTATTGCCGCTCCTCCAGCTTATACCCACCAGTAAAGGATCGCCATGCCCTTTGTATTCACTACGGAGCCGGTCACGTTCCTTTTCGTCGATGATTATAAACGGATTCTGAAACGACATGGAATCCGGCGACAATCCCAGTACGCGAGGAATAGAAGCCATTGGAATCTGATGAGTAATTGATGGGTCTTTAAGCAAAGGCGCTGGAGGGTCGGTCCGTTCAACAACAACGGTCCCTGGAAAGCTTCTCCGAAGAAGCGGTACTAAGCGGTGATCACATTCAATAACCACGGTAATGCCCCGCGACACTATATGTCGAATAAGCCCTGAAAACTGCACTTCATCGCCGATACCCTGTTCCCCCCATACGAGCAGTTTTTCCACCTCTTGCACAGAACCATTCCACCATTGCTGAGGGAACGGTCGGAGTGGCGTGGAAAAACCCTTATGTCTCCAGCGCCATTCGTATTCTTCCCATCCCTCCTCAAATTGAGCTGTCAGCAGCAAGACAAGCGATCGGTTGTGATGTGCCTCTGCGCATTCAGGATTAATGGCAATCGCTCTTTCAAAAGCGGCTTTTGCTTCTGAGAATCGGCCAAGCTCGATTAAAGCGGTACCAAGATTATTGTGGGCTTCCACGTATTCCGCCTGCATAGTGATAGCCTTGTCGCTTGCGGCAACTGCCTCTTCAAAACGCCCCTGCCGGTTAAAGAGAACCCCCAGATTATTGTGAAATTCGGCTGAATTCGGGACCAGGCTCACCGCCTTTTGTAGGTTAGCGGCCGCTTCTTTCAGGCTATCCCTTCGACCCGGCTCAGGACAGGCTTGAGCAATCAGTGCCAAACCGAGATTGCTTAAGGCTTCTGCATATTCGCCGTCAAGGTTGACCGCTTTTTCGAATGAGGCAATCGCGTTTTCCAGCTCTCCCTTTTTCTTGAGCGCCAGCCCGAGATTATTGTATGCCTCCTTAAAATTGTTCTGCAGACGGATTGCTTCTCTGCAGGCGGTTATTGCCTCATCTATACGGTCCTGCTTCATCAGCGCAACAGCGAGGTTGTTGTGAGCTTTTGCAAAATCTGGTCGAATTTCAAGAGCCCTTCTGAACTCTTGTATAGCTTCATGAGGCTTTTCCAGTCGATACAGCGCCATACCCAGGTTGTTATGCAGGTGGGCGTGACCGGGTGCTTGCCTAATGGCTTCACGTAGAAGTTGTACCGCTTCGGTGCATTGACCTGTTTTATTAAAAACAGCCCCAAGTAACTGCATTGCATCGATTTGTTGGGGAATTTTCTGAAGAATCAGCCGACAGAGTTGTTCAGCCTCCAACAGACGTCCTAAGTCGTAATAGGAAAATGCCAGGTCCAGAGCTTGAGCTACGGTCAATTTGGAGAGAGAAATATCACCCCCGCTGCTTCGTTTTTGCCAGCCTCCGCGACTCTCGTCGCGAGACGAGGCGGCAGGCGAAGCAAAACGGCGGGGGCTGTCTCCGTAGCTATTTCCGCCTTGTGCGGAGTTTTCGTTCCCTCTGTCATTGGTCGGTAACAACGGAATTCTCCTATTTAGACATGTAAGGCCTTGTTCCCTTGCTACTGGTCGAATTGTAAGCCTGTGCACTATTCTGTCAAAGTTTAATTAACCAAAAATTTCCTAAAATGGCGGTAAACCCCGATATATCGGGGCTATACCGGATACTAAAGAGCGTTTTGGAGGCTATTTCGACCTTTCGGCCCGCCATTCGATTTCTCACAAGTACATTTCTGCGATTCCAAATCTCTGGATTCCATTAGTAGATTTTCGAGAATAAGTTAGGTAGAATTATAATTTTTTTTATTTTTTGCCGTTCTAAACTGTCTGGCTGTGATATCAGTAACCGCAGCAGCAACATTACAGGTCCCACCACCTCACAGTTTTTTTCCCAATAGAAAGCCCTTAAGTCTGCTTTATTTTCCTCGATAATGACAACAAAAAGGGATACCCGCCTTTGGTGGGGGTACCGGGTAAATTCTTATGTTTGTGTTTTTGCCCGGTAAAGACAAAGAATAGGGAAACTAAAACATTTGGTATTTTTTAAGGAGTCAAAGGTATGTTAGCAATCAAGAACAACATTATGGCAGTAAATGCTGCTCGGTATTTGGGACAAAGCTACGATGCCTTGGCCAAATCGGTTGAAAGGCTATCGTCAGGTCTACGTATCAACAGTGCAAAGGATGACGCAGCAGGCCTGGCTGTTCGCGAATTGATGCGAGCCGACATCGCCGTGCTGGAGCAGGGTGCTCGTAACGCTCAGGACGGCGTTAGTCTGTTACAGACAATGGAAGGTGCGATGGGAACCATGGATACTTGCTTGGTTCGTATGAAACAGTTGGGTGAGCAGGCGGCTACGGGTTCGTATTCTTCCGCCCAGCGAGTAATTATGAACAATGAGTTTGCTGAAATGGCTGCGGAAGTCGAGCGTATCGCAACATCAACCAAATTCAATGATATTACTATGCTCAACAATACAAACAATGTCTCAATCCAGTTTGGTGGCTCTACTGATGCTATTACCGTATCTGGTGCCGATATGACAAAGTCCGGCCTCGGTATTGAGACAGGCACCGGCTTATGGTCTGCTGCGACCAACCAGACCGGTGTTACTACTACGGATGATGTGCTCACTCTTGATGATGATGACCTAGTAATCAACATAGACTTCACTGACGAAGACGGCACGAATCAGGAGCAGATACAGGTCACCTTCGAAGTTACCCATGGCGGGGATGGCAAGTATACCCTTCAGGAGATAGTGGATGCAATCAACGAGGTTTCCAACGAGCCGGGCAACTTGTACGATGAACAGGGCAATTTCCTCGGTTATTCCGCTGCTTCGATTGTGGAAGCCGGTGGAGTCAACTACAAACTGAAAATCTCCGCTCGTGATAGTGCAATGGATGGCATGACTATCGCGATTGCGTCTGCACCCACAACGATAACCGGCATATTCGGTGATGATGAGGGCGTGGGTACCATTATGGAAGGTGACGTATTCCAGAAGTGGGATGAAGATACCAGTACCTGGGTTAATGACGGCTCCGGTGTCGCAGATGCCGGCATTAACATCCTCGATACTACTGCCGCGAACACGGCGTTGACGGCTGTTACCAGTGCTATCACATCAAAGGATGCGGCTCGTGCCGCTTTCGGTTATAAGATGAACCGTCTGGAAAGCTCCGTATCGGTGCTTAATATCCAGGCTGAGAATCTGAAAACATCCGAATCACGTATTTCGGATGTCGATGTAGCTACCGAAATGGCAGAATTGACCAGAAACCAGGTGCTGTCACAGGCCGGTACTGCGATGTTAGCTCAGGCCAACGCTATACCTCAGATGGCACTGACACTGCTTAGATAAGCTGCTTAGATAAAATAATGGCTTTCTCAAACATTAGAATATAGAAGTATGCAGGGAGATGATGATAAGAAACATCATCTCCCTGCAGGTTATTTAGTTCACAGAAAAGTGCCTAAAGTATAAAGTGCCTAAAGTGAGCTAAAGTTAGAAAATAATCCATAATTTTAGGCACTGGGTTCCCGCGAAGCGGGGTTCCACTCCTAACTTTAATTCATTTTAGCTCACTTTTACAATGAACTATTAACGGAGAACCACGATGAAGGGAATCTCGGAATATCAAAATACATCTGTGACAACACAGAGCAAAGGCCGGCTTATCGTACTGCTTTACGACGGCGCAATTAAATTTATGAAGCTGGCAATCAAGGAGCTGGAAGCAAAAAACTACGAAGCGAAGGGCCGATACATAGGTAGAGCACAGGATATAATCAATGAGCTTAATGCGGTCCTGGACATGGAAGGGGGGGGCGAAATAGCCAATAACCTTCGTAGGCTTTATTATTTTATGAATCATCGTCTCGCCGAGGCCAATACGAAATGCGACCCTCAAATTATTCGTGAGGTAATTAGTTTCATGGAGGAGCTTAATCAGAGCTGGAAAGCAATAACCGGCTAAGTCCTAAGGACTCCTTACGGAGAAACCTTCTCAAAACGCTCTGAAAATAATCGCAAATACCCTCCCCTCTGGGAGGGTTATTTTTCACAAATTCCACTTCCCCAACATCTCAAAATCCCTGCACCTGTCATCTACAGTCCCGTAATCCCGTAAGGGATCCCTATCGGGAGGGATGGCTTACGCTATTGACACAAATACCGATTGGCCTTATAATTCTAAGGTTATACAAAACCAATAAGGAGATTCAAATGGACCTAAAAGGCGTAATTCTGGCCGGTGGCACAGGTTCGCGCCTGATGCCATTGACCAAGGTCACAAATAAACATCTGCTTCCAATCGGGCGCAAACCCATGATCTATTACCCAATAGAAAAATTAATCTCTATCGGCATGGAGGAAATTTTAATCGTAACCGGCATCGAGCATATGGGAGATGTAGTTAGTCTGTTGGGTTCAGGAAAAGATTTCGGCTGCCGATTTACATATAAAGTTCAGGATGAAGCCGGCGGAATTGCACAAGCCCTGTGGCTTGCCGAAAACTTCGCAAAAGGCCAGCTCCTGGTTGTTATACTCGGTGATAACATCTTTGAAGATAGCCTCAAAGACTACGCAGCTAAATTTATCACTCAAAAAACAGGTGCCAGGCTATTACTTAAAGAAGTTGACGACCCTCGACGATTCGGCGTTGCCGAAATTTCGGGCGACAGGATTATCAGCATTAATGAAAAGCCAAAAAGACCCAAATCAACTTATGCTGTAACGGGCGTATATTTTTATGATGCATCAGTTTTTGATATTGTACGAACACTCAAGCCATCCGCACGCGGTGAGCTTGAGATTACCGATGTCAATAACGCTTATATAGCCAAAGGCCAATTGGCCTACGATATACTTAAAGGCTGGTGGACAGATGCAGGAACATTCGAATCGCTAATAAGGGCTAACGATTTAATTGAGAAGGAGCCACCGCGATGAGCAAAAAGATATTGCCTTTGAAGACGGTTTTTTCAGATGAAGGACTGATTATACGCAGTTCAGATAAACTTATCGAAGGGGTCGCCGCTCGTCGTGCCAAGGTTATCCCTGACGAACGAGGCCGACTCGGCGAGATTATGCGGGCGGACGATCCCTGGTTTGAAAAGTTTGGGCAGGTTTATTTCACTACTACCTATCCCGGTGTCGTAAAAGCATGGCATTATCACAAAAAACAAACCGACCATTTCTACGTGGTCAAGGGAATAGTAAAGATTGCGCTATATGACGAGCGAAAGGATTCACCTACATACGGCACAGTGAATGAGCTTTATCTTGGTGAGCACTGCCCCGGCTTAGCCAGGATACCACCCGGCGTACAGCACGGCTGGATGTGTATCGGCCAGACTGAAGCCTATATAGTAAATATGGTTTCAGAGACGTACAACTATGCCGACCCAGATGAGTTTCGCACACCCGCGCATGATAATCATATCCCGTATGACTGGAGCCGTAAAGATGGCTAAAGAAGCAAACTTTAGCGAGCCCAGTCGAACCGTGGCCATCCTGGGCGGCAAAGGGATGCTGGGCACAGACCTGGCTGAGACCTGCCGACAGGAAAATCTTGAAGTTAAGGTATTTGATCTTCCGGAATTTGACATAACCAGCCACCAGCAATTAGAGCAAGTTGTCAATCCCACCCAGACAATCGTCAATTGTGCAGCTTATACAGATGTAAATGGTGCCGAAAATGAGAGCGAGCTGGCGTATAAGGTCAACGCCGAAGCAGTGGGACAGCTGGGTGCGCTGGTAAAAGAAACAAATGGGTGGTTGTTACATATCAGCACAGATTTTGTCTTCGATGGTAAATTAAATAGACTGTATGTTGAGACAGATGCGCCGAGTCCCATAAATGAGTACGGCAGAAGCAAGCTGGCCGGTGAGCAGCTTTTAATTGAAAGCGGCTGTCGCAATTGTATAATACGTATCCAGTGGACGTACGGTTTGCATGGCGAAAATTTTGTGACCAAGTTAATCCAACATGCCAAGACTAATAAAACGCTAAAGGTGGTTGATGACCAGATAGGTTCGCCCACAGCCACTACTGAAATTGTAAAAGTAATTTGCAGACTGTTGCCCAAAAAGCCGGAAGGTATATTTCATTTTGCCAGCGCCGGTTACATTAGCCGTTACGAAATGGCGAAATTCATATTTGAGAAGCTGTCAATGGATGTTGAATTGTTACCCTGTAAAAGCAGTGACTATGTCACCGCTGCTGCGAGGCCTTTGAACAGCCGCTTCGATTGCAGTAAAATCAGGGCTTTATTGGATGAACATATTGCTCCCTGGCAGATGCCGTTGGAACGTTTCTTGAGGCAGTTATGAAAAGGCTTTTGGTTACAGGTGGAGCAGGATTTATAGGAAGCAATTTTGTCCGAATGGTGCTTTCAGAGCATCCTGATTGTTCTGTGGTCAATCTTGATAAGCTCACGTATGCCGGCAATCTTGAAAACCTCGCTGGTTTCTTAGACCACCCCAACCACAAATTTATCAAAGGTGACATTTGCAATGAACTATTGTTAGAACAGATCATAGAAAAACATCAAATTGACGCGATCATTAATTTTGCCGCCGAAAGTCATGTTGACCGTTCAATTGCTGAACCGAAGGTCTTTATAGAAACTAATGTCACCGGGACATTGACGCTTCTGGAAGCCGCTCGTGCCAAAAAGCTGGATCGCTTTATCCAAATTTCCACCGATGAAGTTTATGGTGCGCTTGGAGGCAAAGGTAAATTCACCGAGCAAACGCCGTTGGGCCCGAATTCTCCATATTCAGCCAGCAAGGCCGCCGCCGATCACCTGGTAAAGGCCTTTGGACACACCTGGGGCGTCAGATTTAATATCACCAGATGTTCAAATAACTACGGCCCGTACCAGTTTCCTGAGAAATTAATTCCTTTGATGATTAACAACGCTCTCAATAACAAGGAACTGCCGGTTTATGGCGACGGCTTATATGTGCGGGACTGGCTGTACGTATATGACCACTGCACTGCTATCTGGCAGGTTTTGCAAAAGGCACCGCCGGGTGAGATTTATAACATTGGTGGCTGTAACGAAAAGGCAAATCTGGAAGTAATTGATGTGATACTTAAACGCTTGGATAAACCAAAGTCATTGATCAGGCACGTGACCGACAGGCCCGGACACGACAGACGATATGCCATTGACGCCGGAAAAATAATAGCTGAGCTGGGCTGGAAACCATCTGTGGATTTTGAAGAG
>Ga0315547_1002592_pt1 | contig 12615 bp, 12 predicted proteins | sample SalMarSW160240MG_2_FD_202542 | JGI IMG/M metagenome (GOLD analysis project Ga0315547, IMG submission 202542) | Salt marsh sediment microbial communities from the Plum Island Ecosystem LTER, Massachusetts, United States - Salt Marsh Sediment SW1601-240 ... | reverse complement strand
CCTTGCTGACTTATCCGCTTCATTGTTACCTCCTAAAATAGAGTTTCTTAATACTCTACTCTTAAGGTAACAAAAGCGGAAGTATAAGCTTTTACAAAAAGCGGAAATTTAAGCCTTTACGTAACAGCCTATTTCCGGATTTATCTAAATTTATTGGCTGGTGGGTGCTTTGGGTTTAATGTTCCCAGTATTTACGACATTAGTTAAAGGCGAATACCCCAAGCTGCAAGCGACCAATGAGACCAAAAGCAGATATGCTGTGTTATCGGAAGTCACATATTTAGTCTCTTCAAGGGAATTGAAAGCCTATCACCCACAATGGATAGTCTGGAGCAAGATATCTATATCGCTTTATTAATGAAGAATAAAATCGTTTTGTCTCTGGTGTGTGAGATTCTGGTGCAATGAATATCCCGAGCCTCATATATCCTGTTCTAAAAACTCTTGACATATAAAATGCATTAACAGCCCTCCTAATGTCTGAGAGTTCAATCTCTACAAATATCCAGCGATTATCTTGCTTATACCCCAAATCAGCTTTATATACGGATTCGGGATAAGGTGGCTTGTCAATCCATCCTTTCTGAGTAAAAGCTTTACACAGCGGATCCTGCAGTGCTGTCACATTTTCTCGTTGTGGAACTAAAATAGAAAACAGTAAACTTTGAAAATAGTCAGTTGTAAGATCGAATTCCCTTAACATCCGAAGTACATACTCTTTCGAGCGGCTTTCACCTTCTGGATGTCCAAAAAATTTACCAAAAGTACCATCAGCTTGCTTATCGACAACTTTCATTTCACGTTACCCATTCCCTAATTTTAGATAACAAGTTATATTCGGATCTTACCACTTATTCAAAAACTCTCTAATTGCGTCTTCTGGGGACAAATTAAGGTAAATCTCAGTGGTTGTCAATCTATCGTGGCCTAAAAGAGTTTGGAGGGCTCTGGTGGAGATTCCTTTTTTAATGCAGTTGACAGAGAAGGTATGCCTTAAAACATGAGGAGAGACGGGTTTTGAGATGCCAGCTTTGTCGGCTACTTTCTTTACTATTCTGGCAACTGTTCTTTTGGTTACCCCTACGCTATTGTTTTGAGCAAAATGGTGCTCCATCAACCCTCTAACTCTATCTGTCATGGGTATGATTCTTCTTTTTGTCTTTTTACCGTAAGGACCACCTTTACCATAGATAACCAATCTTCTTTCCTGCCACTGGATGTTATCTTTTTTAAGGTCCGCAAGTTCTGATAACCTTAATCCTGTATCCAAAAGCGTCCAAACTACAAACTTTTCCCGGAAGGTATCGCAGGCGTTGGTCATCGCGTTTACTTCATCATCGTTTAAGGGTTTTCTTTTGTATTGGTAAGGCATAGTTTTTTTTGTAACGTTTTGCGGATAAAAGGGAAATCTTGATTTCCCTTTTATCCGCTGTTATATGAAGTTTGCAATACCGTTAAAAAGATATTTTCTTATGCCAAACATTTGTCGAAACAAATTGAATTATGTTTTTTGAGGTTTCTAAATACTTATAGGCTTTTTCAATAGTTAATTCTAGCTCCATGTTTCTTCTTGGGTGTAATATATTATTTCTGGTATCCCGTAGGTCCCTAAACTTTTGCCAGAGAGTTTCACCTTTGTAAGGCTCATTTAAATTACCAAATTTAGCTATTAGAAAGAGAATTTTTTCTTCAAGTCTCCTGTATTCTGTCTGGTCTAGTTTGAATTTACCTGTATCACTGCCATGGTCAACAAATATAACTTTCTTTTCTAACAATAAACTTCTCTCATGAAGTTCAAACAAATCCTCTGGTACACTACCAAAGTCGTCCATTATATTGTTAATAAAAGATTCTATTGCAATCCATGAAAGGAGAACAGATGGTATTAAAAACTTTAATTTATCCCCTGATTCCGCTTCAGCTAATTGGATATATTTATCTGAATAAAAAAGATACTCACGATATGTTAACATATATTATGCATATCCCTTTTTTAGTGCAGTTAATCCAACAACAGTACTAACTGCTTTTTGTAGGAATCGTTTATCTAATGCACAACTGTCAGTTAGACTTTTTGCTAGGAATACTTGGGCTAATCTCTGCATGTCTTTCGGAGATTGTCTTGTTCCAAGGCCTCTATAAGTTGGAGGATCTGAATCATGCTTAAAGTTGGACATTTCCTCTGCATTTAGAGGATCTGGTATTTTCGAAGTAGTTTTGGGAATCTTATAATGGTTTAATAATCTGGCTCTATGGTTTTGTAAAAGACCGGCAACATAACTCCAGCCACATAAAACCGAAATTATTAATGCCTTATTACGATATGCTTTTCTATTTGGAATTTTTTTAGGGTTTTCTTTAACTTTCTCATATTGAGTCTTATGGAGTTCTAGAAACTTTTCACTGGCTTCGATAAGGCCTTTATCACTTAATATCTTATTGCCTACCTCATTCATTATTTCAGCATATTTAACATCAATTGACACACCAGTTTCTGTAACATATGGTTCGTAAATATTTTTATCAAGATCCTCACCCTTTATTACCTTACCCTTATTTAAACCAAAGTAGTAATTAACAATGAAACTCCTAGCTATTTTCACAGTGATTTTTTCGGACCTCGAACCAACATCTGGAAAATCTTCCTTTGTGTCCAAAAATCCGATCTTCTGACACCATTTTCTTAATGTATTCCCAAAGGTTGTTTCTTCAAGCATTCTGTCAAAAGTGTCGTCAGAAACTCCCATATTAGTATTTGAAATTAAAGCAACCTCGGTTCTTTGATTTTGATCTAGATCAAAATATACTTTAAAGCCATGGTAATGGTCGGCCAAATTCACTGTTTCTGAAATAGCATAGACACGATGCTGACCTCCCCAGATTTTCAAGGGTCTATCTGTGTTATACCCATGATTGTATTCAACAATAATATCATTAAATTCTCTTCCCTTTGACGCATCCAATTTCATTTTAAGATAAGTAGTATGTTTTAGCATCAACTCTCTATTAGCCCTAAAACTTTCAGGATCTTTTGAATTTATCTTTGCATTCAAATCAATAATCTTTGATGCAACACTACCTAAAATCTGGCATTTAATATAATAGCTATTATTAACACCATCTTGGAATATTATCACTGGTATATTAAGTTCACTTTCGAGAGTAGGAACATTCTCAAAAAAACCGGACACTAACTTTTCGATATCCGCAGATTTCTTTGCACTTTTTTCGAATAATATCCTCATACTATCTCTCTTTTATTTTATCCCTTACCATTTTTCCTATGTTGCCAAATTACAACTGAACCATTTTTAATGGTTTGAATAAGGTTTTGTTTTTGTTCTTCTGTTTCTGTATTGTAAACGACTTGAGATAGATACAAGTAGTTCCAACAGATTATCGCATTTTGAATTAACCGCTTACTTCCTTCCGCTATAAGCTGTTCTTCTTTAGTGGCTTGTTGAAATTCCTGGTTATTCCCATAGAAAACAGCTTTACTGAATTTGTTCGAACTTTACGAATCCTATGACAGATTTTCCCTAAATGTTTAAATATACCCAATGATTTGACACGCGAGAACATCTTGTTTCAGAGATTCACCAAAGTCATGGATTAATTTATCACTTGCATCCTCTAGTTGTTTTAGGTGCCACTTATTGAACTCATTGAGAAACCGATGGACAGTAGATTGATCGAAGAACTCAGGTAATCCTACAAGTTCAGCGATCTTTGTTTCTGTGCTCAGAACATCATTTATCTTTCTAAAGCGTTCAACGCCGAGAAGAATAGTAGTGATGATTCCCATACACATCTGAGAGATATCAAATTTTGGCTTTCTCCTCTTTATTGGCTTCTTGCGATTGCGTTTTTTCTTTACAGTAAGACCTTTGAAGTAATCAGGAAGCAGGAGATAATCCATGAGAAACCAAGCAGGTAAAGTTGGGAGGAGAAGAGGAGCAGTTAATAGAGATTTTGGTTACAGTAAGAGATAAACTATGAGGAAAGAAAGATTGAAAACTTGCTGATGAGATAAGAAAAAAACTGGATGGGTTAGGAATTGAACTAGAAGATAAAAGGACAGGAACAGTGTGGAGAATTAAAAGTTAACCGCGCTGGCGTAGCTCAATTGGTAAAGCAGCTGATTTATAATCAGCAGGTTGGGGGTTCAAGCCCCTCCGCCAGCTTCCCACAAGAATCTGTCTGTTCATATTCCACTAGCTCATGGACTAATTCTTGCATTTTCTTGTAAGTCCGAATGTATTTGTCCAGGTAAAATTTGTAAATTTCATGATTTTCTGAATTAGGTTCAACTACGTATGCTGTCTTAACCATTCTTTCGGACGCCTCTTGTAGGGAATCACAGTAGCTACCACCTACGGAGGCAAGAATAGCCGAGCCCAGGCAGGTCGCCTCCGGTTCTTTGGGTATGTAAATTGGAATATTACTTACATCTGAATGAATCTGCATCCAAAGCTTACTTTTAGTAGCACCTCCACAAGCAAAAATTTTTTCAGGTATGAAACCTGACACTCTAAAAGTTCTCAATATAAGCTCTGTTCCATAGGCTACTCCTTCTATAATTGCTCGAAATACATGAGGCGTTTCGTGTTTTAAAGAAAATCCCCAAATTATACCTCGAGATAAGGGATCAACATAAGGAGTGCGGTTTCCTTGCCAGTGTTCAAGGACTATTAGCCCCTCGGACCCTGGTTTGATTTTGCGGGCCTGATGATTCAAAATCTCATATATATCACTACCTCTTTTCGCAGCCTCTTGTAATTCTCTGTGACAAAAATTTTCCTTAAACCATTTAATTATGGATCCTGTGGAGGTTTGCCCTCCCTCAATTATGTTCAATCCTGGAATAACTGCGTTGGGAAAACTTCCAAAGATACCCTTCCGATGTAACTCTTTTTCTGTAAGTCCTAAATGTAGATGAGAGGATCCGGTGATAAAGGCCATTCTCCCCGGTTTTGTAACGGTTAGGCCCAACATGGCTACATAAGCGTCTGCTCCCCCTTGCGCCACAGAAGTTTTTGGATTTAGACCTAATTCCCTAGCCACATCCGGACAAATATTTCCTACTTTGTCTCCTAACTTCACCGCTTCAGGGGGAAATTTTTCCAAGATATCTTCTAATCCTATTTCCTTGTAGAATTCTTGAGGCCATCCTCCTTCGGGTTCGTCATAATACCACCTAATGGTGGCATTGTTTATACTGGCTGTCCACCTACCTGTTAACTTATAGGTAAGCCAATCGATATACTCACATACTCGATAGGCTTTATGATATATTTGGGGTTCATTTCTCTTAACCCATAAAGCTTTACAAGGCATCCACTCCGCAGAAACGTTACTCCAACCATTGTATTTGAGGGTAGGATTCTTTGTGCTAGCTATAAATTTGGCTTCCTTAAAAGCTCTCACATCCATCCAAATGATAGCTCTACGCAAGGGGTTGCCTTGTTTATCCGTAAATAGAACAGTACAGGAAGTGGCATCCATTCCAATAGCTTCAATTTCTTTTGGATTAATTTTACTTTGATCTAGGGCTTTATTTAGAGCTTTTTTGAATGCCTCCCACCAATCTTGAGGATCCTGTTCGGCGAAACCTGGGTGTGGAAAATACGTAGGATAAGGTTCCGAGGCGAAAGTAATATGGTTGCCTTCTAAATCAAAAATTCCTACCCTAAGGCTCTCTGTCCCCCCATCAATCCCTAAAAGATAAGGTCCTTTTTTCATATTATCTGCTGTCCAAGAACTTGGTATTTTATCCTTAGTTTTTTAGCTTGTTTTTTTTCCTCATCAAGAAGATTTCGGTGGACAAATCTCATTGAAAAAAGATCCGTATAGCCTCCTATAATATTCTTGACCAATTCATCTCTCTGTAATTTTCTACCTGCCTCCTTTTCCAAAGAGGTAATTTTATCTTTTTCTATTTTCCCATAGAATTTTTCTAAAGTTTCAACATAACTATTTAGGTCACTATTCACTATCAATGTTCCATGCACCAGCACAAACTTACTTCGGAAAGCGAGGGAGACTCCTCCAACTTTTTTCCCTTTTATAGATAGATCATAAGGGCCTGGACAAAAGCTCTCAACCTGTAAATGTCGGCAATAAATACCTAACTTCTCCAAGCCCTTTACTAGACCAGAACACAGAACTTTAAAAGGCTCGTCGATACTGTTCCATTCCCAGCCATTGTAAGGACGAGAGACAGCGATAGAAAAGTTGAGACATCCTTCATCTTGATAAATTGCCTCCCCTCCACTAAGTCTTTCCACTACCGAAAACCCTTCTTTTCCAAGCTTTTCAACCTGCTTGGCGAACCGTTTATGGTTAAGTCTCCCTATCACAAAACAGTCTCCATTTCTCCAGAGTCTCAAAATGGGAGGAATAGCCCACTCTCCGACTCGAACAGCAAGGACTTCCTCTAAAGCTAGATTAAGAAAGGGATCATCCTCTTCGGTAATTAACAAATCCCATCTTTTCATCTCATATCCAACCTATTAGTCGGAAAAGAAGACGGGAAGGTGAAGCTAAGATCTCAGATAAAAATTGCAAAAATCCAGACCCTTGTGCCCCATCTATTACCCGATGATCTATGGAAAGACTCAGAGGAAGAGATGACTCAGCTTTACCTATTCCGAGAATAGCAACTTGAGCAGGATTTATTAACGGAGTAAAGTACTCAATTTCCTGCAAACCCAGATTGGTTAAGGTGAACGCTCCCCCTTCAAAATCTTCAGGCTGCAATTTTTCTTGTAGGGCTTGTTCAGTAATAGCCTTTCGGATTTGAGCGACTTCAAAAATTTTCTTTCCCTTTAGGTCTTTAGCTACAGGAACCACTAACCCCTTGTTGGTAGCTATAGCTATACCAATGTTTATCTCTTCAACAAGTTTATGGATATCCTCCTCAAATACAGCGTTAAACTCAGGAAACTTCTCGAGGGTATAAACAAGCGCCTTTAACACAAAATCTATAAGGGAAAGGCGAAAACCACCCTGCTTGTTCATCTCATCCCTTATCTTTCTTACCTGAGTTATATCTACTTTTCTGTGAAGCGTAAATTGGGGAATATTGTGGTAGCTAAAAGAAAGCCTTTGAGCTGTTATCTTTCGCACTCCGGTTAACTTACGAGTTTCTTTAATTGAGAAACCCGTCCTTTTCTGTAGATACTTCTTGACATCCTCCTTTGTAATTGCCTCCGCTGGCCCTGATCCCTTTATAAGTGATAAATCTACGCCTTTCTCTTGAGCTAATTTGCGGGCAGCCGGTGCTACTTTGATTTTTTTTGTAGATGAGTCTTCCGATGCTGAAAGACTCTCCATTCCTCTCCTAGCTTGAGAGAAGGTTTTAATAGTCTCGGGAGAAATTTTCTCATTCCTCTCTGAAAGAACGGCTATAACAGTATTTATAGGTATCGTCTCATCCTCCTCGACGAATTTTTTATAAAGGATACCCTCCTTGGGGGAGGTTATCTCAACCGTAGCTTTAAATGTCTCCACTTCAGCAATAATCTCTCCTTTTGCTACTTTCTCTCCTTCTTTTTTATGCCACTTAAGCAGAGTAGCTTCTCTAACAGCAGCCTCCGTTTTCGGAATTTTAATTTCCAACATAGAATCGGTCTCCTTAAACCTGAATCATCTCCAGAATTTGTTTCTTTATTTTTTCTTTTGCAGGGATCACTTCTTCCTCAAGAAGAGTGCTAAAGGGAACAGGGGTATTCTGACTACCTAAACGCTTTGGTGGGACCTCCATATCCCAAAAAGCTTCCTCCATAATTGTAGAGATTATTTCTCCTTGTACGCCCCCTGTAACAGGAGATTCATCAACGACCAAGACCTTCCCAGTTTTTTTAACAGAGTTAACAATAGTGTTCTTATCAAGGGGAACTAAGGTTCGAGGATCAATTACCTCTACGCTCACCTTATCTTTTATTTCTTCCGCGACATCCAGGGCATGCCTTACCATCCAGGAGGTGGCAATCAGCGTTATATCTTTTCCTTCTCTTTTTATGGCAGCTTCCCCGAAGGGAATTGTATATTCCTCGTCAGGCACTTCACCTTTTTGAGTATAGAGTTGTTTATGTTCAAAGAAAAGAACCGGATTTCTATCCTGGATAGCTGTTTTGAGAAGTCCTTTTGCATCATAGGGATCAGAAGGTATGATAATTTTTAACCCTGGGATGTTTACAAATAAGGAATGAAGAGTCTGAGAATGCTGGCAACCCCCTCCATGCCATTCCGTCCCCTCGGCGGCCCTAATGGTTAAAGGGAGATCCAGCTCACCATTGGAAAGGTATATCATCTTAGCTGCCTGGTTTACAATTTGGTCCATTCCCATAAGAATGAAATCCACAAACATTATCTCAGCTACAGGTTTCATTCCTCTAAGAGCTGCCCCTATAGTCGCTCCAATAATTGCTGCCTCGGAAATGGGGGTATTTCTCACCATTTCTGGACCAAATTCTTCTAAAAGCCCCCTACAAACACCAAATCCATACCTAGTAATATCTTCCCCCATAACAAAAACATCCCTGTCTTTACGCATTTCCTCTCTCAAGGCAGCTCTTAAAGCTTCGATATACGTAAGCTCGCTCATTAATTCTCCTCCTGATATACATATTGACAAGCTGTTTCAACAGGAGGTTCCTCACTCTCTTCGGCAAATTGCACAGCTTCCTCTATTTCCTCTCTAGCTTCCCTTACTATCCTTTCTGCTTCTGCTTGGGAAAGAATCCCCTTTGAGAAAAGTTGAGTCTGAAAAATTTTAACCGGATCATGCGTTTCTCGCCATTTTTCTTCCTCTCCCTTTGGTCTGTAAGCACCTAAATCTCCTGCTGAATGTCCCGCTAAACGATAGACTACACATTCAATTAAAGTCGGCCCCTCACCGCTACGAGCTTTCTCGACGGCTTCCTTTACAGTCTCATATACTTTTATTACATCTGTTCCATCAATGCTTACCCCTGTCATACCGTAACTGATTGCCCTATCCGAAATTTTCTTTATCTTTTGATGTTCCTCTTTCTTGGTAGCCTCCGCATATTGGTTATTTTCGCATATAAAGACAACTGGCAAATTCCACAGGGCAGCCATATTTAGCCCTTCATGGAATAAGCCTATATTGGTAGCTCCATCCCCAAAAAAGCTTAAGGTAACCGCCCCGTCTTTTCTTATTTGACTGGCAAGGGCAGAGCCTACAGCCAAGCAGATGCTCCCTCCCACAATTCCACTGGCGACCATCATCCCTCTTTCTACATCAACAAGATACATACCTCCGCTCTTCCCACGATTTGTTCCCGTAACTTTTCCATAGAGTTCAGCCATAATCTTCTTTGCAGGAGTTCCCCGAGCCAAATAATGACCATGACCACGATGATTAGAAAATACAATGTCTTTTTTAGAAAGGACTCTTATTGCTCCCACTGCTACAGCTTCTTGTCCTTGGCAGGTCTGGATATGTCCATTTAGTTTCCCCTCTCGATAGATTTGCTGAACTGTATCTTGTAATTCCCGAATCCTCACCATATCTTTAAATGCTTCTATCTTCCATTCTTTTGTTACCATATTTTTTCTCTTTCACTCCTTAATAAAAACGGTTATTATCTCCCCATTTCTTACCATATTGTGTAACCTCCATCTACCATCAGTACTGTGCCAGTGATGTAGCTAGATGCGTCGGACGCCAAGAATAAAACTGGCCCTCTAATTTCAGATGCTTCGGCTATTCTCCTTTGAGGAATTAAGTCTAACCACTTATTTTCATAAACCTTCATCATTTTTTCCACAGGTGGTGTTTTCATATATCCAGGGGCAATTGCATTCACCCGAATATTATATTTAGCCCACTCCACAGCCAAGGCTCTAGTTAGGGCGTCTATTCCGCTTTTAGCGATATGATAATGAGATTGAACTTGAGGTCTCACTATAATTGTCCCTGCAATTGAAGAGAGGTTAATAATCACCCCTTTCATCTGTTTGATCATCTCTTTCCCAACAGCTTGACAGCACAAAAAAACCGAGGTTAGATTGTCATCTATTGTTTTGTACCATTCCTCAAGAGAGATCTGTTCTGCTGGAACGCTACGAAAAGCAGCCGCATTATTAATTAATATATCTATTCTACCCAAGCTATCTTTGACTTCTTTAACCATCTTCTCAACTTCTTTAGCTTGACTCACATCAACTTTCACTACAAGTGCTTTTCTTCCCATGTTTTCAAGAACCTTGGCTACTTCCCTTGCTTCTTGCTCATTTATATCCACAAGAGCTACATTTGCACCTGCTTCTGCTAAAACCAAGGCTATCTCTTTACCTAATCCCTGAGCGGCTCCAGTTACAATTGCGTTTTTCTCTTCTACGCTAAACAAAGATTTAGCATCCACTCTGCACTCCCCTTTTTTTATCATTTTCTAAGCAAGCCTCCCAATGATGATATGTTATTGATTTTTTCCAAGTTCATAACAGTTTTTATTATTTTTTCCACTCGATCTTCAGCAAACACAGATTTTGCGAGATTAGAAAATTTCTCAGTTACTTCCTTAAGAGAAAGGGGATTTTGAGAGTCCCCTTTAGCTGTGGGAACTTCACCGGTCAGTTTTCCTCCCTTTTTGGTTTTGATGGTAATCCTAGTTGGCCATAGTTCGGGATAACACTTATCCATTTGAGGATCTGATATTATTTTAATTTTATCAGTTAAGGCTGTTATGTCTTTGTTTTTGAGAGCATTTGGAGTATATTCTTCCCTTGTTAACCTACCTTTCACTATGGCTGCTGCAACATTATAAGGTAAGCTAAACTGAGCACTGAAAGCATTTTTAGGTCTCCGCTTTTCTTCTAAAGGTTCTATTACAATGGGGAATGCGGCATTGAATATGTAAATGGTGATTTCTTCTATTTCTCTATAGTCAATTTTATGCTTTTTCTGTAAGTCTGAAATAATGTTTAGAGATGGCTCAATATATCTAGTACAAGGATATAATTTAAGACCAGTCTGCATGATTTTAAATTCTTTTCCCAGATTAGTCAGCAGATTAGAGGTGTTGAGTTTCTCTGAATAGGCTTTAAAGAAGCCATTTTTGCCTTCCATTATTGTAGATGGTCCACTGTATCCTATATCTGCTAAAACTGCTGATAGAACTCCACTTTGTGATGCTCTCGCAGGGTGAAGACGTTTAACCGAAGAGCCATCCGAGAGAAATTCCATCAATCCCCCTGCTTGACTCCCAGCTATGCCCAGAGCTTTCACCAGTTTATCCCGGCTTAAACCCAGCAGCTTTCCCACCGCCATTGTGCTACCAAAAGCTCCACATATTCCTGTAGGATGAAACCCTCTATTATACAGGGTCTTGGGTCCTATGCTCTCTCCTATTCTCATCATTATATCATATCCCAAAACTACGGCGGTAATAAAAGAGGCTCCACTCTCTCCTTTTGTCTCTGCTGCTGCTAATGCAGAAGAGATCACAACAGAGGCAGGATGCAAAGATGCATTTGGATATATGTCGTCCAAACCTGTATCGTGGATCATCTCCCCATTAACAAATGCAGCGCTAACCATGGGTAGTTTAACCTTCGAGGTTATCACCGTACTTTCAGGTTTGCCTCCCCACTGTTCAAACAAATTCACGAGGTTTTTGGTCTCCTTTCTATATGAGCCGGCTAGCGCTGCTCCTATCGTATCCAGAATGTGCATCTTTGTCTTTTCCACAACCTCTTTAGGTAAGTCGGCAAAGTTAACTTCTGTGCAAGAACTCACAATGGTGTACATCACGCTTTGTGGAGTGGACATCTTTTGCAACCTCCTTCCGTTATTTAATTATTTAAACTGGTACCTAACCTTTGTCCGTATAGGCGCACACGATAGTTGAACACTGTCGACAGGATTGGCATCAGGACTCCAAGACGGCGAATAATGAAGTTGAAGCTTTTCCGTCGAGCATTTAAAGTGACCTTGAACAGGTTTGCTGGTATTACTTTCACCTGGTCGATCATGAGGTAAACCTGAGAGAAACTGGTTTTGGCTTGTTTCAGAAAACTTGGAAAAGGCTCAGTTACACGTTTTTTCCGTTCACCCATGAAAGTGGTTGCTATGCCACTTTAGTTCGGCAGATAGTACTCTTTTTTCGTTCCTTCCTAGTGTAGATAAGAGTCTCTGCATCCTTTCCCGGCTCAGGTAAAGCCTATCCTTGGATTAATGTATAGCTCGGTCTCATCCTGAAAAAGTACAATGTCCTCCTCGGAAAGCGTAAGTAAAGGATGAAGAATTTCCAAAAGTCTCTTTTTTTCCTTTTCCTTAATTCTCTTTTCGGGGAAAGGCTCGGAAACGTCGCAAACGGAAATCTCAACGTGTAAGGTGCGACGTATAGTCTCTTGGGTTGCTAAAAATTAGGAATACCCTTCGAAAACCTGTATTGCTAGAGTAACACAGGCTCAACGGGAATGGTTAAAACCATAAGCTCTTGGTAGTTCCTTTTCAGCTAACCTCACTTCCACATTTTGAAAAAGAAATGTGGTGTTTATGGTGATTTGCGAGTTCGTTCAGTCACTATATTTGAAGAGTGCCATGTTTTTGTCGGTTTCATAATCTCAGAAGGAATTTTAAGG
>Ga0315547_1002590_pt1 | contig 12622 bp, 12 predicted proteins | sample SalMarSW160240MG_2_FD_202542 | JGI IMG/M metagenome (GOLD analysis project Ga0315547, IMG submission 202542) | Salt marsh sediment microbial communities from the Plum Island Ecosystem LTER, Massachusetts, United States - Salt Marsh Sediment SW1601-240 ... | reverse complement strand
TTAGACATGATATCCCTCCCTGTTGTGATGTTCCCAATATACACCCATCAGGAACAATTGTCAAGGACGTAAAAAATTCAATTGGGACGCTCTTAAAAAAGTAAATAACATGGCTCTAACATGACAAGGAAGTTAGGGACGTTATTGACTAAGTTGAATTACTCATATCATAGCTTGCTCTGTAATTTATTGGACACCCCAGTTGAACACCCAGAGGGTATCCCAGTGAAATAGAACTAAAGAAATATTTCACCCCGATGGAATAACTACAAAATAGATTCCACCCCAGTACGATCTACCGGACCTACGGGGTAAATGGGGCACCGCATAGCGGCATCTTCGACAGGCGGGGCAGGCCCTTTTCAGTAATCTTTTGCCGCTATCTCTACTGATTTATATCCCTAACACGACATGCGTTTTTCTGGAAGAGATAGTATTATGAGAAGAACTTTAAATATTATGCCATATTTGAAAATTGCATTAATTATATCTGTCTTATTGCTCTGCTTCCAAACTTCCACCTATGCTAAAGATATTACCCTTGAGTGGGATGCCAACACCGAGCCTGATCTTGATCATTATGTGGTCTATTGGGGCACAGACTTTGATCCTCCTTATGCCAATAACAGTGAGGATAAGGGTGATTTTATCGATAAGAATACAACGACTTACACTGTTACAGGCCTTTCAGATGATACAGTATATTACTTTGCAGCTAAGGCATTTGATACTGAAGGGCTTGAAAGTAGTTATTCCAATGTAGTAAGCACTGATGAAGTAGATATACCGAGTGGTTCTGGAGGTGGTGGTGGGGAGACTTGGGGACGTCCATTGGTAAATCAGTAACTTGTGAGATTGAAAGACAGAAAAGATTAATCTCTCGCCCGCTGCGCTAGAGACGCCCCAGTACCATCTGCCGGAGCTACCCCGGTTAAATACGCTACGCTGTCCTTCGGAATTGAACGGGGCAGGCCCCGGTGAAATACGCTTCGCTCCTCATTGCCATGAATTTCACAGGGCAGGCGGGGTAAACAAAGGAACGCTAAGGGAAACATTTAAAACTAATAACGTAAGCTGCAATAAGGGGACGAAAGCATGGAAACTGACAAAATGGAACGTGTGGAGATAGAGCTTCCACGGGACATAATATTTGCGATGAGGGGATTACAGAAACCGGAATTAGGCTGTGGATTTATGATACCACTTGAAGGGGTAATTGGAAATTGCCTGCAATGATCCCTGGCACTGTAATGTCTTCATCAAGTGATTCCCAGCGCAATGCAAATCCATTCAACCTTATTTTGACTTCTTTGAGCTGACCATCTGTAGCTTTTGATAGAAGTTTAAAGCGATCTGCCGGAAATCCAATAATGCGACTATCTGTTAATTCGATGTAAATCGTTCTGCCTTCCGTCCATGCCTTAATTGCGGTAGGTTCTACAATTTCCATTTTATTTATTTCGGGATTCATTATATTTCCTCATTAAAAGAAGTTGATTTTCAAATACGATCTTTTCTATTTTTCTGATGGTTAATGGTGGTACACCTTTATTTCTTGCCAATCTAACTGGTTGAAGCCAAAATTTACACTCACCATCAGGAGTTGCGACATGAATATGTGGTGGTTCGTTTCCTTCATCTGAATAGAAATGGAACCTGAAGGAACCTATTTTAATAACCGTGGGCATAAAGAATAATATCACAGGCTATTTTTTATTACAAGTGCTTTAGGCTGGGACAAAATTGTGGAGGATTATCGGGCCACGCTAAGTAGTTGATATTATATGATATGATGCCGAAAATCGTGTGGATATAGGGCCTACATTGTCGTTTTGAAGGTGAAAAGCGGGATATAGATCACAGATGAAAGATGCCTCACGCAAAGGCGCAAAGAACGCTAAGAAGCGCCAAGAAAAAAATCTGACAGGATAACCCCAGTACGATAGTTCCTACCTACGGGGCAGGCGGGATTTACTTGATTTCTAAATCTATCACGAAAGAGCGAAATTGTGAAAACACGAAAAAATCAATCTCATTTTATCATTTCATGAATTAAAATTACCCTAAACATCGTGCCTGACCCGTTGAATTGCGTCACTATATATTCAATCGGGTTTAATCCAGTCTGAAGTTATGGTTGAATTAATGACGCTCCGATTTTTCCTCTCGTCGGATAAAAAAGGCAAAAATGCCAGCCACAATTAAAGCGGCAACAGCGATACCAGCTACTATTTCCATGGTTAATGCTCCTTATCTTGAGGGGTTATGTAAAATGCAATGGCAATCAAGCCAAAAGATGCAAGACTGGCAATAATACTGGCAATAATGTTCACATCTTTAACCACAAAAGAGCCCACTGCCGTTGTGGTAAGGAGATATTTTGCTACATCGAAAAAGGCATTACCCAATGCTTTCCTGCGATCTCTATTCATAATATAATTCTACTGCCGGTACCAGGTTTTGTCAAGTGCAATAAATGAATGTGCAATAAATGAATGAATCTTCCTCAATTCTGCCTGTATATCCTGTCAAAATAAATAAACTTTGCGATCCTTTGAGCCATTCGTAGTAAAAAACCATGTGCGGAATTTGCGGCATATATAACCTGGACGGTAGACCCGTCGATAGGAATCTCCTTGAGAGGATGAACTCCACCATGATCCATCGGGGGCCAGATGACGAGGGGTACTACCTCGAAGGGAACGTTGGCCTGGGTCACCGTCGCTTGAGCATCATTGACTTGAATACGGGCCATCAACCGATCTTCAATGAGGATAAGAGCAAGGTAATTGTGTTTAATGGTGAAATTTACAACTTTATGGACCTGAGGACACAATTAGAGCAGAAAGGACATATTTTTAAGACGAAAACTGATACAGAGGTCATCCTGCATGGATATGAAGAGTGGGGACAGGATTGTGTGTCACGATTGCGAGGAATGTTTGCATTTGCTCTATGGGATAAGAGCAAAAGAACTCTGTTTTTGGCCAGAGACCGATTAGGTATAAAGCCTCTCTATTATTGTAAGAATGGATCTAAGTTTGTTTTAGCTTCTGAGCTAAAGGCGATCCTTGAAGTTCCTAATTTATCGAGGGAATTGGATCTTGAAGCAGTTTCCGACTATTTGTCTTTTGGATACATCCCTGCGCCTAAAACTATATTCAAAGGCGTATATAAGTTATTGCCCGGGCACATTCTGATTTTTAGACATGGGGATCTGAACTTGCGACAATATTGGGATTTGAAGTTTCATCCTGAGCAGGGAATGTCCATAGAAGATATATCTGAAGAGATCCTTGAAACTTTACAGGAGTCAATTCGGTTACGATTAATCAGTGATGTGCCACTTGGTGCATTTTTAAGCGGTGGGATTGATTCAAGCGCTGTTGTTGCCATCATGTCAGGGCTCATTGATGAGCCGGTGGTGACAAATAGCGTGGGATTTGTCCCAAGAGAAGATAGTGAATTGGAATATGCAAGGAATACGGCAAAACTTTTCAATTCAAATCACAACGAATACGAGGTGAGTCCTGACGCTGTGGATGTTGTGAATAAGCTTTCATGGCATTTTGACGAGCCCTTTGCGGATTCTTCTTCCATACCTACATATTATGTCTCAAAGATGACAAAACAGAATGTCACCGTGGCCCTTTCAGGAGATGGTGGGGATGAGAATTTTGCCGGTTACCGGAGATATTACTATGACAGGTTGGAAAATCAGCTAAGACATAGAATACCGTCGTTCATACGAAACAATGTGATAAGATTGCTTGCGGGGATCTACCCACAGTTTGCCTGGATGCCACAAATTATTCGAGCAAAGACTTTACTGACAAATGTTGCCCATGACCCTGTATATGGATATTTCAATTCAATGTCTCAGTGTTTGCCGGGAGTTAAGAATAAGGTCATGAGTGGTGACGTTAAACGACAACTAAAGGGGTATGAATCCATTGAAGTTTTCCGGCATTATTACAACAATGCAGATACGGATGATCCACTTTCGCGAATCCAGTACCTGGACTTCAAAACATACCTGGTGGATGATATTTTGACCAAGGTGGATCGGGCAAGCATGGCAAATTCTCTGGAAGTACGTGTTCCAATACTGGATCATAAGTTTGTTGAGATGGTAGCAAAAATACCATCTGATATGAAGCTAAAGGGAAAAGAATCTAAATATATCTTCAAAAAATCTCTGAATAAAGTGTTACCCCCGGAAATAATGAATAGAAAAAAGATGGGTTTTACAATACCCATTGGTGAATGGATGCGAAAGGACCTGAGGGAAATGGCTGAAGAAGTATTATTTGATAGAAATAGTGATAGCACTTTTCTGTTCGACATGAAGTATGTCAGGACGTTGTGGAAACAGCATCTTTCAGGTATGAAGGACCTAACGCAACCCTTATGGACATTATTGTCCTTTCAGCTTTGGGCAAGGAAATTTATGTGAAGTTGTTAAATGGTCAAGTGGTGGAATAGTTAAGTGGTGGAATAGTTAAGTGGTGGAATGGTCAAATCGGGCCACATTTATTGAGACCACAAGTCAAGCAGTCAACTATTTAACCAATCAACGAGGCATCGAATGGAAGAACATAGGCATAATGATTTTCGTGATCTTGAAGTATGGCAAAGGTGCAAGGAGATAAGGAACAACATTTGGGATTTATGTAAAGGCTTCCCAAGTGAAGAAAAATACAGATTATCTGATCAAATGATAAGGTCATCAAGATCTTCAACTGCTTGCATAGCTGAGGGGTATGGGCGTTTCCATTACCAAGAGAACATACAATTTTGCAGACAGTCAAGGGGCTCGCTATATGAATTGATTGATCATTTTGACGTGGCTTTGGAATGTGACTATATTGACCATGAAGTATTTCAAGCAATGATTGACGAAATAAAAACATCAATTCGCATTCTCAACGGATATATTAAATACCTAAAAAATCGGAAAGAAACCGAGACTTAGTTGAAGGGTGAATTACTCAATTCAACCAATTATCCACTCAACTATTTAACCAATTATCCAATTATCCACTCAACTATTTAACCAATTATCCACTCAACTAAGATCATGAAAGTTCTTGTCTATACCACTCTCTTCCCAAATCACCTCCAACCTAACAATGCCATCTTTATCAAGCAAAGGATGTTTCACTTCGCCAGACTCGATGGCTGTGAAATTAGAGTTGTAGCCCCTGTCCCTTATTGCCCACCATGGCAATTTCTCGGTAATTCGTACCAATTTTCCCAAATCAAGAAGGAAGAGATCAATGATGGGATTAAGGTTTATCACCCCCGATATCCATTAATTCCTAAGGTGAGCATGCCCTTGCACGGGATGTCTCTGTTTTTTGCTTCTCTGAAACTTGTCAAGCAAATCAACAAAGAATTTCCCTTTGATCTCATTGATGGACATTATATCTATCCAGACGGCTTTGCAGCAGTACTTCTTGGAAAATACTTGAAAAAGCCGGTTATATTATCTGCCAGGGGTTCTGATATCAATCAGTTTGCACGGTTTAAATCCATAAAGCCCATGATAAAGTATGCCTTGAATCGTGCAGACCATGTCATTTCAGTATGTAATGCACTGAAAAGAGAGATAGTCGATTTAGGGCCGCCTGCGCAAAAGATCAGCGTAATTCCGAACGGAATTGACACAAATTGTTTTTATCCTGAGGACAAAAAAAAAGCGCGCAAGAAACTTTCATTATCTTTTGATCAAAAGATTATTCTTTCTGTTGGTTCGCTTATTCCTCGTAAAGGATTTCATGTTATTTTGGATGCTTTGCCCGAAATTCTCCAAAACCAGGAGGATGTTCACCTGTATCTCGTTGGAGAAGGTCCTTATCTGCCGGTTTTGAATGAACAAATTATGCGTATGAATTTGAGTAATCATGTCACCATGGTTGGAGAACGTCCCAATAGTGAATTGAAAACATGGTACAGCGCTGCGGATGTGTTCTGTCTTGCGAGTTCAAGGGAAGGATGGGCCAATGTGATCATGGAATCATTGGCCTGTGGTACTCCCGTGGTGGCCACGAACGTATGGGGCGCGCCTGAAATCCTGACAACACATGCTGTTGGCATTTTGGTAGAGCGTAATTCCGGCTCCATTGCAGACGGACTGCTCGAAGCACTTAACCGACAGTGGAACAGAAGGAGAATTCGGGAACATGTGGTAGAAAGAAGCTGGGATGTAGTGGCAGAAGAAGTTAAAATAGTATTTTACACTATTCGATTTCGTGGAAAAGGAATTCATTAGCAATTTAAATACGGGAAATTATAGAGATATTCTTTTTGAAGAAAGCTAAAGAAATATTTTACTTGAATCTGATTTAGAACCTAACTCTATGAGACATGTTTCTCAAAAATTGAAGAAAATTTTTTATCACGATGAGGAGCATCCATATCGTGTTTATGAAAGGATCATATTAAGCTATATTAAGAAAAAAGATGTTGTAGTTGATGTCGGCTGTGGAAGAGCAGCTCAAGTTCTTAAAAAAATCATTGGTGAATGCAAAGTGGCAATAGGGATGGATATTGGTGATTTTGAAGGAGTTGATGGCAGAAGCGGCATTAATTTTTTGAGAAGCGATGTGAGAAATATTGGTTTTATAGATAATTCAGTTGATTTAGTTATTTCGAGAAGCATGTTTGAACACATTAAGGATCCGGATAAAGTATATAGAGAGCTATATAGAGTTTTAAAACCCGGAGGCTATGTTATCTTTTTGACTCCAAATCTCTACGATTATGCAAGTTTAATTGCAAAAACGATTCCAAACCGTTTTCATCCAAAAATCGTAAGAATAACAGAGGGTAGAAGCGAGGGAGACACATTTCCAACATACTTCAGATCCAATACCCAACGTGTAATTAAAAACCTATCTCAAAACGCGGGGTTCAAGATAATATCAATTGCCCTGTTGGGGCAATATCCTTCATATCTCATGTTCAACCCTGTTTTATTTCTCTTAGGTACAGCCTTCGATAAAATAATATGTAAATTTGAAACGCTGCAATTACTTAGGGGCTGGTTATTGGTCGTATTAAAAAAGGAAGGAAGAGTAAGCTTGGCGAAGTTCTAAAATGGCGCTAACAACCCTATTTATATATGCAGTGTTTCTAAGCCTGTTTGCAGGTGCCCTGTGGAGACCAATCTTAGGGGTATTGGGGTACCTGGCCATCTATCTTCTTTATAATCCTTATATATGGTGGGGAGCCGGCATAGCACAGCACCTCACAAGGCCCTCTTATTTTGCTGTTATTATTCTTGTCATTAGTTGTTTTCTGCACAGACACAGACTGGATTGGAAAATCTCTCGCAGGGAAATTGAATTTTATTTGTTCTTAGCCATAGCCTGGTTTACGTCCCTCGTTTTTGGTGTGGGTATGCATGAAGGAAGCTGGATGTATTTGGAAAAGCTGACGAAAATGTTTATCTTTATTTTCCTATTTATCCGAGTAGTCAACTCGGTAGAAAACTACAAACTTGTAGTATGGACATTTGTTTTGGGGGCTATATTCTTATCTCATAACGCTCATGTAGTTGGCCAATTATCTGGTGGAAGGTTGGATAACATTGGGGGTATTGATTTTCGTGAGGCAAACCAATTTGCTTCGTTTTTGGCACTTTCTATATCCTTGATCGCTTTTCAAATACTTCGTTTGTCATGGTGGAAGAAGGCAGTATGCGCAGTAGCCATTGCAGCAATGCTGAACACGATCATCATGACCCAGTCCCGTGCGGTTTTCCTTGGTATTGCGTTTGCAATCCCATTTGTTCTTCTAAGAACACCGAGGCAATATCGAAAACAGGTCTATATAAGTGTAGGTTTGGGGGTGCTATTATTTTTTATTCTTGCTGATGTGAAATTTATTGACCGGATGAAAACGATCCAGGAGAGCGAGCAATTATTGCAGCATGATACCATGCAGGTAGAAGAAGAGACTATAAGCAGGGTAGATTTCTGGAAGGCCTCTGCTCGTATTTTTGCTGATCATCCTTTTGGAATAGGTGTTAAGAATTTTGAAAAGATAGTTACATATTACGATCCACGCAACCCGGGTATAGATGCACATAATACTTATGTGTTGTGTTACAGTGAACTCGGAATTTTTGGAATAATTTTATTTTTAATCATCATTTTAGAGGCCATTTTTCAACTAAAACGTACTCGCCAAATGGTAATTGATACACCCCATGAGAAAGAGATCATGCTATTATCGATATCTTTAACTACGGCGCTCTTGATCTATCTATTGGGAGTGATGATGACGCATAGTATTCTTTATTCGGAAATGCTGTGGATTCTTCTTGCAATGCCGATCTGTCTTGAAAATGCCACGCAAAAGTTATTGGAAAAAGAAAAAGAAAATGACGTATCATATTACCTCCAGGGACGCCAAAATAAAAGCATGATATAGCTTAACGAAGCAATGATCGACTTTTAAAGTATGTATTTTCGAAATGCGTTAAATATACCTCTTTTCTCGATCAGGGTGATTATCTGCCTTTTTATTTTCCTTTCCTTTATCTTTTTATCTATTGGGTGCGTATGGTCAGCGGTCTATGAGGTCGGGCCGGATAAGGAGTTCGTGAAAATCGCTCAAGTTCCTTTTAACGCCCTTGAACCCGGTGACATTGTTAAAATTTATTGTAGAACCGAGCCGTATCGAGCAAAATTTATAATCAGACGATCAGGTACAAAAAAGCTCCCAATTGTTATTACAGGTGTACCAAAGAATGGGAAGCTACCTGTTATTGACGGAAATGATGCAAATCAGTTCCAAAAAGAAAATTGGCCACAGTCGGAGAGATGGTTAATAAAGGTTGGAGATAAAACTGCAGGGGACTACGTGCATATCAAGAAACTCCATCTCCGAAATTCCAATAATTCAAATTTGTTTAAAAAAGAAGGAAAAAAACATAAGTACGATGATAATGCTGCAGGTGTTTTTGTACGACTCGGGAAGCATGTATTGATATCAGGGTGTATAATACACGCATGTGGTAATGGGGTGCAGACAAGTTATGGTCCTGATGTAAGCCATGTTACTGTTAGTGGGTGCTACATTTATGATAATGGTAATCATTTGAACTTACAAAGTTGTCTCCAACACAATGTATACCTATGCGGAACAGATACAAAAATACAATTCTGCCGGTTCGGTGAACCACATTCCAATGGGAACAATATAAAGGAAAGAGGGGTTAATACTATTATTCGATATAATTGGATAGAAGGGGGCAAAAACCGGCAATTAGATCTTGTGGATCACAAAGGCTACGAGAAAGCAGACGCCTATGTTTACGGTAACGTGATTGTGCAAGGGCAGGCGATTAATAATAACAATATGATTCACTGGGGAGGGGATTCAGATCATAGCCGTTCGGGAACCCTTTATCTGTTTAACAACACCATTATCGGTAGGGGCAAAAAAACTCGATTTGTTGTCGTGCGATATCCTGACTGTGGCGTTGAGGCAAAGAACAACGTCTTTGTTGGGAAAGGAAAGCTCTGGAACGGGAGGGGGATTTTCAAAGGATCTAAAAATTGGTTTTCATCGCAAATTTCAGGACCATCTCATTTATTAGGATATAAAGGATATGTTCCGGGTTTTGTTTCTATTTCGGGGATCCCCTACTTTCCACACCCAAAATCCGGAATTGTTAACAGGGGGACAAATAACCTTCCAAAATCTGTGAAATACATGCCAAAGCCTAATACTGGGGGCTTCAGAAGACCATATGACAGCAATATGGACATCGGTGCCTTTGAATTACCAATGACACGGAGAAAGATCAGGAAAAAATGAAAAGTAATTATTTATCGAAGATACTGTTATATCGCCACTCAATAACTGTTTGTATTATCTTGTTGGGTGCATTTGTTCTTCCTTACAAGGAAGCTGCTGTCAGGAAGTGCTATGCAGAAGTACAGAAAACAGGCATCCTTAACACTGTACCCGTAATTTCTATAAGACCTGAATGGAAACGTTTCAAAATCCTGGTGTGGCCTTACAAGACTGATGTGCTCAAAGATTTCAAAATTTATCAAAGAGCTGGATTAGGAGGATTTCAGATTGATGGGCGGCAAGGCGGGAAAAAGAAAAAAGTTGCGTTTTCTATCAAGAATAATTTTCCCTATTATGTCGGACATGCAGCAGATAAGGGGTTCCTTTATCTTACGGGAAGAAATGTTGATGCAGTTACAGGGAAACGGGGTCTTGGAACGCGTCCTAGGAGCCTGGCTGATCCAGTGATCATTGAGAAGGTGAAGAAACATATTTTTAAGAACGTTGAGACCACGAAAAAAGGCTACGTTCTTGCTTATGCCTTTGACGATGAAATTTCCTTGGGTCATTTCGTCACGCCGTGTGATGTTGACAAGCATCCCCTATCACTTGAATGGTTTCGGAGTTGGCTTCACCATGAGTATGGAACAATCGAAAGGTTGAATAGGCAATGGCATACTTCATTCAAGAGTTTTGATGAAGTTATGCCACAAGGATTTGAACAAGTTAGACGAAAAGCAACAAGACCACCATTAACAGATTGGAATTTATCTCCCTGGATTGATTTCAGGCATTTTATGGATTTTCAGCTTGCTGCAGTCCTTTCTGAGTTGACTCTATACACGAACAGTTTGGATCCAAAAACGCCCGCCGGGTTTGTGGGCGGTCAGGGGCCGGGACCATGGGGAGGGTATGATTATGCACTTTTAAGTCGCGCTGTTCAGTGGATGGAGGCATACGACACCCATGCTAACAACGAAATTCTCCAGTCCTGGTGGAATGAGGGGCGTCGTCCCCGTTTGCAGACATTTTTCTCCACAAAAAATCCAAAGCTGGATTCATGGTTTCTCTGGTATTACATGCTTCATGGAAACCAGGCAGTGATTGCATGGCCGGAAGGGTGGTTCCATGTGGACGGAGATGAGATTGCTCCCCACATCAAGGCCCTTGAGAATACCTTCAGGGAGATCCAGGGCAAAATCAGTGAACCTATTGTAGATCCGAAAACGGTGTTCGAGCCAGACCCTATTGGCATCTATTATTCCCACCCGAGTATCCAGGCAGGCTGGGCCATGGATGCAATCACGCATGGCAAGACATGGATAAATCGAAAGGGCTCTATAGACGACAAGAACCAGTCCAAAGGAGTGCTCCGAAAAATCTGGTGCAAGACCCTGGAGGATCTGGGTTTCCAGTACGATTTTATCAGTTATCTGGATGTGCAAGAAGGGCGAGTGGATTTAAATAAGAAATTCAAGGTAATCATCTTGCCGAAGATCATTTGTCTTTCTGAGAGAGAGGCCGAGGCCCTTCAAGGGTTCGTGCGAAAGGGAGGGACCCTGATCGCCGATTATCTCTGCGGTGTGATGGATGAGCATGGAAAGGGGTGGCCAAAGGGAGTTTTAGATGACCTGTTTGGGATCAAGCGAGATGATTCAAGCGGATATATGAACGGAAAAGGGCTGACAGAAATAGATGGAGAGAAATACCAGCAGCCTTTTTTAAAGCGGTTCACATATTACAATGACACCTATCGATACAAGAGTATTGTTGTTTTTGAACGAGGCACAAAGCACAGATCAGAGGCAAACGGTCTTGAGATAAAAGGAACTTTAGGTTTTTTTCACAGGGCTTCTGTGCTCATCAAGAACCAAATCGTGAAGGGGCAGACCATCTATCTTAATCTTTCGCCCCTGGAATATTGGGATCCAACTAAGCGTTTTTCAGAGTATGGCCATGAGTGGCGGAAGATCATTTCACAGATTTTAGAGTCTGCCGGGCTTAAACCACGGGTCACAGTTTATGAGCGAGGCAATGCAGTGAACATGATCGAGAGTCTTTTCTGGAAGAATGGAAAGAAGCGTTATTTAGGCATTGTTAAGAATCCAACGGAGCAGAAAGAACTGGAGAGAATTGGCCAAATATATCGAATAGAGGGAATCACGGGCCGAGAAGTGGAGATTCATCTGGAATTCAAGAAAATTGTTGGACTCATTAACCTTCGGACTAACCAGCATCTTGGTGCTGGACAGGTTTTTCATGATCGATTCAGACCCTGGGAAGGAAGTTTGTATGAGGTAGTTTATAAGAAGTAGGCTCAGGACCAAAGAAGTAGACCTGCACCGTTTGGGTTAAGCCTCTCTCCCATCTTTACCTGCCCTGTTTTTCCTCTATCGACTGGAGGTAAGTTAGGGACGTTGTTGACTAAGTTGAATTACTCATTAATTGGGATGCTCTTAAAAAAGTAAATAACTCGTCGATGGCATGACAATACAAGCAATTGCTCAACCGAGAAAAGACTCAGGCTCACATCCCAGAGGAAATTTAATAAATCGACAAAGTTTTGCGTGTTAATGTGCAGGCGACGGACTTTAGGACAGTGGAGTAATAGGTTCAGGTCCTGGGGAAGCAAGGGGCTTAAAGAGAAAAATAGTGATTCTTCAGAAGACGATACAAAGGGGTTATTGTGTTACCGGCCCTGTGAAAATGTCTCAAGATTGGCGATTTAAAAATGTTCTCTATCTATGATAAAGGCTCGGATGCCGGGACCATTTTTTCCAGTTCCGGCACCCTTTGGTAAAAGGATTTCAAG
>Ga0315547_1002589_pt1 | contig 12625 bp, 8 predicted proteins | sample SalMarSW160240MG_2_FD_202542 | JGI IMG/M metagenome (GOLD analysis project Ga0315547, IMG submission 202542) | Salt marsh sediment microbial communities from the Plum Island Ecosystem LTER, Massachusetts, United States - Salt Marsh Sediment SW1601-240 ... | reverse complement strand
TATGAGTATGAGTTAGGCAAGGCGGCTGATATTCTGACAAGAGAGCTATTCAAACTTAAACCCGGAGAGACGTTTGTCATCACCGCTGATACAGAGAGTGATCTACGCGTTGTCAACGCCACAGCGAGAGCGGCTTTTTCTGTTGGAGCGAAGCCGATGGTCATCTTGCTGGCCTCGCCTTTGGGGGTGTCCGAGGCGGCTGATCCGATGCTGCCTGTGGAATCACTCACCGGCGCGTTGAAGGGAGCGGATGCGTGGGTGGAGTTCAATAACGAGTGGTTGCTGTATTCCACTCCCTACAACATGGCAATGAAGGGGAATGAGAAGCTCCGTTATATGAATCTGGTGGGGATGAATCCCGACTTGATGGTCCGCTGCATCGGCCGGGTGAACTATCCGCTGTTGGGCGAGTTTATGGAGAAAGTGCACAGGATGACGACGAGCACCAAACACTTCCGATTCACCACCCCGGCCGGGGAAGACCTCGAATTTGACTACAATCTCGATCGCGTGACGACGCTGTCCAAAGGTTACGCCGACGTGCCCGGTTCACACATGATGGCCGGTCAGATTGCCTGGGCGCCAAAGTTTGATTCGATCAACGGGGTTCTCGTCTTTGACGGCTCAGTCGTGCCACCGCTGGGCAAGCTGGAGGAGCCGATCCGCTTGACGGTCGAGAAGGGCGCGATCGTTAAGGTGGAGGGTGGGAATGAAGCCAGAGAGTTCGAGCAGTGGATGGACAGCTGGAATCATCCGCAGATGCGCCGGCTGGCACACGCGAGTTGGGCGTGGCATCCCGGCGCGAAGCTGACCGGCGACATTGTGGAAGACGAGCGCGTCTGGGGGGCGACGGAGTGGGGCATCGGTGCGGTAGGTCCCCTCTTCTCCAAGACGGGAGAGTACATCGCCGCCCCTTCGCATACGGACGGAATCTGCATGAACACGTCGGCCTGGCTGGACGGTGTACAACTGCTGGACGAAGGGAAAGTGGTCCATCCAGAGCTTGTCGAGCTTGCTCGGAAATTGGGCAAGGGTTGAGAAGAAAGCTTGTCGCTTTCTTGTCTTACCGAGGCCAGATGTGTGATTGCAGGATCGGGTTTGGTGAAGTAGCATTTTCTGGTAATCAGAGGAGTATTGTGAGGAGCTAGTAATAGAGGCGCTAAGAGCAGACGGCCTCATACTAGATCGAAAACTCAAGACAACGGGAGGTGATCGTTCAGACTAGAGACAAAAAAGAAAGAGTGTAGAGTGTATGAAACAAATAAAAAGGAGGATTAAGCAATGAGGTCAAAAGCTGGAGTGTTGTTGTTTGCGGCGATGGTGTGTGGTCTAATTATTGGCTTAGCTACAATGGGGATAGCACAGGAGGAGTCACTCTTAAGAATCAATTTTCATTGGCCAAGTCGTTTAGATCCAGCCGTAGGATTGGAATTCAATGCCTCATCGGCGTATGTTAACCTCTACGATGCACTTGTGTATCCCGTGCCCGATGGGGTTATCCTGCATGCGGCTGAGAGCTACGAAGTCTCGAAGGATAACCTCACGTATATCTTCAAATTGCACAAGGGGATCAAGTTCCACAGCGGGAACGAAATGACCGCTGAGGACGTCAAGTTCAGTATGGATAGGCTGCTTGAGATTGGCGAAGGCTTCTCCTATCTATATCTCGGGAAGGTCGATCACACGGAGGTGATTGACAAGTATACCGTTTCCTTCACTCTAAACGTTTCATTCGGGCCATTTCTCTCTTCTCTGATTCGCCTCTACATTCTGGAAAAGGCATCCGTCATGGCCAATCTGAAGGATGGCCCCTACGGCTCTTTCGGGGATTACGGCAAGGAATTTCTGCTGACTCATGATGCTGGCTCAGGGGCCTATATGTTAAAAGAGATGGGCCCTGGCGAATATGTGCTCATGGAGAAGTTCGCAGGCTACTGGGGTGAGATTCTTCCAAACGCTCCCGATCTAGTCAAGTTCGTGCGGGAACCAAGCGCTGTAACAGTGAAAACGATGATGGCGAGAAGAGAACTTGAAATCACCACCCCATGGCTGGCGAAGGAAACCTATCAAGACATGGCGAAGATACCGGGTGTGGAGGTGGTAAGTTGGAGCAACGGATTTACCGAATACGAGATGTGGAATACCAAGAAGCCCCCAACTGATGATATCCACTTCCGCAAAGCGCTCAACTGGATGCTGGATTGGGAACAGGTTCTGACCGGGATCTACCCCGGCTGGACCCAGGCAGCCGGTCCAATTGCTCACAACCTCCCCGGATTCAAGGAGGGGTTGTTCCAGTACTACCAGGACATGGACAAGGCAAGAGAAGAGCTGCAGAAATCCAAATACGCGGACCAGCTTGAAGGGCTCAAAGTCACACTTGGTGCAAATTCGCTTGTCCCTCGGATGGAACAGTTTGCCCTGATGCTCCAGGCCAATGCTGCGGAATTTGGGATCGACGTTGAAATAATTAAAATGCCATGGGGCAAGATGGTCGAAGTAGTTGGATCCATCGAGACGAATCCGAATGGGATGCATATCAACGTTGCACCCCACTACCCGGAGGCAGGCTCGATGCTTGCTGCCAAGTACCACTCAAACAGCGCTGGGACATGGGAGCAGTCGGAGTACTTGCTAAGTGATGAAATCGACGCCTTGATTGATGATGCACTTGCAACTATTGATCAGGACGAGCGGTTCCGCAAATACGGGCTCCTGCAGGAGGTGCTGGTAGAATTGGCTCCTAGCATGTTCATTGTTGAGTTATTGGAGGAACACGCCTATCAGGCAGCCTACGTTGACTGGAGTGCACTTCTTGACAATCCAAGTACAATAATGGGATACAACTATGATTGCCGCTATATCGAGGTCTACCCCGATAGAATCCCGTAACTAGCAACCCTCGCAAGTGGGGGAGGAGGGGTAGCGTGTCCAGAGTTGGGGGGCAGAGGATATGATATCTCTGCCCCCTCTGAGGTGGATACATGTCATTTTCTACGTATCTCGTTCGAAGGCTGATGCACTCGATCCTTGTTCTGTTCGGGATTTCCATTTTGGTCTTTCTGATCGCCCGAGTTCTGCCAGGAGATCCGGCGAGGGTGGCGCTGGGCCCGAGAGCCCCTGAAGAGACTGTTCAGAGATGGCGCGAATGGATGCACTTGGATGAGCCTCTCCACGTTCAATACTATTATTGGTTGGCCAACGCAATACACGGTGACCTGGGGATATCACTCTATTCGCGGCAGAACGTGGCGATTGACATTAAGACCTATTTTCCCGCAACGGCGGAACTGGCTCTCTTTGCAGGCTTGATCATGACGGTCTTTGGGGTCTTGTTTGGAGCGATCTCTGCTCGATACAGCAACACTTGGGTTGACAACATCGTGCGGATAGGCTCCTATGTTGGAGTCGTCACGCCTGCCTTCATCTTCGGCATCCTTTTTCTTCTTCTATTTGGATTGGTTCTGAAAATACTCCCCACAACAGGGAGACTCGGTTACTCGACTGCGGCGCCACCGATCATCACGGGAATGGTCACGATTGACAGCCTTATCACCGTAAACTTCGCTGCTTTTCTTGACGCGCTGAAGCATCTCCTTATGCCGGCTACCGCTCTTGCTTTGGGCCCGATGGCTCAGGAAGCGCGCATCACGCGGGCGAGCATGAGCGACAACCTGAAAAAAGACTATATGCTACTGGTCAGCGCCCAAGGAATACCCGAACGACTCATCAACTTCAAATACCTGCTCAAGCCATCTCTAATACCGACTGTCTCAATCTTGGGACTGGATTTTGCTGCGTTGCTTGGGAATGCATTTCTCGTTGAGCTGATTTTCGGCTGGCCAGGGCTTTCGCGGTACGGGATTCAGACTATGTTGCTTTCGGATTTGAACGCCATTACAGGGGTGGTCATGGTGCTGGGGATCGTTTTTACAACAGTGAATATCCTCGTTGACATTGTCGTGGCGTATCTTGATCCGCGCATACGCTTGACGGGAGAAAGACTGCAATAGCATGAAGACGCGCCTTCGCAATGCAATCTTGGGAAGTTGGGAGACGTTTCGAAGAGGCTGGTACAAGTTCTCGCGAAATCGCTTGTCAGTTGTTGGTCTCTTTGCGGTGCTTCTGGTAGCATTTCTCGCCATTTTCGCGCCGTACGTCGCCCCTCATCCTGAGCATGCAGGCAGGTACGTCGATTTCAGCGAACAGCATCAGCCGCCCAGCTGGAAATATCTGTTTGGGACTGATGTTTGTGGAAGAGGCATTCTAAGTAGGATATTCTTTGGGTTCCGATTCTCGCTGATGATGGGCATGGTTGTTTTGGCCCTCGTGGTCCCACCGGGGGTCATCCTAGGCTTGATCGCGGGGTACTTCAAAGGCATGTGGATCGATACGGTCATCATGCGCGTCACGGACGTGTTTGTCTCCATACCGCCGCTTGTTCTTGCACTGGCCATCGCTTCGGTCTTGAAACCCAACCTTTTCAACTCAATGGTCGCCATTTCCTTGACGTGGTGGCCCTGGTACTGCCGCTTGGTATACGGCGTTACGTCATCCTTGCGGAATGAGTCTTTCGTGCTTGCGGCGAAGGTGACGGGGGCAAGCACGTTTCGCATTCTGTTTCGCGAGATATTGCCGAACTGTATCTCTCCGATTTTCACCAAGATGAGCTTGGACATGGGCTGGGTGATCTTGCTCGGGGCTGCCCTGAGTTTCGTCGGGCTCGGTATTCAGCCACCACAGCCAGGGTTGGGGACTATGATCGCTGACGGTGCTAAGTACATGCCAGGAAATTGGTGGGTATCGATATTTCCAGCGTTCGCAATTATGTTGGTCGTACTTGGATTTAACTTGTTGGGAGACGGCTTGCGTGACGTGCTTTCCGCTGAAGAGGTCTGATCGCTAGTGGCGAGTTTACTCTTAAAGATCCAGGACCTGCATTTGGCTTTCGATCTCTATCGTAGGAGTCTCAATGTATTGGACGGGGTGACCATCGCTGTCGCAGAGGGGGAAAAGGTAGGCATCGTCGGCGAAACCGGTTGCGGAAAGTCGATCACCATAAAAGCAGCAATGGGAATCTTGCCTATCCCTCCTGCTAGGATAACGCAGGGACAGATCCAGTTCAACGGGCGTGATCTCTTGACCCTCACCAAGAAAGAGATGAGGGATGTTCGAAGACGGGAGATGGCATTTATTCCTCAGGATCCTTCTGCCTCGTTGAATCCTGTTCTGCGAGTGGGCACGCAACTCATCGATGTAATTAGGTACTCTGGGAACATGCAGAAACCTCTCTCGAAGAGGGAAGCAAGACGCCGAGCGATCAACATTTTGCGAGAAGTGGGTTTGCCGGATCCTCAGAGAAATATGCGGAACTATCCAATTCAGCTAAGCGGAGGGATGCAACAGCGGGTCCTCATATCCATGGCGTTGGCGACTGGTGCCATCTTGCTCATAGCAGACGAGCCGAGTACGGCACTGGATGTGACCATCCAGGATCAGATTCTGCGCCTGATGAGGGAACTGGTCGAGCGAAGAGGAGTCTCGATCGTCCTCATCACCCACAATCTGGGCGTCGTGAGAGAACTAACAGATAGGACGTACGTCATGTACGCGGGACAGGTCGTGGAGAACGTGAAAACGAAGCGATTCTTCGCCGAAGAAGTCAGCTCGATGCATCCCTACACACAGGGGCTAATGGAATCCATTCCGAGAATGACTGGAGAAGGAGTAACCGCAGGGATCAGGGGAATGATTCCGGACTACGCTGATCCACCAAGTGGGTGCAGGTTTCGGCCGAGATGTGATCACGCGATGCCGATTTGCGAAACGAGGCCCCCCGCCTTCCATGTGGAAGAAGACCACAACATCGCCTGTCATCTCTACAAGGGGTGATTGCAACGACCCAAGAAATGGTAGTCCTTGACTGTGTGAAAAAGTACTTCCCTGTAAGAGGGGGCCTGTTGATGAGAAAAGTGGCAGACGTGAAGGCTGTCAACGGGGTGAGTTTCTCCATCGGTGGGCGTGAGATCTTGGGTCTGGTTGGAGAATCTGGTTCAGGGAAATCCACGTTGGGGTATGTGCTCATCCGCATCTATAGACCCACAAGCGGAAAGGTCTTCTTCAAGGGAAGCGATCTCTTTGGAGTTAGAGGAAGGGCCTCCGACGCGTTGCGAAAGGACATTCAAATTGTCTTTCAAGATCCAGGCTCTTCCCTTAATCCCAAGAAGAAGATCGGACAAACGTTGGAACTGCCACTTCTTGTTCACAAGACCCATAGGCGAAAGGATCGTTTGCGAAGGGTAATGGAATTGCTAGAGATGGTCGAGCTTCCTGCAAGCTACATGAACAAGCCTCCTTATGCTTTGAGCGGGGGCCAGAAGCAGAGAGTGGCCATAGCACGTGCTCTGGCTACGGAACCCTCCTTTCTGCTTCTGGATGAGCCGACCTCAGCGTTGGATGTGTCTGTACAGGGCAAAATCATCACACTGCTGTTGCAGCTTCGTCGCGAGTTCAATCTGACCTATCTGTTCATTACGCATGATCTGAGCCTGATACGCAACGTAGCCGACCGAGTGGCCATTATGTACCTCGGGAAAATCGTCGAGATTGCGTCTGCGGCTGAGTTCTTCGAAAGACCGCTCCACCCGTACACCCAGATGCTCCTGTCTTCCATTCCCGTCCTCTCGGACAAGGAAGAGAAGCTCAAGCCAGAGAAAGTTCTCTCAACCGGAGAAATCCCAAATCCAGTGAATATACCGGCTGGCTGTGGATTCCACCCCCGCTGCCACAAGCGAATGGACAAGTGTTCCCAGATTGATCCAGAAATGATAGAGATGGGCGACGGGCACGCTGTCAGATGCCATCTTTTCGCAAACTTGAAATCGGCGTCTTAGGAAGTCTAGAACACGGAGGCGAAGAATATGACGAATCGCATCTTATGGATTAACCCTATTGGGACGAGTGTCTTTGATCAACCGATTCAAGAAGTGCTCCAGTTAGCCAAGCGTCCGGATACAACAATCGATGTTGTATCCTTAAAAAAGGGGCCATTGCACCTTGAATACCATTACTATGGAGCATTAGTTCTTACCGATGTATTGCACCAGGTGAAGCAAGCGGAGAAGGAGGGATATGATGCGGCAGTAATCGGCTGCTTCGGCGATCTTGGCTTACGAGAAGCAAGGGAGATCACAGAAAAGTTAGTCGTTACTGGGCCGGGTGAGTCTTGTCTGCACATCGCGGCAAGCTTGGGACATACCTTCTCCATCATCGTCCCTAGGAAGGAGTTGATCACCAAGTTGTATGAGAAGGTGGTGATGAACTATGGTTTTGGAGATCGGCTAGCCTCATTCAAATCCGTGGATATGGGAGTCCACGACTTTCAAAAGAAACCGGCAGAGACAGCGAGAAGGATAAAAGCAGCCGCTAAGGAAGCCGTGGAGAATGACTTGGCTGAGGTGATTATCTTTGGGTGTACCATCCAATTCGGATTCTACAAGGAAGTTCAGGAGGAGCTTGGAATACCGGTTATTGATGCTGTGTTAGCACCTTTCAAGTACGCCGAGTTCTTGATCGAGCTAAAAAAGCGGTTCAACTGGAGCCCAAGCAAGATATATGGCTATGAAAGCCCACCCAAACAGGAGATCATAGACTGGAAGCTGGAAGAGCAGTATGGCGTGGAGGGCATCTGGAGCTAGGAAAAGCTTGTTCAGAATGAGACCTTGGGGTACGTGACTCCAGAGGACAGATATGCAGGGCGGGAGAAAGTGATCTTAGCAAGACGGGAACGGTTGGAGAGGACCGCGGTAGCGGGTTAATTATGAGCTAGCTCGGGAGATGGAGTAAAGGACTTGGGTTACTTCGCCTCCCAAGGAAGGAGGAGGCGGTGGTCTTATACGAGACTTAAGTGTAACTTTGCCTACGGCCCGGTTTGTGGCAAAGGTTCAGAAACGGTACATAGCGATGGTGTAAGGAGGTATTGGACATGGCAAACCGTGTCTTATGGATTAACCCTATTGGGACGAGTGTCTTTGATCGACCGATTCAAGAAGTGCTCCAGTTAGCCAAGCGTCCGGATACAACGATCGATGTTGTATCCTTAAAAAAGGGGCCATTGCACCTTGAATACCATTGCTATGGAGCATTAGTTCTTACCGATGTATTGCACCAGGTGAAGCAAGCGGAGAAGGAGGGATATGATGCGGCAGTAATCGGCTGCTTCGGCGATTTCGGCTTACGAGAAGCAAGGGAGATCACAGAAAAGTTAGTCGTTACTGGGCCGACTGAGTCCTGTCTGCACATCGCGGCAAGCTTGGGACATACCTTCTCCATCATTGCCCCTAGGAAGGAGTTGATCCCCAAGGTCCATAAAAAGGTAGTGATGAACTATGGTTTTGGAGATCGGCTAGCCTCATTCAAATCCATAGATATGGGAGTCCACGACTTTCAAAAAAAACCGGCAGAGACAGCAAGAAGGATAAAAGCAGCCGCTAAGGAAGCCGTGGAGAATGACTTGGCCGAGGTGATTATCTTTGGGTGTACCATCCAATTCGGATTCTACAAGGAACTCCAGGAGGAACTTGGAATACCGGTAATTGACGCTGTGCTGGCACCTTTAAAGTACGCCGAGTTCTTGATCGAGCTAAAAAAGCGGTTCAATTGGGGGACAAGCAAGATATATGGCTATGAGAGCCCACCCAAACAGGAGATCATAGACTGGAAGCTAGAAGGGCAGTATGGCGTGGAGGGCATCTGGAGCTAGGAAAAGCTTGTTCAGAATGAGACCTTGGGGAATGTGACACCGGAGGACCAATACACGGGGCGGAAGAAAGTGATCTTAGCAAGACAGGAACGGTTGGAAAGGACCGCGGTAGCGGCTTGATCATGAGCTAGCAGCCTGTGTGAGTATTCCTCCGAACGGTCTGTGGAGCTGAAAAATGGCAATGTTGTCACGGAGCGATTTGCTCAGTCATTCGTACGGCGAAACACATAGAACGTTATTCTGTTGTAGATTGTACGGCTTAAAGCATCTCTTCAAATCTCCCCTATCATCCCGAACCCTATGCGCAGCTTGCTCCCAAGGAGGGGTAGAAAAAGGATTTCCCACACAGGCTGCTAGCTCGGGAGATGGAGTAAAGGACTTGGGTTACTTCGCCTCCCAAGGAAGGAGGGAGGCGGTGGTCTTATGCGAGATTCAAGTGTAACTTTGCTTACGGCCCGGTTTGTGGCAAAGGTTCAGAAACGGCACATAGGAATAGTGTGAGGAGGTATTGGACATGGCAAACCGTGTCTTATGGATTAACCCTATTGGGACGAGTGTCTTCGATCGACCGATTCAAGAAGTGCTCCAGTTAGCCAAGCGTCCGGATACAACGATCGATGTTGTATCCCTAAGAAAGGGGCCATTGCACCTTGAATATTGTTACTATGGGGCATTGGTTCTTACCGATGTATTGCACCAGGTAAAGCGAGCGGAGAAGGAGGGATATGATGCGGCAGTGATCGGCTGCTTCGGCGATTATGGCCTACGAGAAGCAAGGGAGATCACAGAAAAGTTAGTCGTTACTGGGCCGGGTGAGTCCTGTCTACACATCGCGGCAAGCTTGGGACATACCTTCTCCATCATCGTCCCTAGGAAGGAGTTAATCGCCAAGGAGTATGAGAAGGTGGTGATGAACTATGGTTTTGGAGATCGGCTAGCCTCATTCAAATCCGTGGATATGGGAGTCCACGACTTTCAAAAAAGCCAGACTGAGACAGCGAGAAGGATGAAAGCAGCAGCTAAGGAAGCCGTGGAGAATGACTTGGCTGAGGTGATTATCTTTGGCTGTACCATCCAATTCGGATTCTACAAGGAACTCCAGGAGGAACTTGGAATACCGGTAATTGACGCTGTACTGGCACCTTTAAAGTACGCCGAGTTCTTGATCGAGCTAAAGAAGCGGTTTAACTGGAGGCAAAGCAAGATATACGGCTATGAGAGCCCACCCAAACAGGAGATCATAGACTGGAAGCTAGAAGGGCAGTATGGCGTGGAGGGCATCTGGAGCTAGGAAAAGCTTGTTCAGAATGAGACCTTGGGGAACGTAACCACGGAGTGGCCCGCTGTTGTTGACAAGCGAATCCGTCAGTAGCTAACTGTCAAGGGAAAATGTCAGTCCGATGAAAGGACTGATGTTGAGCCAGAAGGAGCAGGCAAGACTGGAGACGCTCAATCGGGTGTTGGAAGGCCAACTGCGAGCGAGCGAAGCAGCGATGGTTCTTGGGGTGAGCGAGCGTCACACGTGGCGCATGCTGGCAGCGTACCGGCAGCAGGGAGCCGCTGGCGTCGCTCACGGCAATCGGGGTCGTCGGCCAGCGAATGCCCCAAGAGGGCCTAAGGAGGTGTTGTAATGAATCGTGGTGCGAGAGTATTGAGGATAGATTTAGCAACGAGAAAAACTAGCAACACCGAGGAAGCTTATTACGTCGACAAGTTCCTCGGAGGTAGGGGAATCAATCGGTGGATTCTACTGAAAGAAATAGGTTGTAATACGTCGGCTTATTCGCCTGACAATAAGATAGTCTTCGGGACAGGTCTGTTAACGGGTACCTCAGCTTCTGGATCTGGTAGGTTGCAGGTTGATACAGTGTCGCCTTTCAACAACGGCGTCGCGTCATCCAATGGTGGTGGGGCTTTTGCACCAAAATTGAAGTTTGCTGGGTGGGATCACCTTGTCTTAGAGAATACGTCACAACAGCTATGCTATATATGTATTGATAACAACCAGATAGATATCCTACCTGCAGAAGACCTGAGAGGGAGAACGACGTGGGAGACTCACGATATTCTTCAGGATACGCATGGAAAAGATTTCTCGGTATTGTGTATTGGGCCCGCTGGAGAAAAGTTGGTCAACAGCGCAGCAATCATCATTGATAAGTATAGAGCAGCAGCAAGATGTGGTGTGGGTGCTGTTATGGGTTCGAAGCGTGTAAAGGCAATCATGGTTAGGGGGTCTGGTGCGGTTGAACCAGTGGATCGAAAGGCGTTTGAAGATGTCTCACAGAGGATGAAAGATAAGATACAGAAATCGGAGGTTGGGCAAGCTCTGGAAAAAGTGGGGACCGCACATTGGCTGCAATTCTTAAATGCACTATCGTGGAGCCCGGTCAGGAATTTCCAGGATTGTTATGTTGATCCGGAGCTTATTAGCAACATCTATCTCGAAAATTGGAAGGATATCGAGTCGAGCAAAATTGAAGGTTGCTACAACTGTCCAGCTAATTGCGGATTCTTGAGGACTATTACGGGAGGGGCTTATAAGGGTACGGAAGCTGCTAATGTACAAGCAAACGCGTTTTGGGACTTTTCCACCAGGCTGGACATTTACGATCCAGCTGTGGTGATAAAGGCTCTAGAAGTTTGTAACAGATATGGTTTAGATATAGATAGTGTGTCTGGAAGTATTGCATGGGCCTATGAATGTTTCGAACAGGGGATCATTAATGAAAAAGACACGGATGGTCTTAGGCTGACATGGGGTAATGACGAGGCCCTAATGCAGCTCTTGAAAAAGATAGCTGTAAGAGATGGGTTTGGAGATCTTCTTGCTGAGGGCTGCAACAAGGCATCCAAGAAGCTAGGAGCGGGATCTGAGAAGTACTGTGTGCATGTGAAAGGACAAGACCTGAAGGAACCGGTAAGAACTGTGAAGGGGTGGGCGTTAGGGGTTATGGTTTCCCCGAGGGCTGGAACCCATACACGAGGATGTCCAGAGACGGAGATATATGGGATTTCCAGAGAAGACGGGGAAAGATACTATGGTGTTCCAGCCGCTGGTGATCCCCTGAGTTACGAAGGGAAAGCCAAGCTAGTGGTATATTTTGAAAGAGAACACGCACTATGTGATTCACTCGGTGTGTGCAATATAATTAGTGAGTGGAATGGACTTGAGCTCCCGGGTGTAGATGAGTACGTTGAGCTTGCCAGTGCGTTCTTGGGCAAAGAGATCTCGCGGCATCAGCTTTTGGAAACCGCAGAGAGGATTGTCACAGTAGAAAAATACTTTAATCAAATTCATTCCGGATTCACTAGAGAAGATGATTATCCTCCTCAGCGCCTTATGACCGAACCAGTACGTACGGGGCCTCATAAAGGAGAAAGACTAGATAAAGGGGAATGGGGCAAGATGCTGGATGAGTATTATCAATTGCACAAGTGGGACATGGAAACCGGTACTGTTCCAGAAGGGCGACTTAAAGAACTAGACCTGGTGTGAGAGGCCTGACCTGTAGCTTACCCATTCTGTCCGTTTGTTGTTAGGTCAAAGGTGAATGCCAGGGTGGACTAACAAGTGATTCTGTGTGAGTCTGCGGCCTCTGTCGCTTTGAGTAAGGAGCCTACTTACGGTACACAGGTGGGTTGGTGTACTTCCTTACTGTGAGTTGCAAGATGCCGAGCTCTCATGCTGATGGAATCTATCTGAATTGGACATGCGGTTGGAATCCTGCACCAGTTTAGACCGAAGTTCCTGAGGTAATAATAGCGAAAACCCTGTTGGCACCGAGCTTGTCCAAGAATCGTGGTGCAACTTTTTGTCTACACTACGATGGTATCAATCAAGTCAAGTGCTCGCTTCTGTTT
>Ga0315547_1002588_pt1 | contig 12631 bp, 8 predicted proteins | sample SalMarSW160240MG_2_FD_202542 | JGI IMG/M metagenome (GOLD analysis project Ga0315547, IMG submission 202542) | Salt marsh sediment microbial communities from the Plum Island Ecosystem LTER, Massachusetts, United States - Salt Marsh Sediment SW1601-240 ... | reverse complement strand
GATTTTTGGGAAGAAAAATGCTAGATTAATAAATTAGCTATTTAACAAAAGGAGGTGAAAAGATTTGTCTTGGGTGCAGTTTTTTCAAGGTTTTTTTATTCCCTTTCGTCCGGAAATAACAATTTCGCTTTGGGCAAACAACGGAGTCCCTTACTTGCAAACATTCCTGGTCGCTGCCTGCTGGACGTCAATCACTCTAACAATAACTTATTTTGGTACGGATGTTTTAATCCGCCGCTTATTGAAAAAATGGTCTTTTCTGAAAAAAACAGTTGAAAAATGGGAAGCAGGCAATAATTGTTCTCAAAATAATCATTACCTTCATCGGAAAATAAACAGAATGAGCCTCCTGAAAAAATTGCTGATTATCCTTCCGCTGTCATTTCTCCCCTACACTTATTTTGTTCCCACTTTGGGTACGGCTGTTATCGTAGCGGCGAAACTCTTGAATATCAGATACCTCATCTTCGTACTCTTGGTCGGCAACCTGTTCCGATGGAGCGTAATAACTCACCAGCTCTACCAAATCTTCCTTTCACCTTAAATGGCCTCCTTTTTGATAAAATTGAGAGGCCGTTTTTTTATATCAAAAATCCTACTATCAGCAAAGCGACGATATTCAGCACCTTAATCATTGGGTTAATGGCTGGGCCAGCAGTATCCTTATACGGATCTCCCACCGTATCTCCGGTTACTGCTGCCTGATGAGCAAAGCTTCCCTTTCCTCCCAAGTTTCCTTCCTCAATATATTTTTTGGCATTGTCCCAGGCAGCTCCGCCCGAAGTCATTGAAATTGCCAAAAAGATGCCGACAATAATTGAACCAATAAGCAGCCCGCCCAAGGCTTCAGGCCCTAAAAGAAAACCGACCAAAATCGGGAAAACAACCGGTAATAAGGCAGGCAGCATCATTTCTTTTAAAGCGGCCTTGGTGACAATGTCAACGCAGCTTGCATAATCGGGCTTAGCTTCTCCTGCCATCAACCCTTTTATTTCTTTAAACTGCCTTCTTACTTCTTCTACCACGGCACCCGCAGCTTTCCCCACTGCGGTCATTGAGAGAGCGGCAAAATAATAAGCGAGGATTCCTCCGGCAAAAAGACCAATCAGAACCTTAGGATCTTCCAGGACAAACTGGATCTTTTTACCCAAATCCAGCAATTCTTGAGTGTAAGCTGAAAACAAAACAAGAGCTGCCAGACCGGCAGAAACTATGGCATAACCTTTGGTTACGGCTTTAGTTGTGTTACCGACCGAATCCAAAGCATCGGTTATTTTCCTGTTTTCTTCCGGGAGCCCCGCCATTTCAGAAATGCCGGCAGCATTATCCGTGATCGGGCCGTAAGAATCCAAAGCAATAATCAGACCGGTTAAAGAAAGCATGGCCACGGCAGCCAGAGCCAAACCGTACATCCCGCCCAAATAGTAACTGATTGAAATGCCTGCGCAAATGACGATAACGGGCAAAATTGTTGATTTCATACCCACGGCCAAACCAACGATGATATTCGTACCGTGGCCGGATTCAGAGGCCCTAGCTATTGATTGAACCGGAGAGTGTTTTTGGGAAGTAAAAAATTCGGTGATTAAGAACATAAAAGCGGCGATCAAAAGTCCGACGAGAGCTGGCAAATAAAGATTTATTGTCGCTACTTTTAAGCTTTGGCTGAACTGAAATATTAAAGGCAAGAATCCCAAAGCAGACAAAATGCCAGCTGCCACCAAGCCTTTATAAAGAGCAGCCATTATGTTTTGGCTCTTGCCCAACCTGACAAAAAAGGTTGAAATGATAGAGGCTAAAATGGCAACTGAACCCAGGAATAAAGGCAGGAAAACAGCTTCAGAAAAATTGGGAAACAATAGATTTCCCAGCACCATGGCAGCCACTATCGTTACCACGTAAGTTTCAAAAAGATCAGCGGCCATTCCAGCGCAATCTCCCACATTGTCTCCCACCTGGTCGGCAATGACTGCCGGATTTCTCGGGTCGTCCTCGGGTATGCCCTTTTCCACCTTACCAACCAAATCAGCGCCAACATCAGCGGCTTTGGTGTAGATCCCTCCGCCCAATCTGGCAAAAACTGAGATTAAGCTACCGCCAAAACCCAAAGCGATCAGGGACTTTAAGTCCTGAGTAATAAGATAAAAACCGGCAACAGAAAGTAGTCCCAACCCCGCTACCAAAAATCCGGTAACTGACCCGCCTTTAAAAGCTAGACCCAAAGCGGATTTCAAGCCCGACTTGGCAGCCTCTGTTACCTTGACATTGGCTTTAGTGGAAACAACCATCCCCATATATCCTGCAAATCCGGAAAAAGCAGCGCCGACTAAAAAACCGGCAGCCATCTTAAATCCCAAGAATATCCAGAGGATAAAAAAAATAACGGCAGCCACTAAAGCGCAAGTTCTGTATTGCCTTTTTAAAAAAGCCATTGCTCCTTCCTTAACCGCCTGGGATATTTCAATCATTTTACCGGAGCCGGATGACGCCTTGTTGATTTCTTTGATTAAAAAATAGGCAAAGAGAAGAGAAGAAATGGAAACAATTATTGGAACGGACAACATATTTTTACTTTTTTATTTTTTACTCTTTTGTTTTTTTAATTGACCTTTTCTTTTTATTTTCTTTTTTATCTTCCGGCTTTTCTTCTTTTTGTTCGCCGGCATCTTTTTCCTTTTCCTCTTCCTGCCCAGATTTTTCCGGCCGAGGTTCGCCGTCTTCGACAACTTCTGCCTGTTCGGGCGGCTTAACGTCTATTTTCCAGCCGGTCAGTTTTGCGGCTAATCTTACGTTCTGCCCATCTTTGCCGATAGCCAAAGACAACTGGTCTTCCGGCACAATGACCCGAGCTTTGTTTTTGGGCATTATTTGTACCTCTAAAACTTTGGCTGGCGACAAGGAATTGGCAATATATTTTTCCGACTCCGGAGAGTATTCAATAATGTCGATTTTTTCTCCCCCTAATTCGTTAATCACAGCCATGACCCTTGTCCCTTTTTGTCCCACCATAGAACCGATGGGATCTATCCCTTCGGTCTCCGTACTGACCGAGATCTTGGATCTGGAACCCACCTCTCTGGCGATTGATTTTATCTGGACCTGACCCGAAGATACTTCCGGCACTTCCAACTCAAAAAGCTTTGAAATTAATTTGGGATAGGCCCGAGATAAAATTATGGCCGGACCCTTTGGCGTTTCTTCAACCTTCAAAAGAAAAACCTTGAGCCGCTGCCCGGGACGATAAAATTCTCCGGGCACCTGTTCCTCTCTCGGCAATATCCCCAAAACCTTGCCCACGTCCAAAAAAACATTTCTTCCTTCAACTCTTTGAACGATCCCAGAAATTATTTCTCCTTCTTTGGACTTATACTCGCTAAAAATGCTTTCTTTTTCCGCTTCCCTGATTCTTTGCAAAATAACCTGTTTTGCGGTCTGGGCAGCAATCCGGCCGTAATCTTCTTTCGTTTCCAAGGGGGTTTCCAATTCCTGGCCGGGTTTAAGCTTGGAGTTTATTTTTTTCGCCTCTTTCAGCATAATGTGTCTTTCCGGATTGAACCTGATTTTCCCTTCATCCGTTATTTTTTCATCCTCGCCGTCCTTGTGCCTTGTCGGCACATCCGCCGGAGAAACGAATTTCTCTTTTAATTGTTCCATCTCTTCTTCGCTATAAATCATTTTCTCATCCACCACTAATTTTACCTGCCAAAACGAAACTGCACCCGACTCAGGATCGAGCTTGGCTTTGATTATCTGTCCCTTTTTCCCGTAATCTTTTTTATAGGCGGCGGCAATTGCCATTTCGATGGTTTCCAAAACCTTTTCAGCCGAGATGCCTTTTTCTTCGGCGATCTGGGCAATGGCCGACATGAAATTTTTTACGTCAAACATATTTTTAAAAAATGCCCGCAACTTTTGCGGACTAATTTTAGTTTAACAAAATTAAATCAACTGTCAATAGGGTGAAAAGCTACGAGTACCGCTCCCGGTCCCGTGTGAGCCGCCACTGCCGGAGAAACAGGGGAAACGAAAACAACTTCTGTTCCCGGTATTTTCTCAATTTCTTCTTTCAATCTTCGGGCTTCTTGCGCATTATCAGCATGGGCAATAGCTACTCTGATTTTTTTGCCACGGCTTTGTCTTTCAATTTCTTTTACTAAAACTTGAGAAATGTTCTTGCCTAAACTTGCCCTGAAAATTATTACTTTTCCGTTCTTGAATCCGACCACAAATTTAATACCTATTTTTTGAATAAAATAAACCGGCCTTACGAAAATTTTTGGAAGTTTGAATCTTCCCCCTGCAACCGCATACCTAAAATCATCAATACATCCCAAAATGGTAACCTTAGGGCAGAATTCTTTCAATTCTTCCTTTATTTCTTCCAGGTCTTTCCCTAGATCTATCAATTCCTGAGCTTTTATTGCCACCAGTCCTTCGCCGACCCCAGCCGTAAAACAATCAAAAACGTAGATGTTAAGCTTTTCCGGTTTTTTGTAAATGCTTCTGGCAATTCGGGCAGAACTGTAGGCTCCTGAAAGTTTGCTCGATACGGTGATCGCCATAATTTTTTCAAATTTTTCAAAAGCTTTTTGATAAGCGGAAAGAAATTCCTTGAAAGAAGGAGCGGAAGCAGTAAAGGGGATCTCAACAATATCATGCCTTTCCAAAAAATCTTTTGGCAGATCAGCGATCTCGTCAACCACCAAGCCGAGCGCGCGGCGAGGCGCGCGAGGTGAAGATGAATCTTTAGATTCATCGCCTACCAAGCCCGAATGCTCCATATCCTCAACCCTTGATTCAAACTCAGGGAAGAGCCTGAATTTATCCTGGACCGATTCGGGCTCGCTGGTATGTATATGTATCTTAATCTTATCTTCCAGCTCCAAAACTTCCAAACTGTTGCCCAATAAAGATAATTCCTCTTTCAAATCTTCAATATTAATTTCCGGGGTCTTTCTGAAACTTGAAACAACTTCGTACCTGTATTCTAAATTTCCTTTTGTTTCTGCCAAAGAAACCTGGGGAATCGTTTCTGCGTTAGCCGCGATCGAAACTCCTTTTAAGCTCTCAATCCAGGCCTCCAGGATTTTAACGAAGCCCAAGGCTCCCGCATCAACCACGTCGTTCTCTTTCAAAACCTGCAATTTCTCTTTTGTTTCCTTTAAGGCGAGCAAGCTCTCTTTGTACGCTTCTTTCAAAATTTTAATAATATTCTTTTCTCTTTTGATTTTGGCAAATTCAAAAGTTTTGTTGCCCGCAGTTTTTATCACGTCCAGAATGGTTCCCTCAACTGGCTCAGCGATAGAAGATCTGGCAGCTTTAATCCCTCTTTTCATCGCTAGAGCCAAATGAAAGGCGTCAATTGTTTCCAAGTGTTTTATTCTGTCCAGAACTTCAATGACGTAACCGGTATAGATCATGCCGGCGTTTCCTCTGGCGTTAATCATGGCAGCTTCTTTGATGTCTTGGGTCAATTCTCGGAAGGTTGAATAATTTTTTGGAGAAATCACTCCTTCAACCCCCAATAAGGTAGCGGCTAAATTATAGCCCGTGTCTTTGTCTGCCACCGGGAAAACATTGATTCTGTTGATTTCTTCCTGATGCAAGACAATCTTCTTGGAAGCTGCTATCATCATTTTCTTAAAATCGTCGGTAGTAATTTCCGTAACCACTTTTTCTTGATTCTTAAAAACCCATTTTTCAATCGGTTTTTTCGCCATCTTTACCCCGAATTTCGCCGCTCTCCAGCCGAGTTTAGACGGAAGCAGAAAAGGAAAAGCCAAAGGTTTCGCTATCCTTTTTATCCTCAAACTCCAATTGGCCGTATCCTCATCGAAAAAAAGACGGCTGGCAATTAAACCCTTCTTGTTTTTCACTGCCCCTATTTCTTTAAGAGGGCTTAATCTCTTGATCAAGATCGGGACCAGAGACAAAATGGTAAAGACGCCAGCTGTTTCAAATTGATTCAGGTAGAAAGAAATAAGAATGGCGGCAGCCAAAAACAAAAGCGTGCCAATGGCTGCATCCCAAATCAAGGGGACGATTGAAAGAAAAAGTATTTGCGGAGAGAACGCCAGAAAAGCTCCGATAAAAGTGCCGATACCTCTGCCACCGGCAAAGCGCAAGAACAAAGACCAATTATGGCCGGCGACTGCCGCCACCCCAGAGAAAATTTGAATCTCTACGGAAAAACCCAAGGCCTTAGCTCCGTAAACCACCAGATAACCCTTTGCCAGATCCAAAAGCCCGGTCGCTATTCCCTGCCATTTGCCAACGTTTTTAAAAACATTGGAGCCGGAAGTTTTTCGCCAACCGATTCGCAAGACGTTTTTCCCGGAGAGCCGAGAAACCAGATAGCCGAAAGGAACGGAACCTAAGACATAACTGGCGATTACCCAAAGAATAGTCATTTTACCGTGGACCCGCCGAGAATCGAACTCGGAACTGTACAATGCGAATGTACCGGTATGCCATTTACCTACAGGCCCAATGTCGGGGTGCCCAGATTTGAACTGGGACTAAATCCTCCCGAAGGACTCGTGCTGCCATTACACTACACCCCGTTAAATTTAATTTTTATGTCACCCAATATTTTTTCTTTGTCATTTCGTCTCTTTTCATCTCAATTTTATCTCTTTCTTCTCTCGCGGATTTTACTAAAGAACTGAGTTTTTCGACGGACAATTCCCCCAGCATTCTGATTTCCTTTTTTAAAAACTCTTTCTTGTTTTTCTTCGGATCAGACAAAACATAACCCAACAAAATATCCAGAATTTGCCCTATCTTTGGCCCCGGCTGGATTTTTAAAATTTCCATCACGTCTTTCCCGCTCACCTTGAGCATTTTGACGGAAATCGGATCACGACTGACTTTCTCAATAATATATTTTAAGTGCCTTAATTTATACGGTTCAGCCTTGGGAACGCCCGAGCCAATTCTGTCGGCCATTCTCAATTGCAGTAATTCTTCCACGTTCTCGGGCCCGACTTTCAAGACCAATCTCCTGACTGAAGATTCTCCGACTTCGCCGACATTATAGTAAAAAAGGTGGCACCTGACCAGCTTTACGATTTTTTCAATATCTTTCTTGGGAAATTTCAATCTGTTTAAAATCTGGGAGGTCATTCTGGCCGAAAGAACCTCGTGACCGTAAAAGGTGGCTTCAGACCCTTTACCTCTTTTTGCTCTGGGTTTGGCGATATCGTGGAATAACGCAGCCAATCTGACGTATTTGTTAAAATTCTTTTTAGCTGCGAACTCCAGAGATTTTAAGTTGTGCTCATAGCAATCATATATATGATGTTTGTTCTGAGAGACACCGTAACCCTCTTCCAGCTCGGGAATAGTATATTTTAAAAGACCCAATTGCCTTAATAACTCAATGCCTCGGGCCGCCCTTTCCGACATAATGATTTTTATCAATTCATCCCTGATTCTTTCTTTGGAAACAACCTGAAGCAAAATCGCATTTTTCTTAACGGCTGAGGCAGTATCAGTTTCAATCTGCCAATCTCCTTTCAGGGTGGCAGCAAATCTGACCGTCCTCATCATCCTTAAGGCATCTTCTGCGAATCTTTCATCAGGATTGCCAACCGCCCTGACAATGCCGTTTTTCAAGTCCTGCTGCCCGCTAAAAGGATCGATAATGTCCATCTTATTAAGCTTCTCTCCCAGCCCGGCGGCAATGGCGTTTACCGTAAAATCTCTACGAGCCAAATCTTCTTCCAGGCTCTTTGCGGATTTAACCTCGTCGGGATGTCTTTTGTCGGTGTATTTCGCTTCCTTTCTGTAAGTGGTAATTTCAATCTCTTTTAATTTCGGGTTTTTGCTTCCGGTCTGAGCGGTCACCGTCAAAAATTTATTTTCATAAAAATTTTTTGGAAACACCTTCTGAATTTCTTCTGGTTTTGCCGAGGTTGCCACGTCCCAATCCTCCGGTTCAGATCCCAATAAAACATCCCTGACGCAACCACCTACGACATAAGCTTCAAAACCGCTCTTTTTCAGTTGCGAAATTATAGATTTCACTTCTTTTGGAATTCGCATAATATAACTTTATCTTAAAAACTTGTCTTTTTCAACCAGTATGATATTATTCTTAAATATAGAGCCCCCGTGGCGCAATGGATAGCGTAAGGGCCTTCGAAGCCCTGGGTGAAGGTTCGAGTCCTTCCGGGGGCACAGACAAGCCCCCATAGCTTAATTGGTAGAGCAGATCCCTCTTAAGGATAAGGTTCCAGGTTCGAGCCCTGGTGGGGGCACCAAGGCAATTTTTAATTATTAATTTTAAAACCTATGCTTACACCAGAAGAAAAAACAAAATTAATAGAAAAATACAAGCTGCACGAAATAGATACCGGTTCTCCCGAGGTGCAAATCACCCTGCTGTCAGAAGAGATTAAGCAGCTGCTTTTACATTTGAAAAAGCACCCCAAAGATTTTCATTCTAAAAGAGGGCTATTGAAAATGGTTTCAAAAAGAAGAGCGCATTTGAATTATTTGAAACAAGAGGATACGAAAAGATACAACAGCATAATCAAGAAAATAGGGTTGAAAAAATAAATTATGGTCATTAAGCATCCTGGGCAGAGAGTCGCCGTCTTAATCGACGTTCAAAATCTCTATCACTCGGCAAAGAATCTTTACGGAGCTCGTGTTAATTTCGGAGCCATTTTAAAATTGGCCGTTTCCAATAGAAGTTTGATCAGGGTTTTAGCCTACGTCGTCAGGACAAAAACCGGGGAGGAAAAACCGTTTTTTGAAGCCCTAACCAAATTGGGGATTGAAACCAGAGTCAGGGATTTGCAGGAATTTTTCGGCGGCTTGAAAAAGGCGGATTGGGACGTAGGTATTACGGTTGACGCCATCAGAATCGCTCCCAGCGTTGATACCATTATTTTGTGCTCGGGAGACGGCGACTTCATCCAATTACTGGAATACCTAAAGAATCAGGGGAAAAGAACCGAAGTCGTCGCTTTCGGAAGGTCATCCTCTTCCAAATTGAGAGAGATTACCGACGAGTTTGTTGATTTGGAAGGAGACCCGGAGAAATATCTATTAAAAAGTTATGGAAAAATTAAAAATTCAAAAGCATAAAGAACTAAAAAATGAACAAAGAAGTTTTCAAGTTGAATATCGGTGGCAAAGAATTAAAAGTTGAGGCTAGAAATTTAGCTGAACAGGCCTCGGGCGATGTTTTGGTCCAATACGGAGAGACCACTGTTTTGGCCACGGCCTGCATGTCAAACTACGATAGAGAAGGGGTGGACTTTTTCCCCTTAACGGTTGACTACGAAGAAAGATATTACGCTGCCGGCAAGATTCTGGGTTCAAGGTACATCAGAAGAGAAAGCCGGCCTTCGGATGAAGCCATTTTAACTTCAAGATTTATCGACAGAGCAATAAGACCGAGATTCCCCAAGTATTTAAAAAGAGACGTCCAAGTGGTGGTTACCTGCCTTTCTTGGGACAGAGAAAACGACCCGGACATCATCGGACTATTTGCCGCCTCCCTGGCTCTCTCCATTTCCGATATCCCCTGGTCAGGTCCCATAGCGGTTTTAAGAGTTGGCGCTCAGTCGGCCAACGAAGGAGGGGATTTCATTCTTAATCCTACCTATCAGGAAAGAGAAAAAAACGATCTGGATTTAGCCATAGCCGGTTTAGAATCCAACGAAATTTTAATCAACATGATTGAAATGGAGGGAAACGAAGTGAAGGAAGATACCGTCTTAAAAGCGGTAGATTTTGTCCAACCCGCTCTCAGGGAGCTGCTTAGTTTTCAAAAAGAAATTGTAAAGAAGGTTGGCAAAGAAAAAATCAAAATCGAAGAACCTGTCAAAGACCCGGAACTGGAAAAAGAAATTAAAGATTTTCTTGGAGATCGGCTAGAAAAGGCTATCTTACAAGAAAATAAAATCAGCCACATGGATCAGGTCAACGACCTGAAAGAAGAATTGGTTTATCATGTCCAGGGGAAATATCCCGGCATGGGAAAAGAGAACTACGCAAAAGACTTTTTTGAAGAAGAAATAGACGGATCGGTTCATGAAAACGCAATCAGATTTGAAAAAAGGCCCGACAATAGAAAGATTGACCAAATACGGGACATCCAATGCGAAGCGGGATTGTTGCCCAGAACCCACGGTTCCGGTCTTTTTGTCAGAGGACAAACCAAAGCCCTTTCTATTTTAACCTTGGGAGCGCCAGGAGACGTAAAGTTGCTGGAAGGCATGGAAACTATCGGCAAAAAAAGATTCATGCATCATTATAATTTTCCTCCTTATTCTGCGGGCGAGATTAAACCGATGAGGGGTCCCGGCAGAAGAGAAATAGGGCACGGCATGCTGGCAGAAAAAGCTTTGATGTCGTTGGTCCCCAGCTTCGACGAATTCCCTTACACTATTAGGATAGTCACTGAAATTCTTTCATCTAACGGGTCGACCTCAATGGCTGCCGTTTCAAGCAGCTCTTTGGCTCTAATGGACGCAGGGGTGCCGATAAAAAGACCGGCCGCAGGAATCGCCCTGGGATTAATGTCAAATAAAGAGGGGAACTACAAAATCTTAACCGACATTCAGGGTCCGGAAGACCATCACGGCGATATGGATTTTAAGATAGCCGGAACGGAAAACGGGATTTGTGCCATACAAATGGACGTTAAAATTGAAGGGGTCAACAAGGAAATCATAGAAAAAACTTTGGAACGAGGTAAGAAAGCGCGACTTCAAATTTTAAAAGAGATGGCCAAGGTGCTTTCGGGACCAAAACCGGAGCTTTCGCCCCATGCGCCCAGGATATTAATTTTACAAATAAATCCTGTTAAAATAAGGGAAGTGATCGGCCCAGGCGGAAAAGTGATCAATGAGATTATTGAAGAATGCGGTGTTTCAATAGACATTGAGGATTCCGGCAGAATTTTTGTAACGTCGGAAAAAGAAGAAGCAGCCAGAAAAGCAGTAGAGTGGATAAAAAACATCACTCATGAAGTAAAGGCAGGAGAAATCTTCCAAGGAAAAGTTAAAAGAATTTTGGACTTTGGAGCTTTTGTAGAAATTTTACCCGGGCAAGAGGGCCTCGTCCACATTTCCCAGTTAGCTCCTTATCGGGTTAACAAGGTGGAGGATATCGTTAAGGTCGGGGACATTATCCCGGTTAAAGTGATCTCTATCGACGAACAAGGAAGAATCAATCTCTCCTTAAAAGAGGCAAAAAGTAGATAATAAAACATAATTAAAATGGAGGGAGAAAATAGAAAACAAGAACCCAAAAATCAGCAAAAAATTAGGACGATGCAAAAAGACATCGCCAGACTAAAGGGTTTAGAGGGAACACCCTCTGTGGAGCCAGAGGAAGAGAAAATTGAAATTGCAAAAATAAGGGAATTGGCAAAAAAAAGAACCGAAGAAAAAAAACTGCAGGCTGAAGCAGAAAAGAAAATTGTCCAAGCCGAAGGAGAAAAAAAAGAAGAAGAGATTGCGGCAGAAAAAAAATCAACTACGGAAGCAGAGTTAGAAAGAGCAAAGAAAGAAGAGGAGGAAAAAAAGCTCACGGAAGAAGAGAGAAAGAAAAGAACTATGGAAGAGACGGAAAGAATAAAAAAAGAAAAGATTCTGACGAAAAAAGCAGAAGAAGAAAGATTGGCTGATATTGATAAAGAAATTGGGAATATCGACCTGAGAAAGAAAGAGATAAATAAAGAAAAACAACAATTTTTGGAAGAAATTAAAAATTTTGAAACCCGATTAGAGCCGGTCTCCAAAGAAGAAGCGGTTGTTGAAAATAAAATTCGGGAGGTTGAGGAATCGGAAAAGAAAGCTTCTCCTGAAAAGCAGACTCAGATCGAAAAGAAGAGATGGGAAATAGACACCAGAAGGCGAGAGATTGAAAAGGCAAAATGGCAGATATTGGAAGAGATTGAAAAGGTGGAAGAAAAGATCAAAGAGGTTGAATCAAAAATTCAAGAAGCGTCAAGCGAACAGGATCAATTAAAAATGGAAAAGGAAAAAATTTTACAAAAAAGAAGGGAAGAAGAACTAATCAAGGAAAAAGCCCGCCTGAAAAATGAAATTTTCCAATTGGATGAAGAAAAGAAAATAGTAGAAACTAAAGAAAATGAACTTTCGGAAAAAGAAAAAAATACGGAAACCGAACTGGAAAAAATCTTAAAAGAAGAAAAGATTACCGAAGAAGTAATCCAGGAAGTAGAGAAAAAGGAAAGACAAACCTCAGACCTGAAAGAACAGAGAAAAATTGAAAAGGAGAGATGGAAAATTGATGATGACAGGAAAAATTTAGAAAGCAAAAAATGGAGCCTGGAAAAAGAAAAGAAAGAAGCATCAACCTTGCTGGAAGAAGTACAAATTCAATACCGAGAAATAGTAGAAAAAGAAAACCTTTTAAAGGAGAGGTTAAAAGAAATAAATCTGCAGCTCAAAATTCCGCCGGAAGAAGAGGAATTCTCCAAGCCCGAATACACACCCACAGCGAAAAAAGAGGAAAAGGAAGAAGAAAAAAAGGGGGAGGAGGAAAAAAAGGAAGAGCCTATTGAAAGCGTTGAAGAAGAAACAACTTCCCAGCCAGAAAAAAAAACAGTGGAATCGGTTGAAAAAGAAAGGATAGAAAAAGAGGA
>Ga0315547_1002585_pt1 | contig 12635 bp, 24 predicted proteins | sample SalMarSW160240MG_2_FD_202542 | JGI IMG/M metagenome (GOLD analysis project Ga0315547, IMG submission 202542) | Salt marsh sediment microbial communities from the Plum Island Ecosystem LTER, Massachusetts, United States - Salt Marsh Sediment SW1601-240 ... | reverse complement strand
GATCGGGCTCAGGTCCTCTTAGGTTTGTAGCTTGTTCAGGAGTCAACGAGGTATAGACCGGTGGGTCACCTGGGCGTAACCTGGCCTCGGCAAAATAGCCCTTCTCCTCGTCTAGCCACAACCTGACAATGGCATCCCTGGCCTCCTCGGGTGTCACTCTCGGCGATCGGAAAATGGCCACCTGTACTAAGGCCCCCGCGACCAACGCCGCTGATATCGCTGCTATCTGTGTTACTGTGGTGGCCGCGCCGACTCCTCCGCCGAGCCTTACGTGTTTGCCACGGATCGTTATCCAGTTGCACGGCATGATACTACTCCTCTATCCCCCACCATTTTAAGTCGGCAGCCCAAGGTATCGCATCCCACAAGTGAATCCTATTGCCAAGACCGTCATACTTGCAATGGTGCCATAGATGCCAGGCCAGTCGTAAAATCAGATATAACCGATTTATCTTCCGCAAACTATTACTCCACTCCGAGGATCTCCCTCATGCGCTTCTTTTCCTCCCGGGCGGTGATATACTCACCGGTCCAGTATTTCCCGAGCTCCTCCAGGTACTCGTCTATCCAGGGCTGATGGTACACGTCGAGGACCACGCCGAGGTTCCTGGCAGCCTCGTCGATCGTCTCAGAGTACCAGGGAAAGCATAACCGCATCTCCACCGGATAATCCTTGTATCGCTCCAGCTCCGGCGTTGTCGGCACCAGCGACTTATAGAGCGGCAGCTTGGCGATGCCGTCGACCCAGGCCCGGATCTTCGCCTCCACCATTATGAGCTGGCGGCCCCTGATCACCAGGGCGTCGACCTCGGGCCTCATCCCCCTCACCATTCTCAAGGCCTTGCGCGGGCCCAGGGTGGCCACCAGCTTCTCCGGGGCCGGACCCAAAGGACAGCCCATAATCACCTGGTCCTTGGGGAACCTCTCGGCGATATACTCACTGATCAAGCGCCGCTCTCTCTGTTGCCCCATGGCGTCCCTCCTTCCTTGCCTTCACCCCTCGACCGGCCCTGGCCAGCCCGGACTTATACCTCCGATATATCGGACCTTCGCGCTCGGTCATCTGTCTTATACTATCCTCCACCCTCCCGGTCTGGCAATTCAAGCAAAGGCCTCGGTGTGACAACTCAGCATCGTTAAAGCGTCGTCCACATTCTCGACAAAACGCCACCTATACACCCCTCTTTACATTTTACCACAAAGCGGTATACTGATAGTCAAGAGGGGGCTAACCTGGCTAGCACGTTGGGTTAGCCCCCTTAGCCATGGTTAGCTCCCCAATACAAGGAGGAGGTACTAATCATGCCAATCAAAGTAAAATCAGTCTCAACGGCGGCTCTCAAGTGGGATGCCAATGCCGCCCGGGCTGCCGATGATTACGCCGTAGAAGCGGCGGCAGCCTCAGCTCTGTGGGAAGCTCAGACCAGGGCAGCCAAGGATAACTACCACAAGTCGATCACCGCGTCCGGCATAGCCGACAGGTTTGCCGGTGGAGTCGCGCGGGCCGGAGCTGCCAAGTATGCCCGCAAGATCAACGACGTGGCCAAAGATAGGTTCGGCCCCGGGATCCACGCCGCGGTTGCGGATTATACCGAGCGCGTGACCCCGTTCCTGGAGACCATCGCAGCGCTCACACTCCCCAAGAGAGGGCCTCGCGGTGACCCCAGCAACTACAACAGGGTCGAGGCTGTGGGCAAGGCGCTCAGCGCCAAGAGGTTGGCTCTGCTCGGCGTCCGCTCCAGCCCCGCAGCGTAATAATTGAGGAGGTGAATACATGAAGAACAGAGACGCTGTTTTATGCTATCAAGAGGCTCAGAGCTCGGATGAGTCGTCCAAAGCCATTGACCTTGACCTGGTCGACCCGGTCAGCGCCCTGGCCTTCGAGTTCGAGGCCGTCAACGGCTCCACCAATAACCAGAATAACCCCTTGTCCATGTGTATCGAGAAGCTCGAGCTGGTTGACGGTGCCGATATCCTGGCCTCATTGAGCTTTGAGCAAGCTCAGGCCCTCCAGTTTTATAAAACCGGTAAGCAGCCTCAGCTCAGGCTGGACGAGGGACCGGACGGTGGAGATGTTATCGGCTGCATGATCCTCTTCGGCCGGTATCTTTGGGACCGCGAGTATGCCCTGGACCTCACCAGGTTTAAGAACCCCAAGCTCAAGATCACCTGGGACCTGAATCACACAAGAGACGTTGACCCCGCGACCGCCTTTACTACCGGCTCCCTCAAGATGAGCGTCTGGGCTAAGGTCATGGAGGACATGGGAGGCGCCCCTGGCAAATTCCTGATGCAGAAGGTGATCGAGTCCTGGACCGGCGCTACCTCCGGCGACAAGAAGCATGAGCTCCCCCTGGACTATGTCTACAGGATGCTCATGCTCCACACTTACCTGGCCGGCAATGACATCAACGAAAACATCAGCAAGCTCAAGCTGTCTGCCGACACCGATAAATTCATCGCCTTTGATCGGTATGTAAAACAGCTTGACGCTGAGCTGGCCCAGCAGTTCGGAAATGTGGTCCTTTGGAAGCGGGCTCACGCTACCTCGGGGGACTATGTATGGGTCCCTCAGAATAAGGAGCCTCAGCCCCATCTCCAATGCACGGCTCCCAGTGTGTTGCCGTATTATAGCTATGCCTGGAGTGGGCGCTTCATGCTCCAGATTGCCAACTCGTCCGGTGGCTCGGTAGGCGCGGATACCAGGGTGGATTGCCTTATCGAGGGCCATGCTCTCCATTCTACTCTCCCGATACCCATGGGGATCCTGGGCGAGCCCGACTCCTGGCTTGACCCCGCGCCGTATAAGAGGCTGGACCTGATTTGCACAGAGGAGGCGGCAGCCGCTAACGCTCTTATCGCCGAGCAAGTAAGGCCGAACTGACCATAACCGGCTGAGGAGGTGCGAGTATGGGTCAAAAACTGCCTATCCGCATACGCCGAGTCGCCAAGGCGACCGGAGGCACCTATGACTATGTCAAGAGCAAGACGGTCCCCCCTGGCGAGATTTGGTGCCTTCAGGGGATTGCCTACGAGAACGAGACCGGGGCCAGAGGGACCTTCAGGCGCTACATCGAGGGACACGGCTATAATCACTACTTAGCCGAGCACCAGAGCCCGGGAGCGGGGGAGCTGATCTTTACCGACGAGATCATCTACCTCCTCCCGGGTGAGAGGCTTGTCGTCCGCCAGGCCACGTGCACGGCTGACGATATCCTCGCCCTCTACTGCCACGGCTATATGCAGTATTCCAAGTTCATAGACGGGGGTGATTAGTGGCAAAGGAAGGTAAAGTCTCCGGTTACACCAAAGCCGAAGTTGACGCCCTGATAGCCGCCCACGCCGCCGTTGCTGCCGCTCACCATGCCCGGTATACCAATGCCGAGGCGGCAGCGGCCGCGCTCTATAATATCCCGGCCCTTACCAAGGCTGTTGTTAACAAGAGCGGAGGAAGTCTGGCTGAGGGTGACGTTGTTATTTGGGATAGTGATAACGATAACGCAGTAACAACGACAACTTATTCGCATAGTCCATTTTTCGCTGGTGCTGTGCTTGTCGGGGGTGCCGACGATGCCATTATTACCATTATCACTCATGGCTACGTTGCAAAGCTTTTGACTAAAGACGACGAGGGTACTGGACGAGGTAGCTATCTCGAAACTACCGATGTGGCGAAAAAAGCACGTGCAACGGCTACCGAGGGTGAAGGTAATTTTGGTATTGCTTTAACCAATGCAGATGCTAATGGGTATGTATCTGCCATAATCGGCTTACAGGCCGAGAACTACTAAGACAAAGTAGATGTTCTATGACTTCAGCTTTACCATACCCACAACGGCCACCGCCCAGGCTCCCGAGGTCAAGGTCTGTAAGCTCTCTTATGGCATAATCCACCGTATAACCCTATTCTGGTGGCCCGGACCTCACGGCCTGGTCCACGTCACCGTCAACCGCGCCCTCCACCAGCTCCTCCCCACCAACCCCGAGGAGTCCTTCCACTATGACAACTATACCCACATCATGGAGGAACGCATACCGCTCCTGGGGGCGCCCTATCAGGTCGAGCTTAAAGGCTGGGGCGACGATTGCGACTATGACCACGAGGTCAAGGTGGGTATCGGAGTACTGCCCCCGGAGGCCTTCCCGGAATACCAGGCAACGAAGGGCAAACTGGAGCAGCTGCGCGAGTGGCTGGGAGTTTAATGAGGCGACTTTATGAGAGACGCACCTGACGGTACCCTGTGGGTCCAGCACGTCAACGTGGTGGTCAACACGCCCACGCCCCCGGAGCCGGCCAACGAAAACGCCGCCGGCGGCGTCGGCCGTTATGCCGGGGATGATACCGATTACCAGGAAGTGGCGATCTGGACCGTGGCCGCCGATAAGCTCGGCGAGCTCAAGGAGATCACCATCCTCAGCAATAACTATGCCAAAACCAACCTGCAGGTCACGGTCGGCGATATCGTCTTCGCCGCCGACTGGACGGTCCAGGCCGCCATGCCCCTGATCTTCGAGGACCTCAAGCTGGCAGCCGGCAAGGAGGTCAAAGTGGAGGCCAAGTCCACCGACGGCACCTCTATCACCGTGGACGCCGTGATAACGGCCAAGGAGATAGGCTAGTATGAGCGTGGGGGCCCGGGTACTCAAGTGGCAAGTCCACAGGGCTTATGCCTATCCCTGGAAGCTGGTCATATTCGAGCCCTGGGATGAAGGAGTACCGCCGCCCGCTCAGTGGGAGCAGGTTATATTCGAGCCCTGGGATGAAGGAGTACCGCCGCCCTCTCAGTGGGCGCTGGTTATATTCGAGCCCTGGCATGAAGGAATACCGCCGCCCCCTCAGTGGGAGCAGGTTATATTTGAGCCCTGGAGTAGCTAGAGGAGTAGCTAAAATGGAGAAGATAGCACAGTTAAAGCATCGTAGCTTAACCGATTGGGACTTTCAGGTCGATTCCCTGCTGGAGCTCAATGCAGCGCATTATGTTTCCGAGCCTTCGTCCCTGGCCGTCCCCAGGCAATGGACGGGTTATTGGGAGTGGCTTTGGGCGTACTTGAAGGCCAGCATAGACAACTGCATACCGCACGGTCTGCTGGCCACATGGCTGTGGATGGAGCGGGAAGGCACTAATACCCCCTGGTTCTGGGTGAGAGCGCAGGCGGTACCGCCGGCCGGTGCCGGCTTCGTGAAGCCAGCCAACGGCTATGCGTTCCATTTTACAACAGCATATGTAAGAATAATCAGGCGTGTCAACAATAGCGAAACGGTGCTGGTGACTGAGGACCTGGCCAACCAGCTGCCCGCCCGGCAGTGGAACCATATAGCCATGTTCTGGGAGACTCTGGATTTGGGTGCCGGTGACTTTCTACGCCTCACCTTTCAGGTTGAGGTAGACGGCGCATGGGTAACCCAGGCTACCTATGATGATACGCAGGACCTCTGGGCGGGTAGCTCAGTGAACAAAGTGGGCTTCAACCTCGCGGGGTCTTTTATTCGCGAGGACGAGGCATATAAAAGCCGCGTCGATGACACGGAGATTTGGAGACGTATAGCTTAGGGTATAATACAAATATGTTTGACGGCATTAACCTCAAAACCTTGCTCAGCACTCCCGCGGAGTGGCACGCCCTGGTCATAGGCTTTTTTGAGGTCCTCTGCCCCTGGCCGCCCCGCACCTGGCTGTCCGGGGAAGCGCTGGACCAGCTCCTCAAGGAGTACCACTACTACATGACCGGAAGGGGGCTCGGTTTCGTGGCCCTGGTCCTCATTCTCTTAGGCATGGCAAAACTTATACTGGAGGTGTTTCTATGATCTCAAAGGCTGTTATAGCTATGATTTGTATTGTGGTTCTTGAGGTTGTCGCCATGTTGTGCGGCATCGATGGAGCTGTTTTCGGTATCGCCATCGCCGCGATCGCTGGCCTCGGCGGATATGAGGTACACGTGGCCAAGATGGCAAGCCAACAAAAAAAGGACCAGTAAAGGAGGTATATAGACATGGCTAAACTCTACACAGTAGACGACGTCACCGAGCGGAGCACCATCGACAAGTCGGGACGTATCCAGAAGGTTTACCGGGTCTCCGCCACGACTCAGTCCGGGTTTGCCTTCACAGTGGAGGTACCCGAGTCCGACTTCAACAAGGAGAAGGTTGACCAGAGTCTCACCGAAAAAGCCTCTCTGATAGAGGGGATTAAAAAGCTCTGAGCGGGAGCTGCTCTATGATCGACTCATTTATCAGCGCCATCGCTACCGTCCTCGGCTGGATCATAGGCGTGATCGCCGACATCGCCGGCTTCTTTTCGGCCCTCGCCACTTACGCCAGTAGTATACCCGCGGTGGGTACCTCACTGGCCAACCTTTTTACCTCAATACAGGCCGCCTTTAATAACCTCGGGTACGACGTAGCCCACTTCAGCACCTGGCTCCAGGACGTCCTCAATGTCATCGATGCCTGGCTGGAAGATCTGGCTGACCTCTGGAACGATGTCTACGGCTGGATATCGGACAAGGTCGATGACGCCTACCGGTGGGCCGACAACGCCCTGGACTGGATAGCCGACACCGGCATGGACCTCTACCGCGATGTCTATGGCTGGATATCGGACAAGGTCGATGACGCCTACCGGTGGGCCGACAACGCCCTGGACTGGATAAAGGACACCGGCGAGGACCTCTACCGCGATGTCTACGGCTGGATATCCGATAAGCTCGAGGATGCCTACGAATGGGCCACGTCTGCCTGGGATTGGGCCAAGGATAACGCTGACAGGATCGCGGAGCTGCCCGAGCTGATCAAGGGCATGGTCCTCCAGCCCATCGCCCCCTTTATCAACCTGGTCTCCTTCTTTTTCGATGATATCAACGCCTTCTTTTCCGACCCCCTGGGGTCTATACTATCCTGGCTTACCAAGATAGCTAAGAGATACGAGCAAACGCTACTGGACATCATCGACAAAATTGGTGATGCCCTATTTGGAGATTAAATGCCACAGAATAACAATGATTACTCCGAGCCCCCTGAGCTGAAGTCCTGGCACATAACGCTGCGCAACTTCCTGGTCACCATTGTCGGCAAGGGGCTTGAGCTCCTTCTGGATATCGTCGGTAAGGCCATGAAGCCGGCCATGATGCCCATGATCGACAAGCTCTTGGAGCAGCCGGATATACCTCCGGAGGTCAAGGAGATCCTCACCCAGCTCAAGACCACGGACGGCCAGTGGCAGGCTATTTTGATGGGAGGCATGGGCGGGGCTGCCATCGGAGGAATGTCCTCCACCATGCTTGGGCCTATGTTTGAGCTGATAGCCCAGGGGCTTTCTAAGGTGGCACAGCAGTTTCGCTATGATTATCAGTTCGTCCTCTCCGCCTGGCTCCGCGGCATAGAGCCAGGCTGGGACGTATTTGAAGATCTCCGGAAGCGCGGCTACGACGAGAGTCGCCTTGACATACTAAAGCAGCTGGTCTGGCTCCGCCTCGACCCTGTCATAGTCCAGCAGATCTGGCTCCGGGACAGGAGCCAGTACGAACACCTTTGGAAGGACCTCCATGACATGGGCTGGGACGACGAGAGGATAGCGGTCTACAAGACCCTGGCCGAGCTCATCCCCGGCGCCGCCGACCTCATCCGGATGGCTGTCCGGGAGGTGTTCACCCCCGAGATCGTCGAGAAATACGGCCAGATGGAGGACTTCCCGCCCGACTTTGCCGAGTGGGGCGCCAAGGTTGGCCTGACCGAGCAGTGGGCTAAAAACTACTGGGCGGCCCACTGGGACCTCCCATCGGCTACCCAGGGTTTCGAGATGCTGCACCGTGGCGTCATCACCTACGACGACCTCAAAGTACTCCTCCGTGCCCTGGACGTCATGCCCTACTGGCGGGACAAGCTCATCGAGATAGCTTACTCACCCTATACCAGGGTCGACGTCCGCCGTATGTATAAGGTTGAGGTCCTGGACGAGGCCGGTGTCAAAAAGGCCTACATGGACCTGGGCTATGACGAGGAGAGAGCCAAGGCCTTGACCGAGTTCACAGTCAAAACCTACGCCCGCCCCGAGGACGCCGTCGAGGACGAGGAGGAGAAGATCCGCGAGCTGACCCGCTCGGACATCTGCGACGGCTACCGCCGCGGGATATTCACCGCCGCCGAGGCCGGCGACCTGTTGGCCACGCTCGCCTACACCCCGGAGTCCGTCCAGTTTTACCTCGACCGCGAGGACCTCAAGAAGGACCAGGCCCTCAAGGACGCCTACGCTACCAACTATCGCCAGCTCTTTGTTATCGGCCTCAAGGACGTCGACACGGTCACGTCCGAGATGGTCGACCTCGGCTTTCTGCCCGGCGAGGTGGACGAGTATCTCAGGCTGTGGCACATCGAGAAGCTCCGCCGCCAGGCCAAGCCCAGCCGCACCGACCTGGCCAGGTTCCTCAAAAAAGACATCATCACCGAGATGACCTGGCGCCAGTCCATGGCCGACCTCGGCTATGGCGATAAGTACATCGACTGGTACCGGTCGGACCTGGAGGGATAATGGACGAGAAGAAGTACAAACCTGATACCAAGGGCAAGCTGACCAAGATCGCCGGCGACCTCCGGAAGGTCCTCGGCGTCCGCGGGCCCGCGCCGGCGACTTCTCCCAGGGAGGGAGGAGAGGGCGCTAAAAAGCCCTGACAGCCCCACGGCTCCCCAAAAAACCCCAGGGGAAAGCCTCGGGGATGCCTGTTTACCCGCAAAAACGCCTCAATGCCCCTTTTTTAGCGTCCTGGCGATTTTGTAGCCAAATCATGGCGGCCAACGTCCAGCACTGTACAGTATCGTCCACAACAGTCCACCAAAGTCTACACCCCCGGGACGCGGTCAGGTTGTCACGATTTTGTCACGATTTTGTCACGATTTTGTCATGGTGGTAGTACCAGTGTACCATTGACACCGAGCAGACCACCTGGTAAAATGTGCGTATGACCAAGAAGCGTAAGTTCTGGCTATGGTTCCTCATTGGTGCCGGCGCTGGCCTTTGCATCGGCGGCGCTTGGATATTAGGTATACCCATGATCATAGTGGGAGCTCTTTACCTTGGCAAAGGCAGGAGGAAGAATGAGCAAAACAGTTAAACTCGACGACAAAGTCCACAGCGAGCTCGAGGAGCTCCGGGGCAAGAGGGAGACCTTCTCCGAGGTCGTCGCTCGCCTGGTAGACGTCTACCGCAATATCCAGAAGATTTTCTGGGGCAGCTCCAGGCAGCCTCCCGGGACACCTGGCCAGGGAGCGTGACGTGGCCAAGAAAGTGACCGCCATCGTTTTCGGGGCTTCTGTGGCCATGGCCGGCATCCCATACCTTTTTACTGACTCCACAAGAACATTGTCACCGGTTGGAGGCGGATTTTTTGTCGCCGGAGTGGTGCTGGGTACTTTCAGCCTCATCGCCCTGGCCGTCATGGCCCTCATCGACTACGCCCGCCGGCCCAGGAGCTGATGCTGACAGATTGTTGATAAAATGAGTCGAATTGTTGATAACTTGTTGACAAAAACGGGCAAAATGATGATAGCTTTCACCCGCCAAAGGCTGGCCAAATCACAGGATTTGTCCACTCTTTGCCGTATGCCGGGGGCCGGCGGCTGCCCTGCCACCCTTGTGAAACCTCACGAGATCCCGGCCCCTGGCGCCAGTACTTTATTATTATTACTAAGTATCTATATACAGGTACTCCCTAGTGGTATATCTTTTAAGTTACTACTATCAGGGGGGTGGAGTTAATGACGCTCGAAAATCAAATTTCCTTAATCGTTGCCCTGGACGTTTACCTCCAGCAGCTCGAACTCGAGGACATCATCCCGGATACTCTGAGGCTGCGCCGGGCTCAGCTCAGGACCTACCATAACTGGCTCGAAGAGAGGGAGCCGTCGGCCGAGACGGCAAAGCTATTTCTGGCCGAGCTCAGGAACAGAGGATACCAGAGAGACACCCTGCGCTCTTACTACTATGCGCTGCGGCCCTACCTTGCCTACCTGGAGATCCCCTTCAAGATGAGGTTCAAGAGGGAAAGGCGGCTGCCCCGCTATCACTCCCGGGACGATATCGTCAGGATCCTCGACGCGATATCCTCGAGGGACGATAAGTGGGCCAGGCTCAAGGAGAGAGACCGGCTCATCTTCCGGACCCTCGCCCTCAGCGGACTCCGGAGGGCTGAGCTCCTCGCTCTCCGCTGCCGGGACGTCAAGGAGGGCTATTTATTCGTCTACCGCGGCAAGGGCGACAAGGACCGCGTGGCGCCCATCCCCAGGAAGCTCTCCCTCGAGGTCCTGGACTATATTCGGGAGAGTGGGTTCGAACCCTCGAATAGACTTTTCCCGATTCGGAAGGCCAGGCTCGACGCCCTGGTCAAAGGCTATGCCCTGAAAGTCGGCATCGATGATCTAACCCCTCACTCTCTCCGGCACTACTTTGCCACCAGGCTCATCGAGCTCGGGGCCGACCTGCGCAAGGTCCAGGAGCTCCTTGATCATAACGATATCAGCACCACCGCCATCTACCTGGACGTTATCCCGGAGCACCTGCGCCAGACCGTCGAGCTCCTGGAGGAGGAATAAGAGGAGGGAAATCCATAATGAAGCTCAGTGCAGCAGTCAAACAATACGAAGAGTGCATGGAAAACTCTGGCCCATGCCTGGTCAAAAACTGCCCACTTTATAAAAGCATAACTATAAGCATAGGCTCTCCAGACGATCAATTCGGTGAAATCAAGTGGAAGGTGGAAGGGTGTGCGCTTGTGGGTCTATTGGAAGAGTGGCTCAAAAACAAGAAGCCCGGAGAGCCTTACGAGGACGAATGAGCGAGCAAAGAACCAGGAACCTAGAGCTAACCGATGCCGAGATCAGGATACTGCTCGACCTGTGCGCCAAGGAGCTGCTCAGGGAGATCCAACATAACATCATGGACCCAAGGTTGACCAGCATCATCCAGGAAGGAGTGGAGGCCCTGGCGCCAGGAGCAGAGGACCATGCCAAAGACGAGCAATCGGTATAATCGGCGGGAGATGAGTTACTTCATGCGGTCGGAGGTAGGTTTCAAGTGTGAGAGATGCGGAGCTCCGGAGGGCTCAGGTCCCGGGCATACGCTGACTGTTAACCCACTCAGCAAGAGCCAAGGGCTAAGAGTAAGGGCTAACCTGGCCGTTTTGTGCCGGCATTGTCAGGGACGCGTCCGGACGCGCCCCATGGGCCGCTTGGTGGGCCAGCTCGAGCTATTTGAGCCCTTTGAGCTCCGCTGGCTCCAGCCCCACCTCGAGGCCCTGGGGATCCCGCTCCCTGGCGCCCGGGTGAGCACAAGGAATTAAGAGGAGGCAAACCATGGCCATGATCAAGAATACCACGGTCGACCTCGGTCCCCGGGAAGTGTGGATCGGGGGCAAAATAATCGCGTGGGCGGAGAGTATCGAGGTGGACGTCGTGGAGGCCACCGAGGAGGAGCTGGCATCGCTCAAGGCAACGCCGGTCATACTCCTCGTCAAACCGCTGCAACCTAAACCCAAGGAGGAGGCAAAGCATGATAACTAAAAAAGTCCCGGTTCAGTCCAAGAGGGCACTCAGGACAGCCATAAAAGAGGCCTGGGAGACCTTCATAAAGGAGTCAGATGAGGCCTGGCGTGCCTACGGACGATCCCTAAGGCCAACTTGGGTTGCCCGCAGGGGGGTCCTGGAGCAGATTGAGGAGGCCTGCAAGAAAGCCATAACCGAGATCACAAGAGCCCGCGAGGAGGCAAAGCATGAAGACCAAAAAAGTACCGATTGAGGAGATCACGGTGCCGGAGACCAGGGTCACCGCCGTGTATGACGAGGAGCTCCAGCAGCTCCTCAAGGAGACTATGGCGGCCATGGGGATGATCACGCCGATCGTCGTGGTCCAGACCCCGGAGGGCTACCGCCTGGTCGACGGTCAACACCGCCTGCAGGAGAAGAAGGCTGCCGGCGATACCACCGTGGACGCCGTGGTCTACGAGGGAGAGGAGAAGGATAGCCTGCTCATGAACCTGGTCATCAACCGGACCCGCGGCAAAACCAAGGCGTCGGAAATGGTCAGGGTTATCGGAGCTCTTTTCGATGAGTACGAAATGGACTCGGACGCCATCAAAGAAAAGACCGGTTTCTCCCGCGACTATATCGAGAAGCTGATCCAGATCTCCCGGGCCAGCCCGAGCGTCCAGGAGATCCTCGACCAGGAGATCATCGGCGTGGGTGCCGCTTTTGAGATATCAAGGCTCCCCGCTAAGGAGCAACAAGACGAGCTCTGTGCCCGAACACAAATATGGAGGTATAAGGTCCAGGAGCTCAAGGAACTGGTGGACGAGGCAATCCGTATTATGTCGTCCACGCCAGGCGCGCCGCCGGCGCCGGTGGTACCGCCGACTCCGGTATATCACTGTGAGGGCTGTCATAAGGAGGCGGAGCCCAAGTACCTCCGGCCGGTGATGCTATGCCCGGATTGCTTCGGATTATTGTACCGGCAGCGGCAGCCGGCAGCCTCCGAGGCCGACGACGCCGGTGAGCATGACCAGGGGTAACCATAGGCAGTATATTACTGATAATCATATACTAGCGGTCATATACTAGCGGCTCGCGACATCACACTCCCCCCCATGAAAAT
>Ga0315547_1002583_pt1 | contig 12644 bp, 9 predicted proteins | sample SalMarSW160240MG_2_FD_202542 | JGI IMG/M metagenome (GOLD analysis project Ga0315547, IMG submission 202542) | Salt marsh sediment microbial communities from the Plum Island Ecosystem LTER, Massachusetts, United States - Salt Marsh Sediment SW1601-240 ... | reverse complement strand
CTCCAGTTACAGCCATTGCCAATTACATTCAGGATATTGCAGCAAAGCATGCAGAGTTACTCGGCTGGGGATTTGAAGAGATGCTGAAAAGGCATCAATACTGGGTGTTGTACCGGCTGAGAATCGACATACTGCGGTATCCGGTATGGAGGGAGGAGCTCATGGTTGAGACCTGGCCTTCAGGGATTGACAGGCTGTTTGCCAATCGTGATTTCAGGATTATGAATGGGCAAGGCGAGGAGATCGGCAAGGCAACCAGTACCTGGTTGATCATTGACAGGAGAAGCAGGAGGCCCCAGAGCCCAAAATCGTTGCATGATACTCTTCCCGGTTTGAGTGTTTCATCGGATGGAAAATCCCTGGAGAAAATTCCATCGGTTGAGAGCGAAAATGACCGGAAGAATCTCCGGGTAAAATATAGTGATCTTGATCAGAACAATCATGTCAATAACGTGAAATATATTCAGTGGATCACCGACTCCTACCCGGGCGATTTTTGTGCGAAAAACAGGATTGTTAATTTTGAAATCAATTACTTATCGGAATCATCAATTGGTGAAAAGATTGGAATAGAAAGCGTCTGTTTGAATCAATCCCCTCTTTTATATCACCATGCAATGTTTATTACCGATCAGGAAAAAGAGATTTGCAGGGCCAGGGTAACCTGGGAATGTGCAGTTTGAAAACAATCAATTGAAAAAGAATAATTATCTTTAACCCCGGATTTGCTGCAAGAATGACATGAAGATGAGAACGCGCATAACCGTAATTATTTCTGTCATTTGTTTCTTTCTGATTACGTCCTGTGCAATGCAGAGGAACTTCGATAGAGCCAGGAACCTGGCATATCTATATAATCCGAGCATGGCCTCTCTTCATCCGCGCTATCAGGTATTTCATGAAAGTGATCAAACTTCCATTCTTTCGGTAAAGGTATATCCGGTTGAGTTACTTTTTAACCAGGCAAACGATGACGGGGTTTACCAGGCTCACCTTGAGATTTATTACCGGCTGTACGAGTTGAACGGTGGACGAAGCCTGGTTGATACGGGTCTATATAAATACCCGATAGAGATGCAAAACGTCAGGCGGGAGTTTGTGGCAAACATTCCCTTGCCAACTCAGGTATCCAGGAAGTATAACCTGGAAGTCATTACCAATGATAGACTCAGGAACAAGGCAGTACAAGCATTTATTCCTATTGACAAGACATCCCCGTACAACTACCATAATTTTGAGGTGGTGAGGGTTACCACCGGGCAACCGATCTTTAATTCCATCCTGGACAGCAGCCAGGTAATTCGGATTCGTTATCCGAATGATGAGGTGGATAGTCTCTTTCTCTCTTACTACCCTGTCGATTCGGTTATTCCTTATCCTCCTTCCCTCCTGATCCCATCCAGAACATTGCAGCCGGATCCGGATACTACCTATGCTATTGCCAATCAAGATTCCTTTGCCATCCGGTTTACAGAAGAAGGGATGTACCATTTTACGGTAGATCCGGCAATCAGTGAGGGGTACACCATCTTCTATTTCGGTGAGCATTTCCCTTCCATTAAGACAACGGAACAGATGATTGATCCCCTGGAATACCTTGTTTCGGAAGCTGAGATTGCCCGGATGAGGAGGAATGAAAATCAGAAATTAGCCGTTGATAACTTTTGGATCAATACAGCAGGAAGTATTGACAAAGCGCGGGAGCTGATACGCATTTACTATAACCGGGTTTTTTATGCCAACTATTTTTTTGTCTCCTATAAGGAAGGCTGGAAGACGGATCGTGGTATGGTCTATATTATATACGGACCTCCTGATGTATTGTATAAAAATGATGAGGAGGAGCGATGGATCTACCGAAGCAACAAGGGTACAGATAATATATCCTTTACATTCCGGGAAGTTGAAAATCCGTTTACACAGAATGATTTCGTGTTAAACCGGTCTGATGAATTGGATTCAAGATGGGGAGAGGCAATTAATAGCTGGAGGAGCGGCTTGATATTTAGCATTGATAAGGAAAATTCCCAATAATCCATGGGAAAATCAGACTCACAGGTTGCTTTTGGTATCCGATCGGTCATCGAAGCGATCCGGTCAGGGAAAGAAATTGAGAAGATACTGGTAAGGAGAGACCTAAGGGGAGAAACAGCTCATGAACTGTTAACACTGATCAGGAAAGAGAAAATACCCGTTCAATACGTGCCGGTTGAAAAAATTAACCGGATTACAAGAAAAAACCACCAGGGCATTCTTGCTTTTATTTCTGTCATTGAATACACAAGGATAGATGAGTTGGTCCCCTCACTATATGAGGATGGAAGGTCACCATTTCTGATCATGCTTGATGGAATAACTGATGTACGGAATCTTGGTGCCATTATAAGGACCGCTGAATCAGCGGGTGTTCACGGTATGATCCTTCCGCAAAAGAGATCCTCAATGCTCACTGCCGATACCATTAAAACGTCTGCAGGCGCTCTGTATCATCTGCCCGTTTGCCGGACCAGTAGCGCTAAGGAAACTTTAATCTATCTCAGGGAAAGTGGATTACAGCTTGTGGCCGCTTCGGAGAAAGCAGAGAAAAGCTTTTTTGAGATTGATTTTATGCCCCCCACACTGATCATTTTGGGAGCTGAAGACAAAGGGCTAAGCATGGAGGTCTTAAAAGGGGTTGATGAATTGGTTAAAGTCCCCATGGCGGGTAAGATCGGTTCACTCAATGTTTCTGCAGCTGCTGCTGTACTTCTTTATGAGGTGGTTCGTCAGAGAGCCCGATCAGAATAACTGTTTCTGAACAGTCAGCTATTTGTCTACTGAGTCAGCCCGAATTATTCATGCATTCAGCATGAATAATGACGATACATAATTGAAATCTATTGATTATCAATTATATATGTCAGGTTTAACCCTGATAAAAGTCAAATTCAATACCCTCAAGTTTGGGTATGAAATTTTCATCAGTTTTGAAGATAACTGTTGAGTGAAACAGTTAACATACTTGAATTTGACTTTTCGTCAGCCATAAATGGCGAAAAATTCAAAGAATTTTTCGGGTTAACTCATACCCTGCAAAAGTGATGCATTTCCGGGCAAGGATAAACACCGGATCGAGAAGGGGCAGATGCATCAGCTCCTGCTTAAGAACCAGTGATATCTCAGTACAACCGGAAATAATAGCCTCCACTCCTTTCCCGGTCAGATGTCCGATTGTTTCCATAAGTGCTGACAGGGGTTCCTCTTTATACCCTGCTTTGATGCCTCTATTACCATAAATGGCGTCCATGGTTTTTTCCCAGACAGGCAATTCAGGAATGACTATTTCCAGTCCGTTCCGCTCAAAACCGGTGGTATAAATGTTGGTTGTATAGGTCCCGGTGGTGGCAAGCAATCCGAATTTAAGCATGCCTTTGAATTCATTCAAAGCGTAATTTGCGGTTTCGGTAATCATGTTCAGCACCGGAATGGTAACGCTGTTTTCGATTTGATCCAGGAAGGCGTGTGCAGTATTGCAGGGAATGGCAATAAAATCAGCTCCCATTTGTTCCAGTTTGATCAATCCTCTTTCCAGGGCAGGTATGGGTGAATCACCATCACCATGAATGAATGCTGACCGGTCGGGGATTTTCGGATCATTCACAATAAGGAGAGGTATATGATCGGCATCTTTTGTTGCTCTGGTATTGGAAACGATCAGATGAAACAGCCTTACGGTAGCTTCCGGGCCCATGCCACCCAGAATTCCAATTGTTTTTTTTCTCTTAGCCATTGATTTGTTCTAATGCATCCGGTTTTTCTCTTTCAGAATTTCAAGCACTTCATCAACAGGCAATGCTTCAATCTTCCGCCCTTTCTGTCCAACCATCGTTTCCGCGGCAAAAAGGGAATTAAGGATGGCTTCTTCGGTCGCTTCAATCACAGCGGAGAAAAGGGGAGTCATGTTTTGATTCAGCAGTTGTTCGACGGTAACAACAGCCGAGTCGGAACGGTGTGGGATCCGGTTTTTTTCTGCCGTAGAGAAGGCAATGACGTAGTCACCACTCCCATTGGATGAGATTCCACCCGTTCTGCCAAGGCCGAGCATTGCCCGTTTTGCAAGCCGTTCCAGGTTGCGTGAATCGAGAGGGGCATTGGTAGCCACCACGATCATGCACGATCCGTCAACCCGATCCGTCAGGGAAGCAGACGGGTTGCTATTCTCCAGTTCACGGGTAATGTCAATGCCCGAAATCTGAAGCCTTCCTCCAAAATTGGTTTGCACCAGGACTCCCACGGTATAACCGCCATAACGATCAGGCAGCTTGCGCGAAGAGGTACCAATACCACCTTTGAATCCAAAACAGATGGTTCCGGTTCCGGCACCAACGTTACCTTCCACAACCTTTCCGGTCGTTGCATTATTGATCGCCTCGATCACATCACCGCAAGTAACGTGCCTGCCCTGTATATCGTTAAGGTATCCATCATTAGTATCGCCAACCACCGGATTAACAGATTGAACATTCCTGTTCTCTTCCTGCTCCAGTGTATACGTGATCAGGGCATCAGCTACCTTTGGAACACTCAAGGTATTGGTTAGGACAACTGGTGTTTCAATGTTACCAAGCTCCTTGACCTGACTGAAGCCGGTCAGTTTTCCATATCCGTTTGCAATGTAGATTGCTGCAGGAACTTTGTAGCGGTAAATATTCCCCGGGTAGGGCAATATAGCCGTAACCCCCGTTCGAACACTATCCCCCTCGATCAATGTTTTGTGCCCTACCCTGACACCCGGGACATCGGTTATCGCATTCCACTGTCCCGTTTCCATTGTGCCAATTTGAATTCCCGCTTCCCGGATTCGCAATCCCTGGGAGAAGCCATTTTCCGTAATGGACATGAGAGCAAGAAACAGGATCAAGGTAGTCATCCTTTTCATCCTTTTCATGGTATTCTATTTATTGTATTATGATCAGAAAAAATCCCCCGGAAGTCAGTTTCTTTCTTCAACGGGGGACTTTATGATTCAGTCAGAATATTCCTGGGACATCAGCATGGGTATTAATACTTGAGCAGCACAGGATCACCATACCCGATCTCTTTCAGCGGTTCCATTTGTGTTGCCGCATCTCCTACAATCAGGTAGAACATCTTATCGGGATTGAGGTATTGCTGCGCCAATGCTTTGTGTTCCTCCAGTGTCATGTTTCGGATAATCTCTTCTTCCTGCTTGATATAATCAGCAGGCAGATCATAGTTACTCATGGTATTCAGCATATTCAATAACGAGCCGATGGTTTCAAAATCCAAAGCATAGGATTTGACCAGGGCATTTTTAGTAAATTCAAGGTCTTCCTCAGAAACACCCTGGCGATACTCTTCCATAGCCTCTTTGAAGATCTGAACGGATTCGAGTGTTGCACTCGACCGTACACTGGATGATGCGGTGAATGATCCCGGGATAGAAGTACCGTTAAAGGATGTTCTGGCTCCATAGGTATACCCTTTCTCCTCGCGCAGGATCAAATTCACCACGCCGTTAAAGGAACCTCCCAGTTTGTAGTTCATAACGGTGGCAGGGAAAAAGTTATCATCTGTCCGAGCCATTGCAAGGTATCCGATGCGGATCACGGACTGCTTGGCGCCCGGAACATCGACGAAATAAACGATTGATCCCTCAAGCGGCTCAGGCAAGGCATACTCGGGAATGGTCACCTCTTTGGCAAGCCATTTTTCGTTCAGATTTTTTAACGATTTCATTACCTTTTCCGGTTCTATATTTCCAACGATGTTGAATATCGCTGAGGAGGGTGAGAAGAACTGGTTGTAGTAATTTTTCAAATCGTCAATCATAATGCTTTCAACTGATTCTTCCGTACCCATGGTATTGATTGAAAAAATGTGTTCATCCCCGTACAGGAGTTTATTGTATACCTCTCCAGAAATGTAGTTGGGATCTGCTTTCCGTTGCTTCAGGTTATTGAAGGTTCGCATTTTAGCAATACCAAATTCCTCTTCATCCCATCGGGGCTCAAGCAGGATCTCTTCAACAAGGGCAAGTACCTTGTCATAATTCCGGGCAAGGGTATTCACCGAAATAGTAATGGATTCCCTTCCGGTATACATATTGATACGAGCGCCGAGCAGGTCGATCGCCTCTTCCAGTTCTTCCGGTGTTTTGCTGGCTGTACCTTCCATCATGAGGTCAGTGACCAGGTTTGCCACGCCAACCTTACCGAAATCATCGACATACTGTCCACACCGGATATCGATATTGAATTGAACAAGCGGCAATTCGGAATAGACAATTCCATACACTTTCATGCCATTCTCCAGGTTATCCTGCCAGATTTCAGGAAGGGTAAGTTCCGGTGTTGGCCCTAATGGTGGCTCAATAGAACGATCGAATGCTGAAGGCGTTTTAACAATCTCATCTTCCTCTGTTTCCCCCAGGACAACTTCTGTTGCTTCGGTGATCTTCTCCTCCACCACCTGTGCTTTAACGGATCCTTCAGCTACCATATCCAGTTGACCCTTCGGAACAAAACTGGTAGCGATATAGGGTTTCCCCTTAATGTAGGTTTCATAGACTCTCATAACATCGTCGATGGTAACTGCCTTGATGTTTTCAATATCCTCTTCTATAAAGGAGGGGTCGCCGGCAAATTCATTATATCTTGCCAGTTGAAATGATTTTCCGAGAACACTGCTGATCCCATTGTAGAAATTGGTTTCGAGACCGGCTTTTATTCTGTCCAGGTCGGTTTCAGTGATCCCTTCCTGTTCAAATCGTTCGAATGACTCGAAAATTGCATCTTCGATCTCTGCAAGGCTTTTACCGCTGTTAGCCGTTATGCTGATATAGAACTTTCCGGCCACCTCCTGTGAACGGTTATAAGCAGATGTTCTCGATGTCAATTCTTTCTCTTTAACCAATACTTTATACATGGGAGCCTTTTTCCCCGAAGAGAGAAGCTCTCCCAGGAAATCAAGGGCATACGCATCTTTATGATACTGTTCAACGGTTGGCCATACCATCCTGAACTGGGCTGCACGGGCAAAATTATCCTCGTGGTACAGCTTTTTCGTTTCATTGATGGTTACCGGCATCGGACCCAGATCTTCCACCTTCTCTTCTGAAGGTATTTCTCCAAAATATTTTTCAATCAACTCCTTTGCCTGGTCCGTTTCAAAATCACCGGCGAGCACCATAGTGGCGTTGTTCGGCAGGTAAAATTTCGAGTGAAACTCCTTCACATCCTCTATGGTTGCATTAAACAGATCTTTCATCTCTCCGATGACCTGCCAGCTATAGGGATGTCCTTCAGGATAGAGGTTCTTATCAATAATATAACTGGTATGGCCGTATGGACGGTTATCCACCATTTGACGTTTCTCATTCTGAACCACATTTTGCTGGTTCGCAAAGGAGGATTTTGTCACCGTATTGATCATATACCCCATCCGGTCTGACTCAAGCCAGAGAATCATTTCCAGCGCATTCTTCGGGACGACTTCAAAATAGACGGTTTGATCATTGGAGGTGCCTCCGTTTAGCATTCCCCCGGCACTCTGGATCTTTCTGAAAAACTGGTCCTGACCGACATTTTCCGATGCCTGAAACATCATGTGCTCAAAAAGATGCGCAAAACCGGTTCTTCCAAGCACCTCCCGGTTAGATCCCACGTGATACAGAATGGCAAGAGATACAATTGGATCCGACTGGTCAACATGTAAAACAACATCCAGTCCATTACCCAACTGGTATTTTTCAAAATCAATGGTAAGTTCATCACTGCCAGACGTTTTTTCCTGCTGGCATGAGAGAAGAATCATCGCAAGTAGAATAAAGAAACCTGCGGTAAAGGATTTCCTGATCATGGTAAACTGTTTTTGGTTAATGATAATGTATTGATTGTTTCTATTGAGGAAATAAAGGTAGTCAAAAAAAACATTGAACCGACCGCATTCCGTCCCGAAAATTTAAGATATCCTATTGATCCGGAAATGGCTGTGAAATTAAACGGGAACAGTCTGAACCAATGATTCGAATGGAGCATTACGGCAATTATCGTAACTTCTCAAACCTAAAAGAATCATCCTCAAAAACCAACCTGAAGTATTCATTTCCAAGATCAACATACCCCTGGTCAAAACAGAAGCAGTAGGTTTTCCCCTTTTTTGTTGTGTAGGAGTGTGTGTGAAAGGTAAAATTAAAGCCCCTGACAATCAGTTCATCCCTGTGGACTTTTTCCGACCCTTTCATATTCAACTCACTCAGGATATACCTGTTTCTTCGTAAAACATTCTGAACATTCCGGACGAACTTTTCATTACCCCGGTTCATCCGGTTGTGGTAATTGTTCCTGCAGAGATCAGAACAGAACTTTTTGTCAGACCTCCCTTTTATCGGTTCACCACAGTCAAGACAGGTTCGCATCTGGTTTGATTGTTTCCTTAAATATACAAATTATCGTGTATAAACGGTCACAAACGAATATAAACGATCACAAACGATTAATAACCGGTTAATTGGTTTTGTATTCCAGCCTTGTCATAAAAATAAGCTAACAGAGAGCCAGATCAGCATAAGCCATGCTTTCCTCTAAAAAATAAAAAGTCCCTTGGATTTATTGTATGATTAACCTAACTTTAAAGGAGTAAACCAAACTTTAAAGGAGTAAACCAAACTTCCTTTTTCCATAGAAGAAGTGGGGCTGTATCAAAAGTCGATTTTTTAGTCATCCTGAACTTGATTCAGGATCTTATAATCCTGATTATTAACATATTGAGATTCTGATCCGCCTGCGGCGTACAGAATGACGATCTTGAGGACTTTTGATACACCCCCACACTTAGGTATGAAACATAGGGCGGAAAGTTATTTCCGCATGTTTTCGGCTCTTAGCAAGCTTTGTCCCGGTGGACAAGTACGCAGATCCGAAGTTTATACAAGAGGCCGTTGCCGTTCATTATAGCAAGATCCAACAGCAAATTAATATAATAACAAAGACAGATAAACACAATGAATAGTAACAATTAAAAAAAGGAGGCCATAAATGAGACATAAAAAATTAAAAATCAGTGCCGTACTTTTGTTAGGACTAGGACTTACGGGATTACATGCACAAGAAAGTGTTAACGGCACGGGCGGGAATGCTTCGGGAAGCGGTGGCTCTGCGAGTTTTTCCGTAGGACAGGTTGTGTACCTAGTCCACACCGGAACAACCGGTTCGGTAGCAGAAGGCGTGCAACAACCTTACGAAATTTCAGTAGCTACGGCAATTGAAGTAGCCAAAGGGATAACCCTTTCGGTTTCGGCTTATCCGAATCCTACCAGCGATTATTTACAGTTACAAGTTGAAAGTAAAAAGCTCAAAGATTTTAGTTTTAAGTTATTTGATGTTTATGGTAAACTCTTGCAGGAACATAAAAATATTGGAACTGTGACTCAAATAGAAATGAGCCAATACAAGTCAGGCGTATATTTCTTAAAAGTATTAACCAACAATCAATGGATCAAAACATTTAAAATCATTAAAACTCAATGAGGCAGTGCTTTTTATTAAAACACGTAGCCGAATTAGTCCCGATAGCTAAGCGTATCGGGAACAAATATAAAGTATTAACTATAAAACATATAAACAATGAAACGAACATTTACAATTTTTACAGCCGTACTATTAACGGCAAGTGTGTTCCTGCCAAAGCAGGCAGGGGCTCAGTCACCTGAAAAATTAAGCTACCAGGCAGTAATAAGAGATGCCAGCGACAACCTGGTAACAGAGCAGTCAGTTGGCATGCAAATAAGCATTTTACAAGGTTCGGTAAGCGGAACAACAGTATATGTTGAAAAGCAAAACCCATCCACCAATGCCAATGGTTTGGTAAGCATTGAAATTGGAGCAGGTACTGTACAAAGCGGAGATTTTACAACCGTTGACTGGGCAAACGGGCCCTATTTCATCAAAACCGAAACCGATCCCACAGGTGGAAGCACTTACACAATTACAGGTACGAGTCAACTGTTGAGTGTACCGTATGCCCTGCATGCCAAAACAGCCGAAACGGTAACCGGTACAATTACCGAGACTGACCCTCTATTCGGTGCATGGGACAAATCAACCGGTATATCGATAACCGAGAGCCAAATCAGCGATTTAGGAAGTTATATTGAAACAGAAACAGATCCTGTTTACACAGGCAGTCAGGCAGCCAACATAACCGCGACCGATATTACCAATTTGGGCAACCTTTCAGGTGTAAACACAGGCGACCAGGATTTAACCACATTGGCAACCAAAACAGCTTTGGGCGATTCCACAGCACAGGTTCGTAGCGAGATACCCGATGTTAGTAGTTTTATTGAAGATGAAACCGACCCTGTGTTCAGTGCATGGGATAAATCAACAGGAATAACAATTACCGAGAGCCAAATATCTGATTTCGGAACCTACCTGACAAGTTACACCGAAACACAAAACCTTAGCGACGTAATAAGCAATAATGCCTCTGCCGGCAATGCCAACATTACCAACCTTGCTGACCCTGTAAATGCACAGGATGCTGCAACAAAGGCTTATGTAGATGCATTGAAAAGTGAAGTTTATGATGCATTTTTAGCACAAGGACTAAATGGTTTTGTTTCAGATATTGACGGAAATAGTTATAAAACCATAAAAATAGGTACACAAATATGGATGGCAGAAAACCTGAAAACCACCAAATACAATAATGGCACAGAAATACCCCTGGTAACAGATAATACCGCATGGAGCAACCTACCTACACCCGGCTATTGCTGGTATGATAACAACCAGGTAACTTATGGCGATACCTATGGTGCATTGTATAACTGGTATACGGTAGAAACCGGCAATTTATGTCCCACAGGCTGGCATGTCCCCACCCTTACTGAATGGTATGAGTTAACCGCCTATTTAGGTGGTGTCAGCATAGCAGGAGGCAAATTAAAAGAAGCCGGCACATCGCATTGGATCAGCCCAAACACAGGAGCGACAAACGAAAGCGGTTTTACAGCCCTTCCGGGTGGTTTCCGCTTCAAAGATGGAGAGTACAATGCCAATGGTACCGCAGATTACTGGTGGACGGACTATGAGGAGACACCATACGCCAAATACTGGAACGTGGACTACAATAGCGCCATTATCCACGAAGGCACTAATTATAAGCAATTTGGATTCTCAGTTCGTTGCGTGAAGGATTAATTTTTAACCATCTAAAATTACCCCGACAGGCAGGGGTTGAATTTTCTATAAAGTATTAATATTCAACCCCTTCAGGGTTGCGGTTTATTACCATCCTTATACCCGGCACTCCGCCCCGATACGAATAACACGATTAAAACATTGGTAATGAGCCACAAAAACGTTTACAAACGTTTACAAACGTATATAAACGACTACAAACGTTTAATCACCGACTAATTGGGTATTGATGTTGTTTCTTTGGTGATGATATGAAGGAGATCCGCATCGGATGCAGAGAAACCTTCACCAGTATTAACCAAAAACATTACATCATGAACAATTTAAGAAACAGGGTAAACCTGATCGGCAACCTCGGGACAGATCCGGAGGTAAAAAAACTGGAAAGTGGCAGAATGCTGGCCAAGTTTCCGCTGGCAACTTCAGAAAATTACAAGAATTCGGAAGGGCAAAAAATCTCAGAAACCCAGTGGCACAATCTGGTTGCCTGGGGTCCTACTGCTACGTTTGTGGAAAAATTCCTGAAAAAAGGCAATGAAATTGCTGTGGAAGGGAAACTTTCACACCGATCCTATGAGGACAAAGATGGAATCCGGAAGTACATTACAGAGATCATTGTAAATGAAGTGCTGATCTTGAGGACCGAGAACAAGGCTGAGCAAAAGGTGCCGGAATAGGTTATTGATTCACATTCTCTTTAACAGAAGGGACTGTCTCAAACTGTGAGACAGTCCCTTCTGTTTTGATACCATTCAAGATCTTCTCATTCCAATCTTTTTTCAATCTCCTTCATCAGGTGGTCAAAATTATCCCGTGTCTCCTCGTCAAAGTCTTTAAAGGTGAGTTTGTCGTCCTGTATGGTTTGCACAAAATTGGCAGCCAGAATGGAGCGTGACAGGTTATTCGTTTTGATGAAGTCAGCATTGGATTCGGGAATACCAATTCTCTGGTGCAGGATATATTTCTTAAAATCAATGGTGGAAAAAAGGTCTTCAATGCACTGTTCTTTCCCGATGGAAATGAGCTTTCGATCTGCCTTCTTATCGTCGTTTCCGAAGAGGTTAAGTTTCAGTTCACCAAACAGTTCATGTCCCTCCGGATCGCCCTCGGTCACCACAACAAAATCAAGTCCCCACCCCAACAACAGGTTTACCAGGTTTCCAACATTCGAAATATTAGTAGCCGGAAGAAGGTATACTTTTTTTAAAGGCCTTCTGAGTTTCATGAAAGCGGAAAGGTAATAGTAGGCAGTAATGTCTTCAAGGATAACATTATTCTTCTGCTGGATAAACTGTTGCTCCGACAGCCTAGATCCCATCATTGTATAGATCGGTGAAAGTGTATCGGTTGATGCCAATGTAAGGGATTTTGCGTCGAAAACTATGGTTTCGCTTCGTTCATAATCTTCCACAGCGCGTTGAACGGCCAGCAGACGGT
>Ga0315547_1002582_pt1 | contig 12645 bp, 7 predicted proteins | sample SalMarSW160240MG_2_FD_202542 | JGI IMG/M metagenome (GOLD analysis project Ga0315547, IMG submission 202542) | Salt marsh sediment microbial communities from the Plum Island Ecosystem LTER, Massachusetts, United States - Salt Marsh Sediment SW1601-240 ... | reverse complement strand
AATACACCCCATGATGAATTTCGAATGTCGAATTTCGAATTTTGGTTTATTTTACCCGTCAAGCGGACTTTAAGCCGCTAGACGGGTAGGCTAATCCACCTAGCGCCAGCCTGCTGGTCTGGCAGGGATTACCCGCTTGACGGATAAAGCCATAGGAACATACTTACCAAACCTGCCAAAATGTGGGTGGACGGGAGGAACCCGGTCTGATCAGCAGGATAGAAAGAATTAATCCTGAAAATAGTGATACGATGACTTGCCACTTTCCAATCGACCTTCACTTAGTCATCGTATCACTGTAAAAACATCAAAACTTCTGGATCTTGTAAGTTTTTTGTACCCGCCGGTCGGGTGTATAGATCCTGACCAGGTAAACCCCACGGGTGAGACCGGACAGATCGAAGGTTTCGATATCTCCCCGGGTCACATAGTATAGCTCACGGATCATCTGTTTCCTGCCTGCAATATCCATGATCTCCACGTTCAGGTCGAGTGGTTCGGTCACATCGAACCGGATATTGAGGAATTGGGATACCGGGTTTGGATAGGCGGTAATGGACCAGTCCAGTCCGGTTTCCTTTATACTCGTTCCGATATCATAGGGTTGCTGGAATCCCTGGGTTAATGTCAGGGTAGCCGTTTTCAGGGTGGTAACGGCAATCTCACCAATGGTTGCTGACAGGGTATATCCCCCTGCAGAAAAGTAGCTGCCTCCTGAAGAGACAACGGTAGGGGTCAGGGTTTGAGCCATCAGGTTAAAAGAGAACGGACCCAGCAGGGAAACAATTAGAATAGCTTTAATTTTCATTGTTTTTATCCTTTACATGAATAACAAGTAAATTGATCATTGTTTCTCTTTAAGCAACTCTACTTCTTTCATCAGCTTTTTAATTAAAACCTCCTGTTCCTCAATCATCTTTTGTTGCTCTTTCATGGCTTCGACTAAAAGGGCTGTAATGGGAGCGTATTGCATGGTGAGTTTTTCGCTATCATTATTTACAACTTCCGGAATAACATCGATAGCTTCCTGAGCCACAAATCCCATCTGCAAACCTGACCCTCCAATCTCCTTGTCTTTCCACTCATAATTTACACCCCTTAATTTCTTGACTCGTGCAAGAGCATCAGGTATGGTTTGTATGTTTTCTTTGAATCTCTGGTCGCTTAGGCTATTCCAGGCACTGGATCCACCTGCCTGGCCATTTACAAAAAATTCATATCCTGAAGGTCTATGTGTATCATTCCCATTAATGACAACATAATTTGCATCAAAATCACCATAAATTAAGGGGAAGCCAGAAGAAGCAAATTCGATATAGAGCTTATAGCTCCCCGTTTCACTCCATCCGGCATCTTTTCCAATAAATATATTACCATTTCCAGCGGCATTGTTCCTTCCGCTTGCGGTCCCAATGAACACATTGGCGCTTCCGGATGTTTTGTAACTCCCTGCCAGGGCTCCGATTATGACATTATTGGTTCCGGTGGTCATATCGCTTCCAGCAGATGCTCCGATCTGAACATTATTCGTTCCGGAAGTTAATGAATAGGCAGCATTGCTTCCGATAAATGTGTTGTTTATGGAAGCCGCTAAATTTCTACCTGCATTTCCTCCCAGGAATGCATTATTATCTCCTGAAAGATTAGACATTCCGGAGGCATAACCGACGAAGGTATTCCAGTTTCCATCTTCATTGGCGTTTCCTGCACCATTCCCTACAAAGGTATTACCTGAACCCGTTGTATTTTGATAACCGGAAGCCACACCAATGAACATATTCAATTGCCCTGAGGAATTGACTGCACCGCAATTGGCTCCGATAAAGATATTGTTGCTACCGCTTTGATTGGTTCCACCGGCACCCCAGCCCATAAACAGGTTTCCCAATCCTGTAGTATTACTAGTACCACAATCTGTCCCAATAAAAATATTTCTATTCCCGGATGTATTACTAATACCTGCCTGATAACCAATAAAAATATTGTTATACCCATTAAGATTATTTTTCCCTGCCTGATATCCCAGGAAAGTATTGTAAGATCCCGTTGTTTTAATTCCTGTCTCATGACCGATGAAATAGTTATCTTCTGCAAGATAAAACAGGCTCACCGGATCACCCTTCCCGGGAGCGAATCCACCAACAGCAAATCCACCTTTTGTTCCTTTGGTCCCTGATTGATCAAAATATACGCGTACACTATCGGGTGTAATTCTCAGGTATTCATTGGTTAATCCTTTGGTTGCCGGATTAAAACCACCCACAGCGAATCCACCCTTCGTTCCTTTACCGGTGTAATCATCTTCAACATAGATTCTTACGCCATCAGGATAAACAGCAAAAACAGTCTGTCCATCCGCTCTTTTTACATCAAAAAGTGCATCTTCATCACTTCCGGACATGTTACCCATCACCTCCAGGCGACCATCCGGCTTCTCTGTTCCAACACCCACATTCCCTTCGTTGTAAAAAATGGTGTTCACACCAAGGCTCCAGGGATTGGTATCGTCCAGATAATATGCCAGATCGATGTTGTTTACTCCATTGTCGATGGTCAGGATATCTCCCGACAGGTGAAGGTCCTGACCTTCATTCCCCTGTTCGGCGAACAGGGCAAACGGCACGGACAGCAGCTCTGACGTGCCCATCGGGATAAAGGTGGCATCCACTTTTATCGCCACCTCCAGGTAATGTGCTCCGGTGCTCCATTCGATATCGCTGAAGGAATCTGCGGATCCCGAGCCCTGCTGTGCTTCAGGATCACCGATCTTCAGGGTGAAGAGTCCGAATTCATTCGTGGTTACTGTATGGATTTCCTCCCATACCAGCAAGCCGCCCTCGCTCCCGGTACGAATCCCGATCTTTACATCGATTGTCTGCGAAGTGAGCAATTCTTCACCGCTATCACGTGCTACCGCCTGGTAGTTAAAGCCCTGTGGTGCCTGGGAGAAAAGAATGATGAGTGATGAGTGAAGAGTGATGAGTAATAGTAGAAGTCGTTTCATAACATTTGTTTTTACGGTTATTTCATTGTGTTTTTTATCGTGTAATCCTTTATAAAAATTGAGGATATACAAGTTACCTATTTTTAAGAAATTAGGCGTCACTACATCAAATATTTTACTCATTTAAGGAGATAATTGTTTCATTTATAGTGTAATATTCATGTACAGAATCCGGTCCATGGAACGATTTCCCTGGATGGACTGATGCAGCTGGACCGCTTTACAATCCTTACAATTCGTTCTAAAAACATCAAAACTTCTGGATCTTGTATGTTTTCTGTACCCGCCGGTCGGGTGTAAAGATCCTGACCAGGTAAACCCCACGGGTGAGACCGGACAGATCGAAGGTTTCGATATCTCCCCGGGTCACATAGTACAGTTCACGGATCATCTGTTTCCTGCCTGCGATATCCATGATCTCCACGTTCAGGTCGAGTGGTTCGGTCACATCGAACCGGATATTGAGGAATTGAGATACCGGGTTGGGATAGGCGGTGATAGACCAGTCCAGCCCGGTTTCCTTTATTCCCACACCGATATCGTACGGTTGCTGGAACCCCTGGGTGAGGGTGAGCGTTGCAGCTTTCAGGGTGGTAACGGCAATCTCCCCAACCGTAGCCGACAGGGTATAGCCTCCGGCAGAGTAATAGCTACCGCCTGAAGAGACAACGGCGGGAGTCAATTGCTGCGCCATGATCTGAGAGGATAAGGCGCCCAGAATCAGTATGAGGAAAATTGTTTTTGTCTTCATTGCATGCATCTTTCTCATGTTTAAAAAGTTAAGCAGATTTTACTTTTTCTCAATCTGTTCAATCCTTTCCTGCAGCTGTTCAATCATCTCCTGCTGTTCCTGTATCGCTTTCAGTAGAATCGGAATCATTTCCACATATTTCACACCTTTATAATCGATCCCCTCATCAGTCAATTCGCTACTTGCAGGATTAACTGGTCCAATTTTTTTGACGACAAGTTCAGGAAAAATCTCTTCCAGTTCCTGTGCAATGAATCCATATTGTCTTCCTTCCGGAAAATTCATGGATTTAAATTTCTGGTCAGTTTTAAAAGTAAAGGTGTGAGGTTTCACCTTCATTATTTTTGTTAAAGCATTTTCAACAGGTTCAATATTTTCCTTTAATTTAATGTCTGAAACATCAATTAGTGATCCGGTATATCCAATATTACCTGACGCATATAATGCATACGCTCCTGTACCCGAAGCTATACCAAATACTCCAATATTGTATTGTGTGCTTCCAGAAGCGGTTCCCCACACTCCAAATCCCTGTGTTCCTCCAGTTCCAGCCGAACCATACACTCCATAATTCCAATGATCACCTCCGGATCCGGTACTATAAATTCCAGTCCGATCTCCTGAACCGACATTAGTTTGACTGGCCCTGATCCCTTTGTCAGATGCTGGAGAAGTATTTACACCAACATTGCCATTAAATTGCAGGAGGTCACTATCAAAATCCCCATAAATGAGCGGAGTGGAGGTATTTGAATTATCGATATACAATTTTGAACTACCTGCTTCATTATAACCCGCTTCATAGCCAATAAACACATTACCACTGCCACTACCCACTTCATGTCCTGCATTTCTTCCAATAATAACATTGTTGTTACCACCTGCTACTCCAAAGCCGGCAGCATAACCAACCAGCGTATTATAATCACCGGAGGTTATTTCACTTCCGCTATAGTAACCCAAAAGGGTATTGCCCGTACCATCATTAACCTTGTTCTGATTGTACCAGTCATAACCTGCAGCCTCTCCAACATATGTGTTGAAATGCCCGGTAACATTATATCCTGAAAAGAATCCTATCAAGGTATTGTAATCTCCATTTACGTTGTGGTATCCTGCCATATTTCCAATAAACACACATCCGTCATCGTCATTTGAATGGTATCCCGCTTTATTCCCGATTGTCACGGTTGAACTAGCCGTTGTGGTGTTATAACCAGCCTGCCGGCCAATTAACACATTATTCCCTCCACTTGTCAGGGAGATACCGCTGCTATTCCCGATACAAATATTGTACCCGCTTGATGCTCCATATCCGGCACTGTCGCCAATGAAGACATTATTACTTGCATCGGTAGCAAGATATCCCGCTTTGTAGCCGAAGTAAATATTTCTATCTCCTGTTTCATTATTTCTTCCACTCTCATTTCCAAGGAAAATATTATTATTTGACAGGTTGTCTACCCCTGCAAGTTTACCAATTATGATATTATTGCTGCCTGTATGATTATAATACCCACTCCAGTTTCCAATAAACGTATTATCACCTCCGTTTGTATTATTGTATCCGGCCCGCAATCCAAGAAAAACATTATTGTTCCCATTATAATTGCTTATCCCCGATTGGTATCCTATAAACACATTATAAGAACCTCCGACATTACTCATTCCACTTTGATAACCAAAGAAGGTATTGTATAAACCTGTAGTTTCTACACCACTTTCATGGCCAATGAAGTAATTTTCTTTCGACAAATGAAGCAGGCTAACGGGGGAAGATTTTGTAGCCGGGTTGAATCCCCCAACTGCAAATCCTCCTTTGGTTCCTTTACCGGTAATTGTCTCATCGATATAGATCCGTACACTATCGGGAGTCACCCGGAGGTATTCCTGTTCGAACTCACCTTTACCGGGTGCAAATCCGCCCACGGCAAAACCGCCCTTGGTCCCTTTTCCTGTTTCCTCTGTATTAACAAAAATTCTAACGCTGTCCTCATATACGGCAAACACGGTTTGTCCATCCTTTCTTTTCACTTCAAAAAGTGGATCTACCGGATCTCCTGTCATATTACCCATTACTTCAAGATGGCTTCCGGGACTCTCCGTTCCAATGCCAACATTCCCTTTGTTGAAGAAGATTGTTCCATCACCCAAACTCCATGGGTTGCTGTCATCCAAATATTTTGAAAGACTTACAGTAGTAGCATCATTGGTCAGACCCAGGGTGTTACCATCCAGAGTAAGGCTTTGTAGCTCATTGGTCAGATCAGCATCAGCATCATCACCATAGAGTGACAGGTCGACCAATCCTCCTCCTCCGGAGATGGATAGGACATCTCCTGACAGGTTTAATCCCTGGTTGTCCGTATTATCGAGATAATAGGAGAGGTCGATGTTATTCACTCCGTTATCGATGGTCAGGATGTCTCCTGACAGGTGAAGGTCCTGGTCTTCATTTCCCTCTTCCGCAAACAGGGCAAACGGAACGGACAACAACTCCGAAGTGCCCATTAGGATAAAATCAGCATCCGTCTTAATCGAAACCTCAAGGTAGTGAGCCCCGGTGCCCCATTCGATCTCACTGAAGGTCGCTGCGGATCCCGATCCCTGCTGTGCCTCAGGATCTCCGATCATCAGGGTAAAGAGTCCGAACTCATTGGTCATTACCGTATGGGTCTCTTCCCATACCAGTGTACCGCTCTCGCTCCCTGCACGAATACCGATCTTTACATCGATCGTCTGTGAAGCGAGCAATTCTCCTCCGTTATCCCGGGCTACCGCCTGGTAGTTAAAGCCTTGCGGGGCCTGTGAGAAAAGAATGATGAGTGATGAGTGAAGAGTGATGAGTAATAGTAGAATTCGTTTCATGGCATTGGGTTTTTTATTCTAATGGATTTATTTTTTTTGCCTTAAGAAAAAAAAAGAGACGATCTAAATATATATTAAACTCCATTTTGAGCAAAAGGGTTGCATTTCCCAACTCATTTTCATGGAATAAAATGGACTGTTTATCAAAAGGAAAAAATCAATCCGTGTGAATGGATTTTCCCGCTGTTTACATCTCTTATTTTTGTTTAAGCAATTCAACTTCGCGTTGCAGCTCTTCGATCATTTTTTGCTGCTCCTTAAGGGCTTCCAGAAGTACCACGGTCAGTTTTGAATAGTTGACCGATTTGTCCCCTTGCTGGTCTGTTCTTACAAGCTCAGGTATTACCTTCTCAACATCCTGGGCAATGAGACCAATCTGAGGTTTATTTGGATTTAATCTTTTTGTCCCATCATTAATCCAGTTATATGTCACTCCACGAAGTTTGGTGACCTGCATCAAGGCATTATCATAGTCTCCAATATTGGTCTTCCACCTAAGATCAGATATTTCAGTAATATTAGTTCCTGTAATATCTCCATCGACACCCATGTTGCCTGTCACACCCATATCACCAGTGACATCTGTAGAGGCAGTGATATTCAGATAGGGATCTGTATCGCTAAATTCTCCATAGATAAGCGGATCGCCTAAAATATTAGCATTATCAATATAAAGTTTCCCGGATCCGGTTTCGTTCTGCCCTGCACCATATCCAATAAACACATTATTATCACCAAGCTCATTGAGCTCACCGGCATACGATCCGACAAATGTATTATTGTTCCCGGTATTGGCAGCTCCGGTCAACAATCCGATGGATACATTTTCAGAGCCCGAAACATTGTCATAACCACTTCCCGCTCCTATAAAGGTATTCGAGTTACCATCCTCATTAGTTTCCCCGGCGCTCAAACCCATAAAAACATTATATTCGCCAATAGTGTTTGTCTCTCCGGCATATGGTCCAATGAATATATTATCCCAACCTGTGTTATTTGAACGTCCCGCCTGATCACCAATAAATACATTATGACTTCCTTCTGTATTTGAATACCCGGCCCAATCCCCCATAATTACATTCCCGGAACCTTCTGTATTTGATATTCCCGCTTCATCACCAATTATAATATTGGATGTTCCGGTTGTATTATCCTGTCCTGTACTGTTGCCAATAAAAACATTATAATAACCCGATAGGTTTTCCAATCCGGATTTATGCCCTATAAAAACATTGCTGGATCCTTCTGTTGTATTCACACCTGCTTCATATCCGATAAAAGAATTATACAGCCCGGTAGTAATTGACCTTCCTGCCTGGTGTCCGATAAAATAATTGTCTTCGGTAAGATGCATCAAACTTGATCCTGTTCCTTTTCCCGGACTAAATCCACCTATTGCGAAGCCGCCTTTTGTTCCTTTTGTTTCAGTAGTATCTATATACATCCGGATACTATCAGGCGTAACATACAGAAAATCATTTGTCAATCCTTTCCCCGGAGAAAAACCTCCTACCGCAAAACCTCCCTTGGTTCCTTTCAGGGGTGAATCGTCTACATTGATCCGAACGCCACCCGGGTAAACGGCAAAAACGGTTTCTCCATCTTTGCGTTTTACCTGAAAAAGCGGATCATCATCGGTTTCATCCCCATCCCCCTGAACCTCGAGCTTTCCTGCGGGTGAGGGTGTCCCCACACCAACATCAACGGTCGTGGTCACCACTTCCGCCCCGTCAATCCAGTAGGAACTGATGGATTCACCGGAAGCAGCTGCAAATTTTGCAAACATGGCATAGGGTACAGACAACATCTCCGATGTTCCCATGTCAATAAAATCAGCATCCACTTTCAACTGAACATTCAGGAAATACTGGGTTGTTCCCCATTCGATATCGGAAAAACTGTCCAGGCTGCCGCCTCCGGTTGTTGTACCATCTCCGATCATCAGGGTAAACAAACCAAAATCGTTGGTCGTAACAGCATGTGTCTCTTCCCAGACGAGCTCACCCTCAGCCGTTCCGGCATGAATACCAAACTTGATCTCAATGTTTGTCTGTTTCAGGGTTTCACCCGCGGAATTCCGGGCAACTCCCTGATAAGTTATTTTCTCCGGTGCCTGAGAGAAGAGAGTGAGTAGTGAGCAGTGAGCAGTGAGTAGTAATAGTAGCAGTCGTCTCATGGTAAACAATTTTTGGTTGTTGTATACTTTTATGTTTCGTTAATAGAATAGTTACAGATCTTTAATTCGTTTAGAGTTGTATAATATTCTGCTATGAGGGTGTTATTGTTTGGAATTCAGGCGTGAAGATAAAATCCTTTGAATCTGCTTGCAAAAATCAATACATTTATTCAGGGTAATACCAGGATTAAAACTTCTGTATCTTATAGATCTTATTCACTTTCTGGTCTGGTGTAGAGATCCTTAACATATACACTCCTCTCACGTATCTTGAAAGATCAATTGAAATGACCTCTTGTGGCATGATCCCCGGATAGTTCCTGATCCAGAGTTTTTTCCCGGTAAGGTCGATGATCTCAATGTTAAAATCGACAGGGTTCTCGATATTGAACCGGATATTGAGAAAATCGGAAACCGGATTGGGGTAGGCATTCACAGACCAATCCATTCCCAGGTCATCAAAACCGGGATTTACTCCAACGGCAAAGGGTTGCTGAAATCCCTGTGTAAGGATATATGATCCGCCCGGATCCAGTGTCGTAACTGCCAGTTCACCGATTGTTCCTGACAGGCTGTATCCACCGGCAGAATTGAAGTGCCCGGCAGTTGAAATGACGGTAGGAGTTAAGCTGTATTCCTGTGCAAATAAAAACGTTACAGATGCTGCTAAAACCAGGGAGAGTAGAATTTTCTTTTTCATAGTCCAGGGTTTTCAGTTATATTCCATCGATTCAATTCAACAAATTTTGTATACAAGTTACAAAAAAAAATTAGAATCAAACCCATCTGCTATTATTTGATTATTCTTTAAGAAAAAAATTAACTCAATATCCTCTCTGTCCTACCGTTATTGAGGTACGGCATTGTTTATTAGGAGATTGTTCAGTTCTGAACAGTGGTTGTTTCAATACCGAACAATTTCATTCGGGGATAAAAACCCGCACTGCATCGATACATTTCTGATCTGAGGGATGTTATCTTCATTGGCATATTTATTGAGAACCTAACAGGAGTTAACTATTTAGGAATTACCTGTTTATCCATGAAGAAGTCGTTTCTTTTGCTGTTTTTATTTCTTTTTTCTTACTGGTTTGGTTTTGCGGGCGGGAGTAATGATGAAAAGAAAGTCCTGGTCGCCAGCCGGGTTGAGTCAGGGGATTTTATTGTAGACGGGAGCTTATCGGAAGCCATGTGGCAAGATGGGAACTGGTTTGGGGACTTCACTCAGAATGAACCGTATGAGGGGAAAGCCCCTTCGCAGGAGACGTTATGTAAAATTCTTTATGATAACGACAATTTATATGTTGGGATCAGGGCTCTTGACAACAGTCCTGATAGCATCAGCCGGCGCAGATCCAGGAGGGATGATATTGATGGTGATATTGTCGGAGTGCTTATTGACAGCTATTTTGATCATCGTACGGCGTTTGCCTTTGTCGTAAACGCTGCAGGGGTAAAGATGGATGGTGTGTTTACCAGTGACGGGGAGAGTGAAGACTGGACCTGGGATCCCATCTGGTGGGTAGCAACTGAGGTAAATGAGGAGGGGTGGTCTGCAGAGATGAAGATCCCGCTTAGCCAGTTGCGTTTTGACAGAGGCGAAAACCAGATCTGGGGATTGCAGATAGCACGAATACTTTTCCGTAAGGAGGAGACCTCTTTCTGGCAGCATCTTCCCCGGGATGCATCCGGGATTGTTCACAATTTCGGAGAACTTCACGGAATATCAGATATCCAGCCCAAAAGGCAGATCGAAATTGCCCCGTATGTTGTTGGCAGCACGGAACGGTTCAAAAAAGTGGAAGGAAATCCGTTTGAAACGGGGAAACGGAATAATTTTGCAGCCGGTGTGGATGGGAAAATCGGGGTTACCAATAATCTCACACTGGATTTTACGGTGAATCCCGATTTCGGACAGGTGGAAGCCGATCCCTCCGAAGTGAACCTCACTGCATTCGAAACCTTTTTCGAGGAGAAACGGCCCTTTTTTATTGAAGGAAGAAGCATTATGAGCCTGCCATTGTTGTTTGGTGACGGTGACCTGGCAGACGAAAATCTTTTTTACTCCCGCCGTATAGGAAGAAGACCGCAGTACTACCCCGACGTGGATGATGATACATCGGTAAAATTCCCGGAAAATACTTCGATCCTTGGAGCGGCAAAACTAACGGGTAAAACAAAAAAGGGATGGTCGGTTGGTATTCTGGAGAGCGTTACTGCCGAAGAAACAGCAAAAATCGACAGTGAAGGAGAGAGACATTCTGAACCGGTGGAACCCTTAACAAACTATATCGTAGGCACAATACAGAAAGATTTCCGTGAAGGTCAGACCGTGGTAGGCGGGATGTTCACATCCACCAACCGTAAGATCGCCGACCCGAACCTCGAGTTTCTGCACGAAGATGCCTATACAGGGGGTATCCATTTCAGTCACGATATCAAGGAAAGGACATACAACATTTCCTTTAAGACCTATTTCAGCCATGTCCGTGGCTCGGAAGAAGCCATCATCCAAACCCAGGAATCATCAGCGAGGTATTATCAACGACCCGATGCCGAATACCTGGATCTCGATTCCTCAAGGACTTCACTCACAGGCAGCGGTGGTGTTTTATCATTCACTAAAATTGGAGAAGGCCACCTTCGATACGGTTTATTTTTCTCCTGGAAATCACCCGGGCTCGAAGTGAACGATCTCGGGTACCTGCGGTCAACCGACGAAATTTTACAGGTTATCTGGATCGGATACAGGATCTGGGAACCCTTCAGCATTTTCCGCAGCTTCAATGTGAACCTGAACCAGTGGAATGTCTGGGATTTTGGCTGGAATCGTAACGTAACCGGCGGGAATATAAATCTCAACATGGAATTTAAAAATTACTGGAGTTTTGGAGCGGGAATTAATCCGGAGGGAAATACGTTATCCAATGCTACCCTCCGTGGTGGTCCTTCCATGATAATCCCCGGCAGTATGAGTTTTTGGGCTGACCTGGATACCGATAACCGGAAAAAGATCTCCGGAGGATTATTTACCAACCTTAGCTGGGGTTTTGAGGGAAGCAGGACAAATCAAAATTACGGCTTCTTCATTTCCCTGAAGCCCAGCAATGCCCTGGATCTATCCCTTGTCCCATCACTCAGCCTGAATAAACGTGAATTGCAATTCATCGATAAGATCGAACTGGGAGAGGAAGAACGGTATCTGTTCGGATCCATCGATCAGAAAACAGTGATGCTCTCATTGAGGCTGAATTTTAGCATCACGCCCAACCTGACGATTCAGTATTGGGGACAACCCTTTATATCAGCCGGGACCTACGACCGGTTCAAAATGATCACCGACCCTCATGCGGATGCATTCAGTGACCGTTTCCATACCTATACGGAAGAAGAGATCACCCTGCTGAATCCCGATGATGGCTATGTTGTGGATGAAGACGGAGATTCGAATTACGATTATGGTTTTGAGTACCCGGATTTTAATTTCAAGCAGTTTCGTTCAAACATGGTCCTTCGCTGGGAATACATTCCCGGATCAACACTCTACCTGGTATGGTCCCAGGGAAGAACGGAATATGTGGCGGACGGGCAATTCAACCTGGGAGAGAACATGGAAGAACTATTTGATGTCCGTCCACACAATATATTCCTGGTAAAACTCTCATACCGGTTTGGATTGTGAGTGTTGCAGGTTCGTGGAAAAATTTGATTTAGTAAGTGATACGATGACTCGGACCTAAACTGAACGAATTGTCTAAAAAAATTAAAAAGAAGTCTTCTTCACTATACTGATAATGTGTATATTAGTGGTGATAAAGCAAAAAACAACACATCACCTAATAAGTG
>Ga0315547_1002581_pt1 | contig 12647 bp, 11 predicted proteins | sample SalMarSW160240MG_2_FD_202542 | JGI IMG/M metagenome (GOLD analysis project Ga0315547, IMG submission 202542) | Salt marsh sediment microbial communities from the Plum Island Ecosystem LTER, Massachusetts, United States - Salt Marsh Sediment SW1601-240 ... | reverse complement strand
AATTCTTCGACTACGAATAGTTTCACCGGCCAACAAAAACTGCCGGCCAGATCGAGGATATTGCGTACATTTTCACCCATGTTTTTCGTGGATTCATTCAAATCAAATATACGGTCCGGAAAAAAGGTATGCAGTACTTGTACGGCTTTGATCCTCATCTGTCTTCTGCTGATAAAAAACGTCGGCCCCGGCCACCTGCCTACAAACAAATTTTCATACAGGGATTCTTCAGCAAATGATCGAAATTGTTTGTATATGGTCTCGATACCGAGGGCCTTCGCCCTGTCAGGACCTGAAATTCGTACCTGTCTTCCATTGAAAAAGATTCGACCGTCCGATGGAAGAAGAGTACCAGAAAGGAGTTTCACAAGCGTCGTCTTTCCAGAGTCCTCGTCACCAACCAAGGTATGAATTTCTCCGGTTCTGATTTTCAAGTTGACATTTCGCAAGGCGACTTCGGTGGGAGACTCGACACTGATATCCTGCAATTCGAGGATATTGGGCGTTCGCCTATGTGTACTCATGCTTGATGTTATGCTCGTGGATCCACTTATACAGTGTCTTGCGGCTGATTTTCAGAATCCTGGCCGCCTCTGATTTATTTCCGCCGACCCGCTCCAGCACCTGCAGTACCAACTTGCGGGTGTAGTCCTCACGAAAGCCACCGACTTCATCGTGGATATCGAGATACCTCTTTTGCCCTGAAGAGTCGTCATTTTTTCGCACACTGTCTGGAAGATCTCGCAGCGTGATCGACTCTCCCTCACTCACGACCAACGCCCTCTCGATACAATTTTTTAGCTCCCGTACATTGCCCGGCCAGGAGTAGCTCCTGAAAGTTCGCAGAGTCTGCTCATCAAATCCGTGTACTGTTTTGTCGTATTTTAGTTTGAAGGTCTCAAGAAAAAATCGAGCAAGGTTTTCGAGATCCTCCGGTCGGTGGCGGAGCAGCGGAACCTGCAACGTTACCCCGTTCAAGCGATGGTAGAGATCCTCCCGGAATTTACCCTCGTCGATCAATCTTCGGATATCTTTGTTACTGGAGGCAATCACCCGGCAATCGATTTTGATTACTCGGTTGCCGCCAATTCTGGAGAACTCGAAATCTTGTAGTACCCGCAAGAGTTTTGCTTGAAGCAGCAAGTTCATATCGCCGATCTCGTCGAAGAGGATCACACCGCCATTGGCTTCCTCGAACTTGCCGATTTTCGTCTCTACGGCGCCAGTAAACGCTCCCTTTTCATAGCCGAACAACTCGCTTTCTAGGAGCGTCTCGGGGATAGCGGCGCAGTTTATCTTGATATAGGGTCCTCTCCTTCGGCTGCTCCGTTCATAGATGTAATCCGCGATCACTTCTTTACCGGTACCGCTTTCCCCCAAGATCAGGACAGGGAGATCTGTATCACTGAACTTACCGGCCAATTCAATGACACGTTGAAAGCCCGAATTTTGTGAACTCAGGAAGAACTGATCCTTCAATCCAGCGGTATCCCGGCCGCGGCGGGAAAGACACTGGTTGACCACCACCAAAAGCTCGTCGAACTCAAAGGGCTTCACCAGGTAGTCAGCCGCCCCAGACTTGAATGCCCGTCGAGCCGTCTCCACCGAGGCGAAGGCGGTAATCATCACGACGGGAATTTTCGGGTCGACCTTCGAAAGGAACAGCAAACCGCTGATCTCCGGCATAACGATATCACAGATGACAAGGTCGATTTTTTGTCTGTTCAGGATAGCAAAGGCGTTCGCTGCCGAATCCGCAACCCGAACAGCGAAACCTCTCTCTGCAAGGAGCTTCTTCAAGGAAGAACGCATTCCCTCCTCGTCATCGACAACGAGAAGTTGAAATCGTCGCTCAGGATCTTTTTCCATAGTTGGTTTACTCAGGATACAAGATTAACTGTAGCAAATCCAATGCATCAAAAAATAACTATTTAGGCATGTTTCATCATCCGCTGGCCGGTCGTGACAAAAAGATCATCGAACAACATAAGGTTCCGAAGCCTGATGACCCGAGTCAGTTGGACGGCGTCACCGGAAGATGTAAAAGAATTAGAGATCGGGGTTATACCGTCGTTTTCAACCAGGGATTCGGTTTCGGGCTGCTGCACCCAGGAACACAACTGCTTGGTTATGAGGACTACTTCAGCAGGTTATCCTGGAACCGGAAGTCATCGATGCGTTGACCGAAAGGGTTCTGGAGGCGAAGATCCAATCCTGGGGAAGAATTCGCAATGGACATTGCATTTTGGGGCGTCGTCGTCGACACCCAGGCCACGTTGCCTATCGGAAGCGTCGAAGAAATAGAGACATTCCCGACACCGGATCCATTGCTCCCAAAAACTTGGCATTACGTGAAGAACCAAATTTCTCGTTATGGGCAGGATTATGCAATTTTCGGAGAGCTGGGAACTACGATCTTTGAGCTCTCCTGGAATCTGGTGGGACTGGAAAAGTTCATTGTAGATCTGTTGATGGAAAAACCCTACGTTCCGGTACTCCTGGATAAAATTCTGGGTTATAGTAGAGCCATCGGTAACCGAATAGTTGAACTGGGGTTTGATGTCATCTGGGCGGGGGATGATTTCGGGACCCAGCAAGGTACGATGATCTCTCCGGAATTGTGGCGCAAGCACTTAAAACCCCGCACACAACATTCAACCGGACACGCCGTCGGAAAACGTGCACGCCTTTCTTGATGCTGTGAAGAAATTCGGAACCTACCCTCTGAATCTCTGAAACTCGCGTCCGTCGAGTCCAAATTTTCAACTCAACCTGGTAGATCTGCTGTCACCACCTGCCTTTGATGCCGGAGATGCCGAACGCCTTCAGGCTCAGTCTCTGGATGAATCGGTTGAAGTTGGCTTCCCCTTTTTTTATCCGTTGAAAGCTTACCCCGATTAAACCCTGCTGACGAAAAATCACCTGAACGGAAATCGGGAACTCTTCGTTGTCAAGGCTCAGGACTGCTTCGTCTACTACTACATTGGATTCAAGTTCCGGAGCGATTCCGGGATCCTTCGAGCGAATCGCCGCTCCGATTTCGGATACGTTCACCAACTCGAAGGTATGGATCTTGTTCGTGGCTTCAATGGGAATGGTGAGAGCTCCATCGAAAACCTCGCCGGCGTAGAATCTTGGGTAGACCCGCTTTCCTTCGGCCCGCAACTTCCTGTGGATGATATCGTAAACACGTTTTAGATGAAATTCGGGGAGAAAGGGCTTGATAATGATCCCTGAAACCCCCATAACCAGGGCTTCGTTTGCCTGTTCTAGGGTGATGGTGCCCGCTAGGAGAATAATCGTGATCTTCTTTTGAGCAAGCCGCAAGCCCGAAGCCACGATCTTCCACATCCTGGCCAGCTCGTCGATGTCTATAATGACATAATTCGGATCGAGGACGTTGAGGTCTCTGATCAGCTCAATGACATCTTCTGATACGTAGACCTCGTATCCCAACAGAGAGTAGCTCTCTAAGAAACTCTGCCGAATTCCTGCCGATTTGGAGATGACAACCAGATTTTGGTCCACTAGGATTCCTATACTTACTCTCTCCGATTATCGACAGGTTCGACTATCTCCGACCGGTCCACTCTGAGAATTGTAGTGAAGAATACGCTTTTTTACGAACGACCGATGGTGCATTTCGGGAACCCTGTTTGGTCAGCTACTTCGGCATCTACTTGACACGTGGAGAGCGCCGGTTATGATGAGGCAGAGAGCCCCCGAAGGCACCCGGCATCACTTGAACCCGGAGGGTAACCAGAATGAAACACCTGATAGTTAAGAGCCTAACCGTTCTCGGTCTCCTGGCCGTGCTGGCATCCTGCTATTCCCTGATCGAATCCGCGGTGGAAGGCGCGGTTGCGGCAGAGACAGAAGAAGCGATCTCGGAATCGGCCGGCGATTCCGACCAGGAGTCGGTGGAAAGCGCCGAAACCGGGGATGTCGGAGATCACAATATCGTCGGGGCCTGGGTCAACCCCGAATATAACGACGAGGGGCGCTCAGCCCGGGTGGTGTACTCCCTCAACGCCGACGGCACCTACATCTACCTGGCCTTCGATCGTGTCGACGGCAGCGGTGCCGTGTATGAGGGAACTGTCAAGTACCTGAAAAGCTGGATCGACGAGGAAGGCCGCAGCTGCGGACAGTGCATCGTAACCCTCAACAACGGGATGTCCTGGAAAACTCTCGATCGAATCGGTGCCGACGGGTCGACCCTGGAAGTACAGTCCGGGGTACGCAAGATCAACCCGAAAGGTGCCCGCTACTCGATCTACTACAGACCGTGAAAGGGGCTTCGGAGGCCGAGAGCTACCAGGCTGAAACCGAACGGTATTGCGTTATTGATAAGACGAGTACAAAATAGAAAGAGTTTCTACAACCACACCGCTTCACGGGAAATCATCTTTGTGAACTTGGATCCAGATGCTGATAGGGTTTTCCACTCATCGATTGTATAAACAAGAAGGTCAGCCGGTACGGGTAGATTTTCCTTATCAAAGGGTATTGCACGGCGTTCCCTGGGGAGTTCGGATTTCTTTACTATTACAATGATATCTAGATCACTTCCAACTCCCCAGTCTCCCCGGGCATAAGAACCGAAGTATCCGATCCTCACAACATTTGAATGTTTACGTTTGATCTCAAGCGCCCACTTCTGCAGTGCTTGCTGAACGCATTTCTTATCCGGCCATTTGATCACGGACGAATTCAATGATCTCACCGGCATAACGAATAGCCTCCCCACTTTGGATAGACCCATAGTGATGATATGGGGCTCCCTCCGAATGTCCATTAGGATATCTGGTGGGAATATAGAAATTATCGATGACCTTTGCTCTTTCTATCAAATCCTCAGGAATTTCAATTGGCAGTTCGGTAAGAAGCTTTGCGACAACATGCCCCCAGGCTTCCTGGCCGAAAAAAAAATGCAAAGCTTTAACCGACAGTTCAGCTGCCTGTTGGGCAGCGAAACAAGCCCATTCGTGGCGACCATCCCGTTTCGACGCTTGAGCCTGCTCAAGGTTTCTCTGTGCCTGGCTAAACCAATCATCCGCTCTGTTCGGCATAGAGTAACTATAGCAGAAAGCCCCACGATCATCCAGAAGGAGATGAGGAGAAAACCTGGCGGTGGATTGGAATCCGACCTTCAGGACAGCAGCAGGGCCAGGTCCTCCCGGGAAAGCTCGCCGATCAGCCGGTTGTCCTGGCTGATGATCGCTTCGGCCAGCTCCCGCTTGGACTTCTGCAGCTCCAGCACCTTCTCCTCCACGGTGTCCTTGGCGATCAGCCGATAGGCGAAAACCTTTTTATCCTGGCCGATGCGGTGGGTCCTGTCTATGGCCTGGGCTTCGGAGGCCGGGTTCCACCAGGGATCGAGCAGGAACACGTACTCCGCCGCGGTCAGGTTCAGCCCCAGGCCCCCCGCTTTCAAGCTGATCAGGAATAGCCGGCACTCCTTATCCTGCTGAAACCGCTTTACCCGCCGGGCCCGGTCCCGGGTCTTACCGTCCAGGTATTCGTATACAAACCCCAGCTGGTCCAGCCTGGAACGGAGGATCTGAAGCAGGCTAGTGAACTGGGAAAACACCAGGGCTTTTCGCTCCTCGGCCACGAGGTCCTCCAAGTGCTGGAGCAGCAGATCGAGCTTGGCACTGGATCGGGACGAGTTTCTTTTATCCAGGAGCCCGGGATGGCAGGCCGCCTGGCGCAGACGCAGCAGGGCTTCCAGAACCTGTATCTTTGCTTTTCCCAGACCGTCGGATTCGATGCGTTGCTGCAGGGTGCTCTGATAGTAGCGTTTCAGCTCATCGTAGCGGCGCCGATCCCCGGATTCCAGTTGACAGAACAGGGTCTGCTCGACCTTGTCCGGCAGCTCCGGGGCTACCTGCTCCTTGGTTCGACGCAGGATGAAGGGTCTCAGATAACGGGCCAACAGAGTTCGGGTGTTCTCGTCCAGGCTCTCTCGACTCTTGAGGTGCCTCTTGAAGAACGATACTCCTCCCAGCATGCCCGGATTGAGGAACTCGAACAGGCTCCATAGCTCCCCCAGGTGATTTTCGATCGGCGTGCCGCTCAGGGCCAGCCGCCGCCGGCCCTGCAGCAGTCGGGCCGCTTTGGCGGTCACGCTGCGGGCGTTCTTGATGATCTGGACCTCGTCGAGGACGATGTAGTCAAACAGATAACCTTTGAGCAGGGCGATGTCGTTTCTCATTGTACCGTAGGTGGTCAGGACTACATCGAATCGCGCGAAGTTTTTCGTGTCTTTCCCGCGCTTGGGTCCTGTGTGATCTAAAACCTGCAGCTCGGGGGTGAAACGGGTCGCCTCCTCCTTCCAGTTGAACACCAGGGATTTGGGTACCACCACGAGGGAGGGAGCACGCCGTTCTTTTGTCTTTTTCTTTCCGGCGGGTCGGCTCGGCAAACCGTTTCGCCGCTTTTCAAGCAGAGCAAGAACCTGTACGGTTTTGCCCAGCCCCATATCGTCGGCCAGACAACCTCCGAAGGCGAACTCATCGAGAAAATCGAACCACCCCAGCCCCTCCCGCTGGTAGCCCCGCAGCGAGCCGACGAAGCCCGACGGAGCGGCCAAGGGCTTGATGCCTCTGTAACTTTTGAGCTTGCTCCGCAATTTTTCAAACAGCTGGTCACAGCTGGCCAGGGGTTGGGCCTGCAGAAACAGGTCGATCATCAGGGCCTGAGAGTTGCGAAAGCGCAGGTGATCCTCCTGTACTTCCCCGAGCTTGAGGAGAAATCCCTGCTGCTCCAGCCAGTCTTCGGGAAGCACCCCGAAGCTGCCGTCTCCCAGGCGGACTGTGTTGCCCCCCTTTCGAAGGGCTTTGAGAAGCTCCGGCAGGCTTAGCTCCGTATCCCCGAAGCGGACAGCTCCTCGAATCTCGAACCAGTCTATTCCTGAGACAACCTGAAAGTTGAAGCCCGCGGCTCTGCGCAGCAGCTTCCCCTCCGCCTCCACCTGCCAGCCGTCTTTCAACAGCTGATCCACCACACCGGGAAGCCGGCGGACGGCCAGCTTCAACACCTTGGAGCCGCTACGGTACTCATATACGTGGCGGAATCCCAACGCCTGCAGCTGCTCCAGCGCCTTTTGCTCTTCCTGCCGGTTACGCAGGACCACAAGATTTTCCTCCTCGACGAAGGTTCCCGAGTTATCCGCCGGCCCGGTCATTACCTGATCCTGGTATTCGAAAGAAAGCTCGCCGATCAGACCGCCCCCGGTGTGAGAGTGGTGTTCCCGCTCCGCCTTGCTCACGGTGATCCTGGGCCGAGGCTTGTCCTCGATGATACGTATTTCCAGGGAGTCGTCGATCTCCAGAGGGCAGAGATCGGGAAAGGACAGCAGTTCCTCGATAAGCCGGGGAAGCTCCTCCCTGGCCACGGTCAGGTGTTTTCTGCTGCGAAGCACTCTGATCCAGGCGAAGGAACCGGCAGTTGTGTAGCGGACCAGACGGCCTCCTGCGAACATCAAACCGCCCATCAACAGGAGGTCAGGTTCCGAGAGGGGCGTCCCCTCACCTTCCCTTCTCAAGACCCCTTCCAGCCGGACTCCCCGACCCGCTGGATTCTCTGTAAGTTTGAGCCGGAGCTCCCAGGGTGTCCCGTCGTCCCAGACAACCGGCGAAGGATCGAAACCCGTACGAGGGCGGGTCTTGATGAAAAGCCTCCCGGTTTCAGACATCTTGGGCAGCAGCAGCCGGACCAGATCCACGTCCAACAGGTAGCTGGGACAGAGCAGCTGGGTTTCCTGACCGAGAAGGCGGTAGCGGAAGGAGTCTTCATCGTATACATTCTGGTAGGATCCCCCCCTCAGCACGCCCAGGATCTCCCGGTCCCGCGGGTCGGGGAGCTGCCACAGATCGTCCAGCCGCACACCGCTGCCGGAAAAAGGCTTCACTTCCCCCGACTTGCCCTTGATCCGGAACTGCAGATGCACGATCGCCCGGCCGCCGGAAAGGGTCCGGGGAACATCGAAGATGTAGAGGATCTCCCGATCAGGGGGCCAGGATTCCCGGCGGGACGGTGACTCCGCCTTCCGGTACTCCCGGATCCGGTGGAGTCCGAGCTTCCACTCCGGGATGGGAGCGCGGGATTGAATTCCGTTGCCTCTGAGTCCGTGCCTCTGATCGGTGGCCGGGAGATCCATGGTACCAGCGGGCGGCACCTCCACCATCTCTGGGTGGCGCGCCGCTTCCCACCTGGAAAAAAAACCGCTTTTTCCCAGTTTGAGGAGCACGGCCCACAGATGTTTGCAGGGCTCTTCTCTGTCGAAGAAGTAGGGACAGGAGCAGGAATAGGTGACCTCCATGCCTCCGAATCCGAGCTGTACGGTGTAGCGGCGGTTACCCTGGACGAAAGCCAACACACGGCCGGGATCTCCCGGATCGACCTCGGTCAGCCTCACCTTGCCTCTGTTATAGTAGTCCAGGCCACGCTGCCGGATCACCCTGCTGAAATCAGAGGAGAGACTCTGTAACATCGGATGACTCATGGCCTATGGCGAATATATCCGTCCGGGGAGGATTGGGCAAGCGGAACCTGTAGCCCCAAATCAGAAGCAGGTACACAGCGCCCACACCCAGGAGCACACCAATCAGGTGGCCGAAAACGGCTTACAGGCCGTATCCCTTTACGAAAAGCATGGCAAAGATGTAGACCTGGTGATCATGGATGTCGTGGTGTCGGAAATGGGCGGTAAGGAAGGTTTTCAACATATTATTTCCTCGACGTAGGAGAGATTGAAGTAATTAAAAAACCCTTTGATCTGCAGGTTTTCTCAGAAGTTATTCATACCGCCATCAAGCAATAGCTGACTATCCCTACAGTCGATAAGATCCGGACAAAACCAATACCCCTCACACAGATCCTCTAACTGTCAAACACAAATCACCTGATAATCCAGGTACTTTTCGAATGCTTCCCGCATCGGATCCAACACGTGTCCTGGGGTAACACTGACATGATGCCTGAATCCCTCATAACCGATGGTCTGTAGAGCATCCTGAAGACTGTCAATCTGGGCTACACCGGCACAGCCGAAAAACTCTTTCGGGATGGGATCTTCCGTGAACTGCCCCTGCCCCAAATAAAACTTCATCTGCCCGTCCTGGGTAAGCAGGCTGCCGAAAGTCATAGGCGTGGAGGCAATACGTCCCACGTTACACCCGTAGGCTCGGCCGGGACCAACAGCCTTTTTCAGGATCTCGTGATCCGTCACCTGTCCCTTTTCTGACATCATGCACTGAGGTACCGGACCGCAGTGAAAAAGAATACATTTGTCTTCTTGATTCTCATAGTTGTTGTTCCAATCCAGACAGGCAGCTGCATCCCCTGAGGCCCTGGACAGTGCAGTCATAGCAACGGCGCTGCCGATATCCAGTTCGCAGGCAGCCGGGAGACCCCGGTCGTTCATCTCGCTCAAGCATACGCAGGGCGACACACCGAGCTGTTCCTGCATCTCAATCCAACAGCGGATAGCCACTGCATCGAGATGGTTCTCTTCAACGAGCTGGTCGATGGCCACTCCCATCTTCACAAGAGTTTGAAATGATTCCTCCGGTACACCGTCCCAGCGGGTATAGCCCTTCAGCCGCTCTGCTTTGGCTTTTACGGTCTCATCATTATCGGACAACCTCCTGATACGGTCAAACAGATCAGACAGATCGAAAGTTTCCACGGTAATACCGTGCCGCTGAAGCGCCAACTCATCGATACGAACGGTTTTAAAGGCTGTTGTTCGGGCACCGATGGCTCCCACTACCAGGTTCTTCAGGCCCGAAACCACCCGGCACATCCGATTAAAGTAGTCCACCTGGGCTGCAAATACCGGATGATCCGGGTGCACTGTATGGGGCTTTAGAGCCGTAAAGTTGAGTCCATACTGGCAGAACACATCCATGATGGAGAACTTGCCGCAAAAGGCATCCCGACGTAAATCAGGAGACATTTTGTCCAACTCATCCGGATAGGCCTGGATCAATATGGGAACTCCGGCATCCTTGAGAGCAGCCACAGCCCCGGTTTCATCTCCGAAATTGGGCAGGCAGAGAATGACGCCGTCATATTTCCCTCTATGTTCCTGTAGGAAATTGGCAAACAACTGTCCCTCCTGAGGCGTCTCCACCGCACCGTACCGCGTCGCTTCCGCATCCAGCAGCAAGGTATCATGCCCGAGCTGCTTTAAAACCCGGCTCATGTCGTCACGGGCTCCGGCCTGCAGGGAAGCCGGAAAAAAACCACGGTTGCCAAAGAAAACTGCAAAAGTTGCTTTCTCGTTGTTCATATTTCAAATTCCTTGCGAATCAAAGAAAAAAGGGGCTACCCCCATATCGGGATGACCCCTTTTCAACATCGTGATACTCCGAAATCCTAGCGGATACCGGCGTCGATCAGCGGAACCAGAGCTTCAATGGTGTCCGGAGTGACAACACCGGCACCGGTGTTGATGTACAGTCCGGCAAACCCATACTTCTTGGTCAGTACGATCTGCATCACCGGCAGGAAACCCTGCAGATACAGCTGTTGATCCAGAGTACAGGCAACGTAGCCGCTCTTCAACCCGTCAATGGTGGCTGGAGTCAGGTCGATACCGCCGGTGATCACCTCGCCCGGCTTCTTGCCGGCTTCGGTCAGTATCTTCTCGAATATGGAGGTGATGTTTCCGTGTTGCGTGCCGATCGCCTTGACGTCCGGGTTCTTGCTCAGATAGGCGGTAAGAATCGGGACAGCCAGGGAGAAATCAGCGTTTACCTCCTGGGAGATCTCCAGATAATCGACTTCCAGGCCCGCCTCCTTCAGAGCATCGAACATCCCGCGGGTGCTCAGGCCCCGTTCGGCTTCCGCCATCAAGCCGTACACCAGCGCCCTGTCGCCCGCTTTCAGGCCGCGTTTGACCATATTCTGTCCGGTGATGTAGCCCCCCATGTACAAGTCCACACCGGCATATCCAAAACCGCCGGCCACGTACTTGTCGTACAGAGCTGTTAGGGGAGCATTGCCGCTGGTTACGATAATGCCCTTGTCCCGGGCTTCCTTGACCAGGGGCGCGAAGGCGTCGGAGCCGGGATGGCCCATGATCTCGATGCCGTCCGGAGTGGCCGCCAGGGCTTCCTTGAACTGGGCGATCATCTTTTCCGGCTGCCATTCGGAGTACTGTTCGATCAGCTTGACGCCGAATGCTTTGGCGGCATCCCGTGCACCATTGGTCCGGGCGATCGTTGCCGGTCCGCCTGCGGGGCCGCCGCACTGGAAGTAAATGGTCATCCCGTCGCCCAGTTTCTCCTCTTTGGGAGCTTCGGGCGCCACGGCCTCTTCAGCCTTTTTGCAGCCCATCATTCCTGCCATCAGGAACAGAACTGCCAGAAAGACCAGTCCGATTTTCAGATGTTTCTTCATCTCTTTCCTCCTTGTGATAAGGTTTTATTATGGTCAATCCTCTTAAGAGGAGTCGCCACCTTTTTGTTTTCTAAAGGCAAAGCTCAAGAATGAAACGGCGCTTAAGCCCGAGCCCCGGCCCAGAGCACTGTGCAGCGCGACAGCCAGAATCAGCACCAGACCAACAACGAATCGGGTCCAAAAGCCGCCCAGACCCGTGGCCACAATACCGGCTTCCAGAGATCCGACGATAAAGGAACCGAAAAAGGTTCCAATGATCGAGCCTTCACCACCGAAAATCGAGGTGCCTCCGATGAATACGGCCGCCATGGTAATGAGCAGCATACCTGATCCCTGGGTGGTCCAGAATGTTGCCATCTCCAAGGTCAGGATAACGGCCGACAAGGCCGCCAACGTACCCATGAGGGTAAAGAGGATGATTTTGGTACCGGGTACGTTAACCCCCATGACCCGGGCGACTTCACTGTTGTCACCGATAAACAGCACATGCTCACCGAACTTGTGCCGGTTGAGAATGAACCAGAGGACGACAGCCACCAGTAGCGCCCAGAGCACTTGGACCGGTAAAACACCGCCGATACGACCAACAAATAACCTGTGGATGAACTCATTCCGTATATCCCTAATATTCCAGGCCAGTCCGCCGGAAAGAATAACGGTCAGACCACTCCACAAAAATTGCCCGCCCAGAGTGGCAATAATCGAGGGGATTCCCACGATCGCTACCAGGACACCATTGACAAATCCCACTGCAGCTCCGCAGATCAGAGCCACAATAAAGGGCATCAGCGTTTGCCCGGTGTTTTTATAGAGGCTGGCAAAAATGAATCCGGAGAAGGCAATGATCGAGGGAAAGGAGAGATCTATTTCACCGGCGGCCACGACCAGAGTCAATCCCAAACCCAGAATCAGCGGGATCGGTACGGTGGACATAAAGGACTGATAGATCCGGTATCTGAGGAAGGTTTCCGGTGCCGTAATCATGAAGACCACCACGATGACGATATATACCAGAATAATGGGCAGGGCTTCGATGCGGGCCAAACCTCTGCTTTCACCTTTGATGTCGGTTTTGGCCATCTTCAGCTCACCGCCTTTTCCGTGGAGTACTTGAGCATAAACTCGTCCAGCTCGTGCAGGGAAATGTCACTTTTTTGAAAATTGGCCACAATTTCTCCCCGATCGATAATGACAAATCGATCGGCCACCTTGTACACATGGGGAATTGTATGGGA
>Ga0315547_1002578_pt1 | contig 12656 bp, 11 predicted proteins | sample SalMarSW160240MG_2_FD_202542 | JGI IMG/M metagenome (GOLD analysis project Ga0315547, IMG submission 202542) | Salt marsh sediment microbial communities from the Plum Island Ecosystem LTER, Massachusetts, United States - Salt Marsh Sediment SW1601-240 ... | reverse complement strand
TCCCCTCTTCCGACACCAATCGGCAGAGCCTCTTGAGCTTCTTGAAAACGCTTCGAGCTTTCTCGGCACCGTTGGATTGACAACTGAAAGTTGCCCCTCTATCTTTGCTCTGGGTTCGAACCATCTTTCAATCGTCTGGCTGAAATGCCGCCTCGTGCCGATAGATGCGAGCGGAGAGCCTGATTGTGAGAGGGTTCGGGCTTCGCTCGAAGAGATTGGAGGCCTTGGTGCCGGATGAAATCGACCCCCGCTCCCCCTTTTTCGTGGGCCGAAGACAGGGGCCTTACTTAGAGATAGGTGGAAAGAGGCTGGTGATCTTCTGCTCCAACGATTATCTGGGGCTTTCCTACCATCCCGGGGTTAGAGGAGCAGTTCTCGAAGCCCTGGAGGCGTTTGGGGCCGGTTCCGGAGGCGCCCCCTCCACCTCCGGCTATACCCGCCTGCATCACGAATTATCGGAAGCCATAGCAGAATTCAAGCATCGGGAGTCCGCTCTCATTTTCTCCTCCGGCTATCTCGCCAACCTGGGAGCCCTGTTTGCTCTCGGTGACCGTGACACTCTCTTTTTCTGCGACCGCCTCAATCACCCCAGTCTCCTCGATGGAGTGAAGTTAGCGAAGGGCGATCACAAGATATACGAACATCTCGACCTAGACCACCTGGAATCCCTCTTGAGGGACCTCAAAGGTTACAAGACCCGCATCATTGTTACCGACTCGGTTTTCAGCATCGACGGGGATGTCGCCCCCCTGCCAGAAATTGTCGAGCTCGCCAAAAAGTACAAAGCCTTGACCTTCTTCGACGAGGCTCACGCCACCGGCACTGTTGGAGAAAAAGGCGGAGGCATCGAGGATCTCTTCGACGTCCGCGGGAGCGTTGATCTTCTCTCCGGCACCTTCAGCAAGGCCTTAGGGTCACAGGGCGGATTTGTGGCCGCCTCCTCCAGGACGATCGCTTACCTTAAGGAAAAATGCCGCCACTATCTCTATTCCACCTCCCTTTCACCTCTCTGTTGCGCCGCCGCTCTGGAATCGTTGAGAATCCTGAGTGCCCAGCCAGAACTGGTGACTACGATGCGCTCCAACTTCGACTTCATCAGAGAGAATCTGAGGCGATTGGGGCTCTCCCTCCCGGAGAGACTTGCTCCGATTCTGCCGGTGCTGTTTGGCGATGCCGGCAAGACCAGAAAGGCGGCAAAGGAGCTCTACCTTCGTGGGATTTTCATCGCTCCCCTCACGCCCCCCAGCGTCCCCGAGGCAGGAAGCCGATTGCGGATTACCACCATGGCAACCCATACCGAAGCGGATCTGAAAATCTTGATTGGTGCCTTCGCCGAGGTCTTGCAGGTGTTAAAGAGCTGAGACGGCACAAAAAGAATACCCCAGAAACCGAATTTCTCCTGACAGGAACTGTCAGGGCAATCCCTTATCATACTCATCGAGCATAACTCAGCGGCTCGGGCAAGAGGGGTTTCGCCGCCGATTTTGCCCTCTCGAGAAGGGATTTGCTTATCAAAATCCTGGATGGAGTCGGAGGCGGCGACCTTGAAGAACCCTGTGGATCTTGGTCTGCAGGGTTCTTCCTTTCGAGACTTCAACAAATCTGAAACAAGCTAATCTGGCTTCATCGAAACCAACCTGCCTGTCCTCTCTATTTTGCAGCTCTTTTCAATCGCTTGAGCCCTTTACCGATAAAGTAACAGAGAGGCGATAAGGTGAGAACCACTATCGAAAAAGACAGGGTCGAGGTTTCAGCTCCAACACCAAGTTCGGTCAAGACTTCTTCCTCAAGTCTGAGGGAGATACTCCCACTTTTACTTTTAGGGCTGGTTTTGCTTCTAACATACCTTCCGGTCATCTTCGATCTAATCCGGGACTGGTGGCAGGACCCCAACTATTCCCACGGATTCCTGGTTCCCTTTGTGTCAATCTACCTGGTTTACAAGAAGTGGCCAGAGTTGGCCATAAGCGAGAGAAAATCCTGCTGGTGGGGGCTAACCCTTGTGATTTTCGGGCTGTTGCTTCTGATTTTAGGCACCGCAGGAGCGGAGTATTTCACGGTGCGCTTCTCTCTCGTGGTAGTACTTGCGGGATTGGTGGCCTACTTGTATGGGAAAAAGTTTTTAGGGCTCCTGCTGGTTCCGATCTGTTACCTCCTATTCATGATACCGATCCCCTACACCATCTATTATGGCCTCACCCTGCCGATGCAGCTGTTTGCGAGCAAATGTGCGGTGGGAGTTCTGCAGTTCTTGGGCATACCGGTGCTCAGAGCGGGGAACATCATCATCTTGCCGAATTACTCTCTGGAGGTGGGAGAGGCTTGCAGTGGCTTGCGCTCCCTGGTGAGCTTGATGGCATTGGGCTTCCTGTTCGCCTACCTAAGTCAGAAGCGCAACCTCAATCGCGCCATACTCTTTGCCTCCACCCCAATCATCGCCATAATCGCAAACGTTTTTCGGGTGAGCACAACCGCTCTGGGAGCCTATGCGGTGAGCCCCAAGTTAGCGGAGGATTTCCTGCACAAGCTTTCGGGGCTTTTAGTATTCGTATGCTCGGTTTTCTGTCTCTTGATTTTAGGAGGGATTTTGAGTTGGGTCCAAAAGAGAAAAGAATCTTAGTCGCCTGTATCCTCATATTCTTGGCTGCTTTTTTCACCTACAAGCTCCGTTACGGTCGAGCCGAGGTGGAGAGTATGCCGCGACTTGACTCCATCCCCCTCGATTGCCAGGATTGGAGAGGCCAGGATTTCCCGCTGGATGAAAGAACCTCCGAGATCTTAGGAGCGGATTTCAATTTGAATCGCAGATACACCAACGGCGAAGGGCAGACCGTGTGGCTTTTCCTGAGTTACTTCAAAGACCAGAGATATGGTTCTCAGATACACTCGCCTCAGAACTGTCTTCCCGGGAGCGGTTGGGCGATTGTCCAAAAGGAGATGGTGAAGTTGAAAGCCGGGGGGGATACGTTGGACAGCAGGCTGCTTGAAGCAAGAAAGCGGGAGAAAGAGGTAAAGGTCTATTACTGGTTTCTGACCCGCAGTGGCACCTTAGCGGACGAGTATGCCTTAAAGCTGGATCTGATCTCTAACGCCCTAAGAGGTCACCCCACCGACGCCCTTTTCGTCAGGCTTACCACTGACGCGGAGCCAGCCATAATCGAAGGATTTCTACAGATGATGTGGCCGCATGTGTCAAAGCTACTATCTTCTCAAAACCATTAAGGCATTATCATGAAGTGCTCAATAAGGAGATAGCGATCGCACCTGGGAGATCGGAAAAGCCTGCCAGACGAATGACAGCAACTGTGACCCACAAGCCAAAAACTCCCCTGACGACCATTTGAAATACCTTGACATCGCACTCAAAAGATTATTAAATGTTCACAAATTTCCTTGGTGAAAGGAGGTGGTGTACCTAGTTACAACTGTTAAAGAGTATAACCCGTTCTAAAGATAGTGAGGATGAAATGAAGAAATTCTTGATTCTATTGCCGATTGCGTTCTTGGTACTGACTTTCAGTTCCACCTCATTTGCCCAGATGATGTTGGGTCCTAAGGGGGTTGGAGCTTTTCTGGGGTATGTCAACCCAGAGCACGTCGACGCTACCATCGGCTTCGGCGCCTTTGTTGACATGGGCACGGTGATGCCGATGCTCGGTGTGGAGCTAGAGGGATTATACTGGTCAAAGTCCGAGGGGCCTTCCGGCGCAAAGGCCACCTTGAGAGATATAGCCATCTCTGCTCATGCCAAATATAGATTCCCGATGCCTGCCAGCCCAGTTAAACCGTACGTTGGAGGGGGACCGGGAATTCACTTCCTCAAGGCCGAGGCTGAATGGAGCTGGTTCGGGCAAACGCAAAGCTCTTCCTCTTCCGATACCAAGTTCGGGTTTGATCTCTTAGGCGGCGGCGAATACGAGGCCAGCCCCCAGATCGACGTCTTCGCTGAAGTTCGCTTCAGTCTGGTTTCGGATTTCAATCAGTTTTCGATACTCGGGGGAGCCAAGTTCAAGTTCGGTATGTAGAAAACAAACGGAATGGAAGCGAAAAACTCCGGCAAAATCGCCGGAGTTTTTCCGCCGGAGGCGGATCCGCCTCTGGCGGATTTGTTCAATCCACTGCGACAACCTCTTTCACCTCCGGGATTTTCTCTTTCAGGCTTCTCTCCACCCCCATCTTCAGGGTCATCTGCGACATCGGGCAACCCTTACAAGCACCGGTCAATCGAACCTTAACGGTACCATCCTCTCCAACCTCGACCAATTCCACATCCCCACCATCAGCCTGCAAGTACCCGCGTATGCTGTTTAAGGCTTCTTCGACCTTCTCTTTCATTTCCTCTCCTCTATAGTCTCTTCACTCTTTTTCGGATTGTAGACTCATCTGTTTATACTATTGATCCTTTGAAGGAGTTTGTGGTTTCCAAGCAAGCATGCGCCACCGCGATTCTGAACCTAGCTGTCAAATGGAGTTGACCAGAAAACCTGTCCATTTCTACCAAGCGTTCCTCCCTACTTCTTCGACATTGCCTCTTCAACTCGTGAGGCCAATTCTTCGAAAACCGCCTTGGCCATCTGGGCATTTTCGGAAAAGACCGCCGGGATACCTTGGTCGCTGTCCCGCCTCAGGTTCATCTCCAGAGGAATCTGACAGAAAAGCGGGGCCCTCAAAGCCCCAGCAAGGAACGGTCCTCCTCCTGTACCGAAGATGTCATATCTTTTGCCTTCAGGGCTTAAGAAATAGGACATGTTTTCGACCACCCCAAGGAGCTTAAGCCCAGTTTTCTCCGCCAGACTGCCTATCCGGGAGGCCACCGAGGTTGCCAACTTCTGAGGGGTGGTTACCACCAGGACGGAGGCCCCGGGGAGCTTCTGAGCAATTGAGATGCTCACATCTCCGGTGCCGGGGGGCAGATCTATCAAGAGGTAGTCCAGCTCTCCCCACTCCACTTCCTCGATGAACTGAGTTATGGCCTTGTGCAGAAGGGGTCCCCTCCAGATTATGGCCGTGTCTTCGTCGACGAAAAAACCGATGCTTATGATCTTTATGCCATATTTCTCCGGCGGATTAATCCTATTGTCTATTGCCGTGGGCGTTTCTTTGATGCCCAGCAGAGTCGGAATCGAGAAACCGTAGACGTCAGCATCTAGCACCCCCACCCGGTGGCCCCGCTTGGCTAGAGCTGCCGCCAGGTTGGCCGTAACGGTGGACTTGCCAACTCCACCCTTCCCCGAGGCGACGGCTATGACGTTCTTGATTTTCGAGATCCGAGATTCCTTCTCCTCTGAATCCTTAGACAGGCTCTCTATCAGGGACTGGCTTTTCTGGGGGGGCATGGTGGTGAAGTTCACTTTCACCTCCTCGACCTCGTCGAATCTCTTCAATCGTTTCACGATGTCTTCTTCGATCTTATCCTTCATCGGAAGGGTGGGAACTGTCAGGGCCACCTGGAGCTTGACACTGTTCCCGGTGATCTCTACCTTTTCAATCATCCCCAGCTCCACTAAATTGCGGTGAAGCTCCGGGTCTTCGACCTCTCTTAAAGCCTCAATTATCGTTTCCTCACTAATCATCGGTATTCCCTCTTTATCTCTACTCTCTTAAAAACCAGAGCCAAATCGATAAGTTTCAGAATTTACGCAGTTTTCGCTCTCTTGCAACAGTCACTGCAACAGAAACTTGTTGATTTACCATCCTGGGCTCCATATGTTGACAGCAAAATACGGATAGAGGCGCAATTATGCAAATCCTGAGAACACCTTCTGGGACAAGAGGAATCTGGCTTTGCTCGCTTCTGGTTCTGCTTTCTCTCCTGTCGTGCGGGAAGCAGGAGGAGTATCCACTTTATCGTCTGGCTTTGCTGGAGGATCGGGGCTTGATAGATGTGTCCCTCCGCGAGTATGTTGAGCACGAAAAGCCTCAGATTCGCCGGGCCGCCGCTACGACCATAGGGAGAGTCGGAAGCACCCACCACCTCTACCTTCTCCAGAGACTGATCGAGGATGAGGACCCCTCCGTGAGAGAACAGGCCGTCTTTGCCTGTGGGCTGATAAAAAACCGCTCCGCCACTGTCTTTCTCGTGCCCCACCTGGAGGACAAAAACCGGGAGGTACGCGCCAGGACTATCGAAGCCCTGGGAAGAATTGGCGGAGAGGACTTGCCGGAGAAGATTACACCCCTGCTGAAAGATACATCTGTAGATGTGAGAAACCAGGCCACCTTGGCTCTCTGGAGGCTGGATAATATAAAGGTGATCCCAGATTTGATCTCGGCCTTGGATGGTGCAGAGGGGGAGTTTCTTTATAACCTCAGTTACGCTCTGATGCGTTTAGCTACTCCGGAATGCTTCGAGGTTTTTGAAGGACTAGTCGGAAATTCCGACCCGGAGGTGCGTGCCAATGCCGTCAGAGGTCTCGGCAACCTTAAAGACCCTCGTGCACTTCCTTCTGTTCTCAATCTTCTGCGAGACCCGGACCAGCGTGTTGCTACAGAAGCCATAAGAGCTCTGGGGAAGATTAACGATAAGAGGGCCGCAAAACCTCTTCTGGAACTGCTGTCCAGCAGCAACAGCGAGAATCTCCTATCGGAGGCAATCAAAGTCCTGGGAGATCTGGAAGACAAACGGGCGTTGGAGAAGGTCACCGGGTTTTTGAATTCAGATTCGCAAATCTTAAGGGGCGAGGCTGCCGTATCTGTCGCCAAGCTGGGGAGGGGAAAGGTTCTGGAGGATTTGAAGGAACTTCTGAAAGACGAGTCCTGGCATGTGCGCGCCAAGGTTGCGGTGGGCTTAAGAGAAATCGGTGGCAAAGAGGTGGAGAGAGTGCTTCTGGTAATGATCGCAGACAGGGACAGAAGGGTGCAGATGGCGGCAATCGAAGCTATCGGTTACGCAGTCACCGAAAGGACAATCGATGGTAAGAGGGGACTGAGGAAGCTGGAGACCGTCCTCCTTGAGAGCATGGATTTCGCCTTGCGCTCCCTCTGCGCCGAAGCTCTGGCCAAAACCAGAGATCCCAAGTATGTCTATCCGCTGATAAAGTCCTACAAGTTCACCCCTCGGAGCTATTACTCGGAGTTCAAAAGGGCAGTCATCTCCGCGCTGGTGGAGCTTGCCACTCCGGGAGAGGCCGATGTCAGAATTGAGAATCTCCTTCTGGAGGCTTTAGCGGACAGCGACCCCATCGTCAGAAGGGAGGCTCACGCGGCCTCGAGCAAACTCTCACTGCAGCAGAAATTCAACCCCGGGGAGTTCCGCAGCAAATTGACCTTGGGCAGATATTTTGAGGTTTATCATAATCCCAACAAACTTCTACGGGCAAGGATTTTCACCCCGAAGGGAGAGATCGTAATCGAGCTACTGCCCCAATATGCCCCCAGAACCGTCGCCAATTTCATTCATTTGACGAACTCTCGTTTCTACGACGGCTTGACATTTCACCGGGTGGTTCCCAACTTCGTGATTCAGGGAGGCTGCCCCCGGGGAGACGGTTGGGGAGGCCCCGGTTACACTATCCGAGAGGAAATCAACAAGCTGAGGTTTGAAAGGGGAACTATCGGGCTGGCCACCTCCGGGAAAGATACCGGCGGGAGCCAGTTTTTCATCTGCCACTCCCGACAGCCGCATCTGGACGGGCGCTACACCGCCTTCGGCAGAGTAGTATCGGGAATGGAGGTCGTTGACAAAATCGTAATCGGCGACGTTATTGAGAGAGTGGAGATATTGACATCACGGTTTTAACTGTAGCCCAGGTTGTCTCAACCTGGAGACTTTATATCAGGTAGTAGACAGTAGGTAGGGGAGAAATGAATAAAGTCAAGGTAAAAAGCTTTGAGGACCTAGAGGTCTAAAAGAAGGCACACCAACTGGTCCTCAACGTCTATAGGATAACCAGCAGCTTCCCCACTGAGGAGAAGTATAGCTTGGTTCCGCAAATGAGAAGATCGGCTATCTCCATACCCGCAAAGATCGCCGAGGGATTCAAGAAGCGTTCCTTAAGAGACAAAGCCAACTTCTGCAACATCGCTCAGGCCTCCCTGGAAGAATTGAGATACTATGCTATTGTGTCGAAGGACCCAAACTACTTGAACGAGACGAAGGACGTGCCCCAGAGAAGTGCCGAAATCGGGAGGATGCTTAACCGCCTAATATCATCACTCTCAAGATAACCCTATATGCTACCTACTACCTACTACCTACTACCTACTAACTCCTTGGTGGGAACTTTGCCTTGACTTATACTTATATACTCTTTGGAAATCATGAAGGAACGTGCGAAAGTGAGTCACCGCAATACAAAGGGGAGGGGTAGGTTTGTTCTCGCCTCTGGCGTGGTTCTGGCGATAATCGTAATAATCATCGGCATTGAAACCTATAAGTCCTATCGAGAAGACCTTCCCTCCTTAGAACAGCTTCACAATATCCAGCCGGGGCTGATCACCCGCATATACTCAGCCGACCGACAGATCCTTCAAGAATATTTCAATCAGAGAAGGATCATGGTACCCTTCAACAGATTCCCCAAACACCTGGTTGATGCCCTCCTGACGGTGGAAGATAGACAGTTCTATTACCACTGGGGGGTGAACCTCAGCGCCATAGCCCGGGCGGCGGCGGTAAATATCATGACCTTGAGCCGCTCCCAGGGTGGTTCCACCCTGACCCAGCAGTTAGCCCGAAATCTCTTCCTGACCCCGGAGAAAACCATCGCCAGAAAGATCAAGGAAGCGATGACCGCCATCGAGATCGAGAAGAACTACTCCAAGGACGAGATCCTCAACATGTATCTCAACCAACAGTATTTCGGGAAGGGGGCTTACGGGATTCAAGCGGCGGCTCAAACCTTTTTCAGCAAGGATATCTCCGAGCTGACGATCTCTGAGTCGGCGCTTCTGATCGGTCTGTTGAAAGCTCCCAACGCCTATTCTCCCATCGACCGTCCCGACAGGGCTCGAGGGCGACGCAACGTGGTTCTGGACGCCATGGTCGATTACGGAAAACTGCCCAGAGGGGTTGCCGATAGCCTCAAGGCTCTTCCGCTCGAGATTCATCCCCCCGAGCCCCCCATCAGGCCCGGAGCTTACTTCTCTGAAACGGTACGGCAGTATCTGGTGGGGAAATACGGAGAGGGTGTCCTCTACTCCTCCGGCCTCACCGTTGAAACCACACTCAACTACGAGCTTCAGGTGGAAGCCGAAAGAATCATCGCTGAACATCTGTCGAGACTGCAGGCAGACATGGAGAGGCATCACGGTCTGGAGGACTCCAATTACACCATTGAGGTCACCGATACGGTCGACGGAGAAATCGTTATCAACAGAGAATACAAAGAGCTGCAATGTGCTCTGGTGGGCATCGACAACAAGACCGGAGGGATAATAGCCATGGTGGGGGGCAAGGATTTCAAGGAGAGCAAGTTCAATCGTGCCGTTCAGGCCAAAAGGCAGCCCGGCTCCGGATTCAAACCCTTCACCTATACCACCGCCATAGACAACGGCTTCAAGCCCACCGATATTATCATAGATGCCCCCATAGTAGTTCCGATAGGTGGAGAGGAATGGCGTCCCAAGAACTTCGACCTCACCTTCAGGGGCCCCACTACCCTACGATATGGCCTCAGTAAATCGATAAACCTGGTCACCATCAAGCTGCTGATGGATCCGACCGTTACCCCCCAGCAGGTGGTTTTCTACGCCAAACGGATGGGAATAAAATCGGAGCTTCAAGCAGTCCCCTCTTTAGCAATCGGAACCTCCGAGGTGACCCCCTTGGAGATGGCTTCAGCCTTCACGACCTTCCCCAACGGAGGCATCTGGACAGAACCGTATTTTGTGACCCGGATTCTGGACCGCTACGGGAACGTCTTGGAGGAGCGGGAAAAACCTTATCAGGAGGAGGCCATCTCCGCCACGACCGCCTACATTATGACCAGTATGCTGGAGAGTGTCATCAATTCTGGCACAGGTTACGGAGCCCGGCTATGGGGATTCAATCGCCCCGCCGGAGGCAAAACCGGCACCTCCGATCTCAGCACCGACAACTGGTTCACCGGCTTCACCCCTCAGATAACCGCAACTGTCTGGGTGGGGTATGACGACAAGACCCAGATAGGCGAGGGGAGAGGTCTGACCGGAGCTGCCACAGCGCTACCGATCTGGACCGAGTTCATGAAGAAAGCGCATTTCGGGCTGGCGGTGGAGGAGTTCGTTCAACCTGCTGGAATTATCGAAGCCACGGTCTGCTTGGACTCCGGCCTGCTGGCAAGACCGGACTGCCCCAACAAGGTCACTGATCTCTTCACGGAATCGACGGTGCCGAAAGACACCTGCAGTCTGTCCCATATGGGGTTTTCCCCAAAGAGCGAGGAGAAAACCCGTTTCAAAATTCAAGAAGAAGAGGATAAAAAGAGAATCCGATTCTAGTTCAAAAAGCCGATGATTCTCTGAAGGGGTTTGACCTCTGTATCCGAGAAAACAAGAGCTTCCTTCAGATCCGAAGCCGCTTTCTTCCCGAGAGATTCATCCGAGGCGTGAACGGAGGCTATAACTTCTCCCCTTTCTGCTCTATCTCCGATTTTCTTCTCGAATATGAAACCTACCGCAGGGTCGATCTGGTCGCTGATAAGTTTTCGTCCCCCGCCGAGCTCGATACAGAGCTGACCAACCCGCAAGGTATCGACGGCTTTCAAGAAACCGTCCCTTTCCGCTTCGACCGGTAACACGAACTGCGTCTGAGGGATTCTTGAATACTCCTCAATTATTCTGGAATCTCCTCCCTGATTTTCCACCATCGCCTTGAACTTCTCCAGGGCCTCGCCGTTTTCGATTTTCCCCCTGAGCATCTTTCGAGCCTCCTCTTTATCGGAGCTCACCTCCGCCATTAAGAGCATCTGAACTCCCAGAGCTTCGGTGACCTCCCAGAGATCTCGGGGGCTTTCCCCCTTTAAGCATTCAATACATTCAACGACCTCGAGCGAGTTTCCGACCGCGAAACCTAAAGGTTCGTCCATGGAGGTGAAGACCGCAGCCGCTCTCCACCCCATCTTTCTTGCAACAGAGACGAGCGCGTGAGCCAATCTCTCGGCGTCGTCCAACTTCCTCATGAAGGCGCCGTTGCCGACCTTGACGTCGAAGATAATCCCGTCACAACCTGAGGCCAGTTTCTTGCTCATGATGCTGCCGACAATCAAGGGAATCGATTCGACCGTGGCGGTGACATCCCGCAAGGCATACATCTTCTTATCCGCGGGAGCAATCTCATGGGTCTGCCCGATGATGGCCACCCCGATTCGGCGCAAGCTCTCCTTAAACTCCTCCAAGGAGAGAGTGGTTCTGAATCGAGGTATCGATTCCAGCTTGTCTAAAGTTCCCCCGGTGTGGCCCAGACCTCTCCCCGAGATCATGGGAACGACAACCCCACAGGAAGCTAAAAGCGGAGCCAGGATCAAAGAGACCTTGTCGCCCACGCCGCCGGTGGAATGCTTGTCGATTTTGGGTGCGTCTATGAAACTCAGATCCAAAATCTGGCCAGAATGCAACATCGATTCGGTGAGGAAATGAGTTTCCTCCTCGTCCATACCGTTAATGCAGACCGCCATCAGGAATGCGGACATCTGATAGTCGGGGATCTTGCCCGACGTGAAATCCGAGATCAAGAAATCGATCTCCTCACGTCTGAGCTTCTTACCGTCTCTCTTTCTGGCAATGATACCGTATACGTCCATCTTCGAGTAGTAAATCGTGAATGGTAAATAGTGAATAGACCCAACCGCGTCCTCTTTGATGAGAGACTATTGGGGAGGATTCTCCTATTCCCTATTCCCTATTCCCTATTCCCTATTCCCTATTCCCTATTCCCTATTCCCTATTCCCTATCTACTACCTACTATCTACTACCTACTGTCTCTCAGAGCTTAAAGGCTTCCGGCAGAAGCTCGCCAAGCTTGTGTCTGGTTATCTCTCCATCCAGATTGGCGCAGACTATCGAGCAGTTGCGGCTGAACTCTGTCAAGACCTGCAGGCAGGCTCCACATGGTTTGGCCGGAGGAGACTTGTCAGTTACCACGACGAGGCTCGCGAATTCCTTCTCTCCCGAGGAGACGGCGCTAAAGACAGCAGTCCTCTCTGCACAAATCGTAAGTCCGTAGGAGGCGTTCTCTACGTTGGCGCCGGTGAAAATCTTACCGGAGGGGGTCAAAAGCGCCGCCCCTACCTTGAATTCAGAATAGGGAGCGTAGGCTTTGAGCCGAGCCCTCTTGGCGCTCTCTATCAGTTCCTCTTCGCTCATGTTATCTCCGTTAAAAAGCTCTCTCCGCAACCGAAAGACGAAAACCCGAACGCTTCTGAGATAGTGGCACCCAGATCGCCCAAGCTTTCCCTGGTCCCCAGATCAACTCCGGGCCTCAGCTCGGGACCAAATACCAATAGGGGGACATATTCCCGGGAGTGATCGGTCGAGGGGGTGGTGGGGTCACAACCGTGGTCGGCGGTAATTATGAAGAGGTCTTTGCCTCCGAGCAGACACAAAAACTCCGGCAACCTCCGGTCGAAATCCTCCAGCCCCTTGGCGAAATTCACATAGTCGTTGCGATGGCCCCAGAGCATATCGAAGTCCACCAGATTGGCGAAAACCAGTCCGCTCTTCTGGCTTTTCATTGTCT